>Ga0114923_10000590_pt1 | contig 27770 bp, 24 predicted proteins | sample SumtaG_FD_89578 | JGI IMG/M metagenome (GOLD analysis project Ga0114923, IMG submission 89578) | Deep subsurface microbial communities from Indian Ocean to uncover new lineages of life (NeLLi) - Sumatra_00157 metaG | ecosystem: Environmental > Aquatic > Marine > Oceanic > Sediment | place: near... | reverse complement strand
TCTTTCATATCGTTTGTTGGGTGGCCTGACTGAAGCGATAAACACCTGTTTCTGGCTTCACAAGGATTTGCTGCGGAAAAGCTTACGGTAAAACCCCTAAGTTTGAGCATATTTCGCTTGACATTTTTCTCTCAGTAACATAGACTATTCTTTGATTTAAGGAGGATTCGAGATGAAGTTCCGGCTTTCCGCGAGGATTGAGTTCCTGTTCATACATCCGTCCAGTTGTTTTTTGGCCAATTTAACCCAGACGGAGAGCGGAGGTCGCTTTCTGTGCCAGCTTTTTCTATTGCCCTGATGGGTGGAGAGGAAGGAATAAAATGGCTAACAAAGCAAACCCAAGAATCTGTTTAGTAACGTTAATACTCCTGTTTTCGACACTATCCACGTCTACTATGGGAAAGACTATTTATGTTGATGCTGATGCCGCAGGTGCAAATGATGGTACAAGCTGGACCGATGCTTACAATTTCCTTCAGAATGCCCTGGCCGATGCGGATGTTGCCGAAAAGCCGGTCGAAATCCGAGTCGCACAGGGCACTTACAGGCCGAACCAGGGGCTCATGGCCATCTCCGAGTTTGACTGGAGGACAACAACGTTCCAGCTCACCAACGGCGTAACGCTCAAAGGCGGCTACGGAGGCTTTGGTGAACCTCATCCAAACGTCCGGAATATTGAAACATACGAAACCATCCTGAGCGGTGACTTAGATGGTGATGATGTGGAGGTTGCTGATCCTTGTGATTTGCTTGGTGAGCCAACCCGGGTGGAGAACAGTTACCATGTTCTGACAGCTCAAGACATCGAGTCTGATGCCACACTGCATGGTTTTACTATAGTGGGCGGCAATGCCAACGGCGAGGAAGACAAGGATATATATGGCGGAGGGCTATACTGTAATAACAGCTTTTTGAGTATAATTAGTTGTACTTTCCAAGGTAATACTTCGGTAAAGCGTGGAGGAGCGATACATAACCATTGCTTAGGCGAGTTGATAATTACAAACTGTAAATTCATTCGCAATGCCTCTATGTGGGGCGGCGCCCTATACAATGGGTGCAGCAATCCAACTTTAACCGACTGTATCTTTACGGAAAACTACTCTTCAGGTACAGGTGGAGCTGTTCATAATAGCAGGGGTGCACCGCTGTTGATTAATTGTAAATTTGAGTACAATTCGAGTTGCAGAGGCGGGGGTATGTACAACTTCTGTTACGGCGATACGACGCTCATTGACTGTACCTTTATAGGTAACTTTGCCGAGGATTTCGGCGGTGGGATGTATAATAAAAGTGGTACTAACGTTCAATTATTCTTTGGTTGTACATTTAAAGATAATTACGCTGTATGGTACGGCGGTGGGCTTTATAATACCTACAACAGCAAGCCTGTTATCAAGAACTGTCTGTTTATTGGCAACTCAACCAGTAGTTGGGGCGGGGCCTTACATTTCTTCGATAGTAATGCGGAAGTAAGCAATTGCACCTTAGTTAATAACTCGGCAGTAAATGGAGGGGCTGTAGGTTGTGGATTTGGGGGAGAGAGTGAACCCAGTAATGTTAAACTTACCAATTGCATCCTCTGGGGTAATGACAAAGAGATATATATCGACGATGATTCACAGGTCACGATAACGTACAGTTGTATACAGGATCTAAAGCTTGGGAGATTCGGGCTGCCGGCAGGCAATATTAATCAGGACCCATGCTTTGTTGATCCAGGCCGTTGGGTTAATGCAAATGGTCCAAATGCTGTATGGATTGATGGTGACTACCACCTGAAATCCGAGGTAGGCCGCTGGGACCCGGACAGCCAGACCTGGGTTCAGGATGATGTGACGAGCCCATGTATCGATGCCGGCGATCCAAATTCAGATTGGACCGCGGAATTGTGGCCGCACGGCGAGAGTATCAATATGGGAGCCTACGGCGGCACATCCCAAGCAAGTATGTCGTTGTCTGATGCGGGTAAGCTCATTTATATACAATGGTTGGGTCATTCTACTGTGAAGGTCTGGACGGACGATTGTGTGGTATACGTGGACCCGGAGAGAGTGAACGAGTCGCTCCATGATGCGACGCTGGTGTGTGTTACTCACACTCATGGTGACCATTACTCGCCTTCGGATATCGCCAGGGTTTCCAATTCCGAGACGCAATTTATCGCTCCGCCTGATGTTGTCCAACGGTACGGCAGTGGAGAGCCAATCGCTCCCGGGCAGACAATTCAATTAGACGGCGTTAGCGTGACTGCGGTGCCTGCGTATAATACCAACAAGCCGAACCATCCAAAATCAAGGAACTGGGTCGGCTTTGTAATAGAACTCGCCTCGAAACGGATTTATGTTGCCGGCGATACAGACCTGACCGATGAAATGAAAGCGCTTGAGGGCATTGACGCAGCGATACTGCCCGCGGGCGGTACGTACACAATGAACGCGGTCGAGGCAGCAGAGGCGACACAGTATATAAAGCCCGAATTGGCCATACCCTACCACTGGGGTCAAAATATTGGCACCCTAAGCGACGCCGAGACATTTGCCCAGAAGGCTGCGTGCGCTGTAAAGATTATGACGGTCGGCGAGACTATAAGTTCTGACAATTGGCCGGAATATTCTCCCCTGATAGCGCACTGGAAGCTGGACGAAACAGAGGGCAGTATCGCCTACGACAGCGCAGGTGACAACAGCGGGACCCTCAATGGTAATCCACTCTGGCGGCCTGCCGGCGGTAAGGTAGATGGCGCGCTCGAATTCGACGGGACCGATGACTACGTTAGCGCCGACTTTGTCCTGAACCCGGCGGACGACCCGTTCAGCATCTTTGCCTGGATTAAAGGCGGTACCCCGGGGCAAGCTGTCATATCTCAAACAGGCGAGGCCAATTGGCTTTCTGCGGATGCATCGGATGGAAAATTGATGACGGAACTCAGGCATATTGCCGGCCGGGTTGTGGGGCCGCCGTTGTGGTCACAGACAGTGATTACCGATGGCGACTGGCACCACGTGGGTTTTGTATGGGACGGCTCCAATAGAATCCTATACGCCGACGGCGTGGAGGTAGCCACAGACACGCAGACTGGTTTAGGAAGTTCAGATGGCGGTCTGTACATTGGTGCCGGAAAGAATCTTGAACCCGACAGTTTCTTCTCCGGCCTGATTGACGATATTGGCATCTACAACCAGGCGCTGAGCGCAGAGGAAATCGCTGCACTGGCGCGTTAGGGCACCTTTGGAGAGAAAGGACGTTGTGAAATGAAAGGATTTGATTATCTTAAGATTAGCCTGGTGTTACTTGGATTTTTCGTTGGCCCCGTGGTGGTCAACGGCCAGAGCCCGGCGACAGAGGCCTTCACATTTGTGCAACTAAGTGACCCACAACTGGGCTGGCGGGCAGGCTATGAGAACGACGTAAACTCACTCAAGCAAGCTGTTACACACATTAACGCTTTGGAGCCGGACCTTGTAGTTGTCTGCGGCGACATGGTCAACAACTTCAACGACAATTCCGTTGCTGATTTCAAGGAAATCATATCCGGATTCACCATGCCCTGTTACTGGGCCCCGGGAAATCACGATGTTGGTGAATCAGGATCAGTCTCACGTTTGACTCGCTATCGCCAGGCCTTAGGCGATGACTACTTTTCTTTCGAGCACAAAGGCTACACGTTCGTAATTGCGAACACATCGCTTTGGAAATTATACATTCAGGGTGAGTCAGAACAACATGATGCTTGGCTCAGGCAGACACTGGCCGCTGCCCGTGATAAAAACAGCCCTGTCTTTGTAGTGCAACACTATCCTTTATATATCAAAGATCCTAACGAGGGCGAGGATCGCGAGAACCTGCCTCCGGCCAAGAGAAGCGAGTTGTTGGCTCTGTTTGAGGACTCTGGAGTTGTAGCCGTCCTTACCGGTCACAGACACCTGTTAGTCATCAACGAATACAAAGGCATTCAACTGGTAACTGGCGAAAATACAAGCGGGCATTTCGATAACAGACCTCTGGGTTTTAGGCTTTGGCATGTCGATTCACCGACATCGATAAGACATGAATTTCGTCCCTTGGTGCCGGAAATGCTAACGGCTGACTTTAACGGCGACAAAGTCGTTGACTGTGCAGATATGTGCATCATGGTTGACCATTGGGGCGAAGACTACGCTTTGTGTGACATTGCTCCGCCACCCTTCGGCGATGGCATTGTCGATGTCCAGGACCTAATCCTTCTTTCTGAGCACTTATTTGAGGACTATCGCCTGATGGCGCACTGGAAGCTGGACGAGACAGAAGGCGACATCGCTTACGACAGTGTCGGGAACAATGACGGCATCCTCACTGGAGGGCCGCTCTGGCAGCCTGCGAATGGTCGGGTAGCCGGCGCGCTCCAATTCGACGGGATAGATGATTATGTTAGCACACCTTTTGTTTTAGACCCATCCGGTGCGCCCTTCAGCGTCTTTGCCTGGATAAAAGGAGGTGCTCCGGGGCAAGTTATCATCTCTCAGGCACGAGACGGAGTGAATTGGCTTTTGGCCGATCCGGCAGAGGGCAAACTAACAACCAGGCTGAAAAAAAGCGGCGGCCGCGGCAGTCCATTGAACTCACAGGCTAATATCACCGACGCCGAATGGCACTCTGTCGGTTTTGTCTGGGACGGTTCGAACAGAGCCCTGTACGTTGATGATGTCGAAGTCGCCAAAGATGCGCTGGCAGGTTTGTCAAGCTCATACGGCGGTTTGCACATTGGTGCCGGCAGAACCCTTGGTGCAGGCAGTTTCTTCTCCGGCCTGATTGATGATGTTCGCATCTACAACCGGGCGATAACTCCATAGACGATCCGGTCACTGACGCGTTAGGGCACCTCAGAAACAACCTACTTTAGCCGTTATAGGACGCATGGTTTACGCTTGCGACTTGTATTGCCGAATTTTTAGCAACGCAACCGCTTGGCGTGAAGGTACATACGCAGTACGATACTGATAAGTCTCCTCAGGCGGACGCGCGATACGAGATGCGGGCCACGCTACGAAGCTGGAACCAGATGCAGTATTAATTTCTCCTCTGCAATAGTTATTTTCTCTACTCGCACTTTTTTATTCTCGACCCTGAGAACCGGCTCAAACGGCTCGTCGTTGAGCAATGTCCCTGCTATTTTTGTTGTCAAAGCCTCTGTGTCTACAGGCACGGTGGCAAGTCTCTGCACATACATCTTTTTGGCCATCATCTTGGCAAGAGGTGTAATATTCATAGCGCCGACTTTCACCTTCGCCACCTGCAAATTCAAAAGCCCCTGTTCATCAATTTTGGGTTCCAGCGCAATAGTAACGATAAATTCCACACCTTTTATATGTGCTGTTCCCATCAATACAATACTGCCGGGCACAAAAAGCACCGCAGGAGCTGAAAACATTATGCCCTCGGACTCCTTCGGCCATCTGGACCAGGTGATTATTTCGTTTATTCCCTTCTGTGTGATGACCAGTTCGAATGGCTCGCCACGCTGTGCCCCATTATAAAGTTCAGACGATAGGTGCGTCAGATATGGGTGAACCTGCCCTTTCTTGTAGCTGGTTGGGTTATTACCAGACGGCTTGTAAAGACCGGGCGTGTAAAGCAGTAAAGCAAAGATAATAGCCGCTACGGTCAAATCAACCAGGAGCCAGCAGATTAATTTTTTGTACCTTGTTTTTTTGCGAATTTTCAAATCCGCCCCTGTATCCGGCATTTCTTTCTTGCTCGAAACCATTTATATGATTATAATGGTTTGAAGGTTTGTTAAAAAGCTTTTTCCAAATATGAGGATTTAGAATATGGCAAGTCATTTTGCTGATCGTCTGTGCGATGCCGTAAAAGCAAAGAGAACTTCTTTGATTGTCGGCCTGGACCCCGTTTATACCAGGCTGCCCTCAGCGATAAAGAACCATCGCGAGATGAACGATGAGTTTGACGCCGCCGCTGCAGTCGATGCAATCTTTGATTTTTGCACACAAACGATGCGAATAATCGCGCCGATGGTACCGGTTGTGAAGATAAATATCGCCTATTTCGAAAAATATCTCTGGGAGGGCCTGGAGACGTACTATGCCTTGATTTCCGAGGCCGACGATTTGGGCATGGAAATAATCGGCGACGTAAAACGCGGCGACATAGGCCACACCGCGGAGCTTTACGCCGCTGCTCATCTCGAAAATCCGGAGCTCACCGGCCTTGAGGACACCCTTGCACCCGACGCCATAACCGTCAACGGCTACATGGGAACTGACGGTATCGAGCCCTTTGCGGATATGGCCAGCAGGCAGGGCAAGGGTCTGTTCGTATTGGTTCGCACCAGCAATCCTTCCGCTGCAGCTATTCAGGATTTTGCCGACGCTGACGGTCAGACAATGTATGAAAAACTTGCTGAAGTCGTTGGCCAAAGCGCCAACAAAGCCGAACGAATTGGAAACGCTGGCTACAGTAACGTCGGAATGGTGGTCGGCGGCACTGCACCGGATGTAACAACTGCTCTGCGTCAGAAGTATGATAATGTATGGTTTCTTGTGCCGGGCTATGGCTCGCAGGGTGCCTCCGCTGCCGACTGTGTGCGGTTCTGCAAACCCGACGGTACCGGAGCTTTAATTAACGCTTCACGCTCGATAATCTATGCCTATGAAAAGCCGAAATACAAAGACCAGTTCGGCGACGACTGGAAAAGATGCATCGAGCAGGCGGTCATCGATGCGAAGGTAGACCTGGCAAACGCTATGCAAACGTTGATATAGCGGATAGCGTATAGCAGTTCCGGTATAACGACCTGAGTATAGAAAAATTAAAATTTACGCAGCAGTAATCGAGTTGAAGCTCGTCGATGCGGCGCCGGATGATACACTCACGCCCAATTGGTGCTGGACAACATTCAATACCTGCCCCCTTTTTCTTCCGTAAAACCACAATTCCTCTTATGGAGTACTGCCAGGAAAATTATAGAATGTTTTGTAATAAAGCTGCGTCAAAGGTTACTATTTATATAGAAAGCAGGTATTTCGGATGTTGACCGATAAGCAGGAAGAACTATTTAAACAGTGGCTTGGCGAACATAAAAAGCTTATGTTTAAGGTTGTCAAAGCTTATGCTTCCTCGCCGGAAGACCAAGATGATCTGTTTCAACAGATTTTGCTGCAACTGTGGTCCTCGATTCCAAACTTTCAAGGCAATGCTAAAGAGAAAACGTGGATTTACCGGGTTGCTCTGAATACGGCCCTGGTCTGGAGACGTGGTGAGACAAGAAAGCGAAAAAGATATCACAAACTGATAATAGACTTTGATGGAGCATCTGATATCCAACAAAGCTCTTGTAATCCGATGCGAGACGCCCAAATCCTCGGCCAGTTGTATGGAGCAATCCGTCAACTGTCTAAAATAGACAGTTCTGTAGTTCTTATGTATTTAGATGGTGTTAGCTATGATGAGATGGCTGATATACTTGGTATCTCCAAAAGTAATGTTGGGGTTAGATTGAACCGAGCTAAGAAAAAGTTAGCTCAATTACTGAAAGGGCTTATCGATGACGTTTGACGAACTGCAAAAAACCTGGCAGTCACAGGAAGGTGATTTCAGACTGACGATTGATTCGAATATGCTTTTAAAGGAAGTGCAAAGAAACAAAAGATATTTTGAGTCAGCTATTTTCTGGCGTGACGTTAGAGAGGTAGGCGTTGCCTTCCTTATGTTTCTGTTCTTCCTGTATTTCGGCCTTAAGATGAAGATATGGTCGTTACATGCAACCGCTTTATTAACCCTGAGTGTAGGAGTTTTCATGGTGGTTGACCGTATTGTTCAAAAGAGAAAGCGTCCGGAGCTTACCGGGGCACTGATGGTTTATATTGAAAATTCTTTGGCCCAGGTTGTCCATCAGATATGGTTGCTAAAAAACGTATTATGGTGGTACTTATTACCACTAAGTATCGCCATAGCCGTCTTTATCGGCCATCTAGCTTGGTTGATACGCGACTTACCCGGGAGGGGTTTGATATTTCTTTCTGTGTATTGTGTTTTTTGTGTTCTTCTTTTTTGGGGTGTCTATCTTTTGAATCAACGTGCCGTGCGGAAAGAACTAAACCCACGCAAGGAAGAACTCGAGCAGCTTCTCAATAGTCTGAAAAATGCTAACGGAGTTTAAAAGCAGGTATAATTTTACTTGCCTTCTGATGACAGCATTTTTACATTGTCCATATGCCAAGAACGCCACATATGAACAAGGAGTTTTTCACCGGCAAGAATGTTTTAATTATGGGCTTGGGACGTTTCGGCGGCGGAGTTGATGTTGCTAAATTTGCCGCAGGCGGCGGTGCAAAAGTAGTAATAACGGATTTGGCCTCAGCACAGCAGCTAAGCGATTCGGTAAAGAAACTCGAAGAATTTGCTGATATAGAATTTCATCTCGGCTCACACGACCCGGCTGATTTTGAACAAGCCGATATTATCGTAGCCAATCCTGCGGTGCCAAGCGATAATGAGTTTCTCAAGCTCGCCCGCCGGCACAACAAACTCATCACGTCTCAGATAAGCATCTTTTTCCAGCTTTGCCCCGCCCCGATAATCGGCATAACGGGAGCAAACGGCAAGAGCACAACCACCGCCCTGGCCGCCCACCTGCTCAGAAGTGCGAGCAACGAGCGACGAGCGGCCGCCGCAAGGCGTCCTGCGGAGAGCATCGAGAACGTTTGGCTTAGCGGCAACATCGGCGACGAACCGTTACTGACGGTGGTAGACCAAATTGCCTCTGGTGATTTGGTTGTGCTGGAGTTGTCGAGTTTTCAGCTTGAGCAATTGGCACAAATTCAAAAAGCACCGAAAGTTGCGCTCCTGACGAATCTTACGCCAAACCACCTTGACCGCTATGGCACATTTGCCGCCTATTGTGCAGCTAAGGAAAATATATTCAGGTTTCAGAAACCGAGTGAGGATTCTCCTGCCGTCTCTATCTTCAATGCCGAAGACAAGGTTGGTGCCGAATGGTTTGAAAAATACGAGAAGGCCGCGGGGGGCGGCAGGATTTGCATCAAGTTTTCAACCGACGATGTAAGCCAAGAGATTCGCGATAGTTTCAAACTGCCCGGCCGAGCCAACCTTTCGAATCTCGCTGCCGCCATCGCCATAGCTAAGTATTTTGGTGTTGATGATGGCCTGATTAAAAATTCTCTGCCGGAGTTTAAGCCGCTTCCTCATCGACTCGAACTTGTAGAACAAATACCCAGCAACGCTGGGTCTGATCAGACCCGCCTTCGGCGGGGCGTTTCTTGGTACAATGATTCGAAGGCCACTACGCCGCAAAGTGCGATTGCCGCACTCGAGGCCTTTGACCGGCCTACAATTATCATTGCCGGCGGATACGATAAGGAGCTGCCCTTCGACGAACTCGGCCAAAAAATAGCCGAAAACGCCAAAGCAGCTATCCTCATAGGCCAGACCGCCGAGAAAATCGCAGATGCCATTAAAGCTTCCCCAAAAAACCAGGCGCGAACTGAGCTTGTCGAATCTCTCGCTGAGGCCGTCCAATTGGCGAATCAGCTCGCAGTCGATGGCGATGTCGTTTTGCTGAGCCCCGCTTGTGCAAGCTACGATATGTTTGACAATTTTCAGCAGCGCGGCCGAGAGTTTATCAGACTCGTGCGAGATATCATCCGTTGATTATAGGACATCTCAATCAGCAGCCCCCGTGTTTTCGCCGAAAGGCGTCCTGCGGACTGCGAAAGCAGAAACAGAGGGCAATCCTTCGTAAAGTAGCTTCTTAAATCTGTCGATACTCGATGCTGGATGCTCGATGCTCGACGAGAAACGAGAATCGAGAATCGAGAATCGAGGTGTTAAGAATGGTCGTAAATAACGAGCGAAGAACGGAGCAAAGACTGCGATATCATTGGCCCATCTGGTTTGCCGAGGACTTTAACGACGCACTTTCCCAGGGCCAGATGATTGATATTTCCAGCAGGGGCGCGGCCTTTACCTGTTACAAGGACGGCAGTTGTCCCGACCCCGGCCAGGAAATAACCACTCGTTTCAGCGTCCCGCGTTTCGGCCCGGACGATTCCTTTGATATGGCAAATTTCACCCGCTCAGCTCGTATCTGCCATGTTGATGATGTAAATAGCTTTTCGCGCCGTGTTGCGATTCAGTTCGCCGAGCCGCTGCCTTTCAAGCCCGGCGAACAAACCGGCCAGCACCGCTGGCCCCAAATGTCTGAGCCCGTAACAATATAACTGCATAAGGCATAAGTAAGCTGTCGATGTGCTTTGTAGAAAACACCATAGATTGTCATTTTGAGCTGCCCTCGTGCTTTCTGCGAATCGAACCGGCCGTTGGCCGGCTTGTTTTTAATAGATTTCTCCGCTTCGCGATGCTGCGCATCGCTTCGGTCGAAATGACTTGTGTTCTTTTCTACAGAGCACTGTCAATGACCAATAATTATGCTTTAGCTCCAATAAAGTCAGTGAATCCGGCTGCATCCTACTTTGACTGCTGAAAATCCGCTTGTTAACGGCATATCAGTTTGCTATATTTTTCCCTGATACGAAACAAGGAAAGGAAGGATATGAGCAAATCCAGGAATCCCGCCGAAGGCGGGCCTGATCAGACCCAGCGTTGCTGGGTCTCGATTCTCATCCCGAGCGCCACGGTATTTATCTCAAGTTTTTGCATTATGGTGCTGGAGTTGGTGGCGGCCCGTCTCATTGCCAAGCACTTAGGCTCATCGCTGTATACCTGGACAGCGGTAATAGGTGTAGTTTTAGCAGGCATTACAATAGGCAATTATCTTGGCGGCCGTATCGCAGACAGATTCCGGGCCCCAAAGGCGCTGGCAGTTCTTTTTGCTTTTTCTTCCGCCGCGTGTGTTATTGTCGTTATTCTGAACAATCTTGTTGGCGAGTGGATGTGGCTGTGGCGCTTTAGCTGGCCCATGCGCGTGTTTGCCCACGTATCTTTAGTATTCTTGATTCCCTCCACACTGCTGGGAACTATAAGTCCGGTAGTTGCGAAGATGGCTCTTGACCAAGGATTGCCGACAGGCAGAACTGTCGGAGACATATATGCCTGGGGTGCTGCCGGAAGCATTGCAGGGACCTTTGCCACCGGATATTACCTGATCTTAGCGATGGGAACTATCTCTATTATCTGGTCGGTCGGCGGTGTTTTGCTGTTGTTGGCCATCCTTTACTGGGCCGGCACCGCCGGCCCTGATCATGCCCGCCTTCGGCGGGCCGGACTCTGGGTGCTGTACTTATGGGCGGCAATCTTCATTACTTTAATGATTATGGCAATGGCCCCTGCCGACTGGGCCAAAGGCGCCGGTGCCGGTCTTGCCCTGAGAGACAGGCCCAACCCAAACATTATTTACGAAGATGAAAGCCAATATTGCTACATAGCTGTAAAATCCATCTCTAAAAATCCCGACAGACGTGTTTTTATGCAGGACAAGCTAAAGCACAGCGATATGGTAATGGGCGACATACTCGATTTGAAATACTCTTATGCGCAGATTTATGCTGCGGTAACGCATCTATTGAGTCAGGACAAGAGTAAGCTTTCGGTTTTAGTGATCGGAGGCGGCGGGTATGTCTTTCCTCGATACATTGAGGAGGTTTGGCCTGGAAGTCGCATTGATGTGGTCGAAATTGATCCGGGGGTGACCGAGGCAGCTATGCAGGCCTTTGGCCTGAAACCCGATACTCCTATCAATACATTTACGATGGACGCCCGCGTCTATGTCAATCAACTGTTGGGGCAGGAGCGGACCCCTGCTCTTGTCTTCGACAAGAAGACGCGGGGGCAAAAAACGCGATATGATTTCATATATGAAGACGCTCTGAGTGATTATTCGATACCATATCAGCTCACCACGAAAGAATTTAACGATAAAATCGCCCGGATACTGACAGACAGTGGCGCATATATGATTGAATTGATAGACATTTACGATAGCGGCTTGTTCATCGGCGCATTTGTAAATACCTTGGAGCAAACATTTTCCCATGTTTATGTTGTTACTGAAGAGCAATCGCGTTCAGGACGCAGTACTTTTGTAGTTATTGCCGCCAAGCAAGAAATTAATCTTGAAAATCTCCGCTTAGAAAAACCAGTAAAAAATTTGGATTTATGGATATTAAGCGGCTCCGATATAGAAGTACTCAAGGACAAAGCACGTGGGGGGACCCCGCTCCGCGGTCCGCAGGACGCCTGCCGGCGGAACCGAATTGTATTAACAGACGATTATGCCCCCGTTGAAAATCTTCTCGCACCGGTAGTGTTCCAGAGTGCTATAGATTTACTGACGGAGAAATATAGGGCACAGGCCCAAGAGCTGGAAAGAAGAGGAAAACCGGACCAAAGTATCTCGAAGTATAAAGATATTATTAGTGCCGACCCCACATTGTCGACAGGGGCATACTCATACTCTAAGATAGGAGCGATTCTGGCGGGGCAGGGTAAGCTGGAAGAAGCCATGGACGCTTTCAAGAGCGCTCTTGAATATAATGACAGGGCTGAATTTAAGCAAAGTATGTCGAACGTCCACTACAATATGGGTGTAGTATTGCATAGGTTAGGCAGCAACGATGAATCCTTCGAGTATATGCGTAAGGCGGTTCAGGGATATCGGGAGGACCTGGCCAAAAGCCCCGATTCAGCCAAAATGGCGAGCAGGCTGGGTAATGCCCTGGTAGGAGTCGGTAATTTTAGTGAAGCGACCGGATATTTTCAGCAAGCCGTAAATCTGGATCCATACGATACAAAAAACCATTCAACGCTCGCACAGGTGCTTGTAATTCAAGAACGCTACGACGAAGCGCTCACAGGCTTGAAAGAAGCAGTTAGCTTTATGTTACGTATCGGGGACAAAGAGGCTGCGGCAGAATTGCAAAAGCATCTTGAGCTTGTTGAGTTTAGAAAATCGAAGCAGAAAAAATAGTCTACCCTGTTAGAGACCCGAAGGACAAAGGCTCTAAAGGGATCTACTTTGAACCTGCGACCTTTTCGAAAATTAAGCTGTCCCGGGGGTTGTCGTTAGGATCAAAAGCCAGCTTGTAATTAGGGTGTTTCTCTGTATCCGCAATGTATTCGGGGAAACTGAGCTGGTCAGCCCACCACATCTGGCCGTCCTCAGAGACCGAACCGATGAAGAAATCCCGAGTTTGGCCCTGTACCACGTTGTCGCCCAGTTCGACACGAAAGTGGTCTATTGCAATCTCAACGAGTAATTCGCGCTGCTCTTGCGAGTATTGAACCGTCCACGGACCTGGCTCGAACACTCCTGTACCACCCAGTTTCATCGATGTGGTGGTAACCTGCCCGGGCTTAATTTTTACCCTGCCGAGACTGACTACCGCTGAGGAAATTGTCCCATCCGGCTCAAAGACAAATTCCCAGCCGCCTTTATCTGCTTTCCATCTGCCGACAAGAAACGCCGGGAACTGCCCGTCGCCGTCAATGATTACTTCGACACCGCTTGTGTTCTCGATAGAACTTTGGCAGCCGCTAAACAAAAAAGCGGATAAACTACAAATGAATAAGACCAATAATCGTTTCATAAGTCGAGTTTTAAGAAATCTCAGCACAAGCTGCAAGAAAAAAAGAGGCAAGTCAGAAGACTTGCCTCTTTGCTAACTAATTTGTTGGCCTTGGCCAAGGCTAACGTCTTATTTGCGACGACGCAGAAGCAGACCACCAAGCCCAAGCAGTATAACAGTCATTGGTTCAGGAACGACGGTTATAGTTACTGAATCGGCCGGGGTCCCATACTCTGGGTCGACGAACAGCGAAATCGTGACGGTTTCACCTAACACACCGCCTACATAATCCAACGTAAACTGCGGCCCTACAGCGACAGCTGGGGCGCCCCCTGGACTCATTGCTATGGTAAGCTCATAACCGCTACCCCACCCAGCCTCTGCATAGGGTGAAACAGCGCCCATATCGCCTGCTGCGTCCAGGTTGACCGCATTGCCCAGTGCTCCCGTGCCGCCCTCTTCAATGATTATATAACCCAGCCAGCTCGAAGCGTCTTCGCCTACAACACTAATTACCGGGGTGAGGCCTTCGCCAATCTCGATAGACTCGCCGGGATCACTACCATCGACGTAAATGACCACAGCGTTTGCTGCCGACGCTATTCCAAGAACCAGTGCCACAACTAAAAATTTTCTCATCATCTTCTCCTTTCTTTTCAAAAGCACAGTCCCTTCGCGATAACAAACTCCAGGTGTACCTTACTTTCTTTAAGTTTGCCAGTTACAACTCTCTGAAAGCCACATTACGGACAATCAGGAGCTGGACTATCAGCAAGCTGCCAGTTGGCGATCAGGATGTCCAGGTCATTGGTCGAGACCCGATACTTCTGCTTACCCTGTGACAGGTTGTCGAAGTCAGTACAAATCTGATTGTCACTTAGTGACTCCAGCGGCTTATTCCAGGCTGCAATCAGGATGTCCAGGTCGTTGGTGGACACCCAATACTTCTGTTTACCCTGGGATAGACCATCTGCGTCACCGTGGCACTGTCTCGGATTAATGCTGGCAGCCCAACAGTCGGGTGAACCTACAGCGAGCCATTCATCCATGTGCGGACCCGTATAAGCCGCCACTGGACCAACATTGACTTGAGCATCAGTTGCGCCAGTCAAATCCACAGTTGGTTCTGTAGCATCTTCCAGTACCACATTGCCGCGAGTTGCGTTAAGAGCGACACTCAATTTGCAGCTTTGACTGCAAGTGACTGTACAAAGTCTACCCGAGTTACCTGGAGCTTTGGTATCATAAAGTGAACCCATCTCGATGGTGATACCACTCGTGCCGAGGCCACCCAGCGCGCCCGGGTCACCGGCGTCAGCCACAGGTGTATAACCAGCTACACCCCAATCACTGACTTCGCCGGTCGCCGGATCGACGGTGATGTAACGACCGAAATTGGCTGGGAAAATGCCGTAGCCGTTGTTGTCATCACCAACCGCGAAGTCGGCGATGCCATCAATAGTGCCGTTGTCGACCGTGATGTCTAAGGCGAATGCTCTGACCAGCACGGCCTCATCCGACGAATAGTCGATGGTGACTATCCCTCCGCCCAGGTCTGTGGCAGTGAGGGTGACAGTTGCCCATACCGGAGCAGCGAGCAACCCTACTGCCAGGACGAAAATTACTTTTCTCATAATACAACTCCCTTCTCTTCTCTTCGTTCTCTCTTCTCTTCTTCGCAGAGTTGCACACTCTGCACTATCTTGGTTTTGCTTCCTGCCTGACAAAACATTAGCACGCTTGTTCAATTTACGATACTTAGCGTTTTTGCTTTACTGAACATAGCGCTCCGGCCAGCAGGAGAAACCGGAAATACAGATAATCCCTTCTTACAACTCCTCCTTTCCCGCCGAATGGCGAAAAAAGCGTGCCAGAAACAATATGCACAGGTTCTAATTGGTGAAGACCAACTTTATAATACCATAATATTCCTGGGCACTTCAAGCAAAAAATGCAAAAAAAACAAAAAAATGAACTTGGAAATTTGCTTCTACATCTCCTTTTTCCCCGCTGATGTGCAAAAATACGCGCAAAAACTATATGCACAGGTTATTAAGTTATTAGAGATTGATGGCCGAAAATATCATATTGAGCTCTGAGAAAATCGAAAAAATGTGAAAAAAAACGAGAAAAATTAAGATTTATGGCATAATTGCATGATTTAACATATGGAAAAGCCGCTGGAATATGCGTTTCGGGTGGTAATTTGGGCAGCTGGCAGCGCTGGCCTGGATCAAGCCCGCCTCCGGCGGGCCCGATTATGAGCTGTTTTTTGGGCTGATTTTGATGAATCCGGGCTGCGGCCCTACGGAAGCTTAAAGTGTGAAACTCAAAACTAAAAACTGTTGATTTTTTGGCTTTCCCGATACAATCGGGATAGTTTTTAGTTTTTCACTTTTAGTCTTTAGCTTCTTTGTTATTTTTGCCGTTATGTACAACGTGTATAATTTTCTGAAAGGACGACTTACCGTTGTAAGGCTATGCCTGCTGGCGGCCGCTTTGATCCTGGTCGGCGTCGGGATAGCTACTATCTACTCTGTCGGCCACCCCGCAGAGCTCAGCCCGGCCAGCCAAACCGGTGTTTTGAGCAATCTCTGGAAAAAACAGATGATATTCGCCGCCGTCGCGATGGCTGGCTTTATAGTGGCTAACTTAGTCAATTACAGGCGTTTTGGGGCGGTAAGCTATTGGATATATGCATTTGTGCTGCTGCTTTTGGGGCTGTTACTACTTGGTAGGTATGTTTTAGATATCCCCTTTGTGCCGGAGATTAATGGTACACACAGATGGATTAAATTCAGAATAGCCGGTCGGGACTTACCGGCCGTGCAGCCATCGGAATTATGCAAGCTCGTGTACATCTTGGCCCTGGCTTGGTATCTGCGCTATCGCAGCAATTACCGCAATTTTAGCGCTCTAATCGGCCCTTTTGCTCTAACGCTGCTGCCGATGGTCCTAATCCTGCTTGAGCCGGACCTGGGCACTGTGATGCTGATGATGCCGGTTTTGTTTACAATGCTCTTTGTAGCCGGCGCAAAGGTCAAGCATTTGCTGATTATAGTGCTTATGGCGCTTGCCGTAAGTCCCCTGCTGTGGCACAGGATGAAGCCTTATCAGCGAACCAGAATAAGTAGTGTGCTGTTGCAAAACAGTTGGGTTCGCGAAAAGGCCGAGCAACACCCGACGCTGGGCAGGATTCTTGTGGGCAGGAAATTCAGCATAAAGCAGTGGATGAACGATTGGGGCTATCATCTGATACGTTCAAAATATGCGGTTGCCTCCGGCGGAATAAATAGTGGCAAAGGGTATGGTTTTCGGCAGGGGCCCTTTATCAAGTACAACTTTTTGCCCGAAAGGCACAACGACTTCATATTTGCTATGATCGCACATCAATGGGGCTTCTGGGGCTGTCTGGGCTTGCTCGGACTCTATGTTATTATTGTTGTCTGTGGGCTGGAAATCGCGGTGAACAATACCGACCCGTTCGGCAAATTGGTTGCGGTCGGTATTGTCGCGACCTTTACAGTTGAGGTCGTCATCAATGTGAGTATGACACTGGGTCTGATGCCCATCACAGGTTTGACTTTACCGTTGGTAAGCTACGGCGGCTCAAGCCTGCTGGTTAGTATGGCTTCTGTGGGATTATTAAATAATGTCGGCCGGTGCAGGCCTTTCAGCGTGGCACCAAAAACGTAACAAAAGTTCAAAACTTAAAATGTAAATTACAAGATTAAGGAAATTATAAAGTCACTTTTGAATTCCCTTATGATAAAAGGCTTTAGACAAATTGCCTCTCTCACAGCACTTAGCAGGGTCTTTGGGCTGGTGCGTGACATCGCCTATAGCCATTTCTTCGGTGCCAATCAACTACTTGATGCCTGGATTATCGCTTTTAAGATTCCTAATCTCAGCAGAAGGCTCTTCGGCGAGGGGGCAGCTTCTGCCTCATTTATTCCGGTTTACAGCGAAGCACTATATAAAGACCGCCAGCAGGCGGCAAAGCTGGTCAACACGGTTGTGACAGTCCTGCTTATGATTTTAGCCGCTTTGGTACTCGTTGGCGAAGTCGGTATCTGGCTTTATTACCACCTTTTTGCCCGAACAGACGAAACTGTGATGATACTGTCATTAAGCTCGATAATGCTGCCCTATATGTTGTTTGTATGTACGGTAGCGATACTGGCCGGTATCCTGAATGTGCATAGACATTTTGCCACACCTGCTGCTGCGCCAATTGTGCTGAACATTTTCATTATTGGGACGATTTTGTCCACGGCTTACCTGTTAAAAATGGAGGCCAGGCAGCAGTTGTTTTATGTTGCTGTTGCGGTTCTTGTTGCGGGAGTTGTGCAGATAGCGATACAGATTCACCCACTTCGCCGCTGCGGTGTTTCAATTCGGCCTGCCTGGCAGGTGCATTCCGAGTCCTTCAAGAAGATACTCCTGCTGATGGGGCCGATGATGTTGGGCCTGATCGCAACGCAGATAAATACCCTTGCTGATGACCTTATTGCATGGTGGTTTTCAGGCTCGGAAGAAAAAGGGCGTTTCTTTGAATTGTTAGGTGCTCAGATTGAGTATCCAATGTCGCGCGGCTCGGTGTCGCATCTGTATTATGCACAACGCCTGTATCAACTGCCGTTAGGGGTTTTAGGTATATCATTGGCAACGGCCATATTTCCAGTAATGAGCGCCTACGCTGCCAGGAAAGACTTTGCCGCGCTTCGAACAAGCATCTCAAAAGGAATACGTGGAACAGTTTTTGTCGCGGTTCCGGCGACCGTCGGGTTGATAATGGTAGGGCGACCGCTCATTTCGGCTGCGTTTGAACACGGCAGGTTCACTAATGAAGACACAGCTATGGTGATACGAACATTGACCTTCTATGCTTTAGGATTGTGCGGTTACTTTGCGCAGCAGATTCTTGCCAGAGCATTTTACTCCATGCAAGATTCGAAAATGCCGATGCGAAGCGCGTTGGTGGCTGTCTTTGCAAACTTTTTGCTGAATCTGACTCTCATCTGGTACCTTGGAACAGCAGGACTGGCTGCTGCAACAGCGGCGTGCTCATACCTGCAGGTAATAATCCTTGTTACGGTGCTTCGGAGAAAATTAGGTCATTCGATATTGGATGGATTATCGGTTACCTTACTGAAAACAGTCACAGCGACAGCCTTTATGTGGTTGGTGGGCGCTGCAATTATCCGTTTGATGGGGAACATTCCTGATAATAGATGGTCTAACATTCTGAGGCTTGCTGTGGTTGTGCCCTCGGCGGCGGCGGTGTATTTGTTAGCTGCAAAATTTCTGCATATCAAGATGCTTTCCCTGCTGACAGGTGGCAGCCGAAGCACCTGACATGACAAATCTGAAGAACTGATAATTGAACCTGATTTTTGTACAAATGGCATTTGACGTATCAGGCGCTTAAGTGGTGCAAATTTAGGCGCTTAATTCAGTTTGATAGTGGTCTAAATAGGCCGTGATGGAACAAACCCTTCCCAATAGTATAGATGATTACTGAAAAAGGCCGCTAAGCCAACCAAAATACACTACTTAAGCCATCATTATGTCTAAAGCAAAAAAAACAATTACCCGAAATATATTAATGCGATGGTTTGTTGGCCGTTTACGGGAGAAACAAGTGCGCGGCAGGTCTTTTTTGGCGTTTTTAGTACTTATTTTCGGTGCTTTATCGGTTTGGGCTCCTCGCCTGGCCTCCGCCGAGACGAGCGGCGGGTCGGCCGGCAAGCCCCAGCGACTCGGGTCGCAAGACGGGGCTGCGGGTGACCTGGGGTGGTTGTCTTCGGCGTCTGTCGGCCGAAGGTTTTATGAAATAGCTTATGAACTGGCTGAGCGCCAAGATGTTAGAGACCCTGCGCTCGAACAGGCGATTGCATTCTTAATTGCTGCGATGAAGCTGGACGGCGACGACAATGACGTTCGCTCTCTACTGATTAAACTTGTCTGTCGAGTTCCAGAGCGGGACTATTCGGCCCTGGTGTATAATTTACTTGTGGACTATGTAGATGAATCCGCCGACCTTGAGATGACAAGAAGGGCGCTTGAGTATTTGCTTGAAGGGCCCAACTCCCGTGAGGAGCGGGAAAAACTCCTTCAAGAGATGTTGAGAACTCTGGGCGGTAAAAACATTGTTCTCGGTTCTGAATTGGCTACCTCACTTGGCTTGTTGATGGCTCAAAAGGCGGATTCGGCTGCCACCGGCAGCCTTGATCATACCCGCCTTCGGCGGGCTGCTAAATCTTACCTCATGCAGGCCTATAATAATAATAGGTACAATAAGTGGGCCTTTGCAAAGCTGGCTGAACTTATGCCCGAACAGATTGAGCCGGCAATATATCTTGAATACTTAAGATTGGCATTACGTGAGAATCCATCGGATATCGAAGCCGCCCTTGCCTTTGCACAATATGCCGAACAGCTACAGCTTTACGAGACAGCCGAAGCCACTTATGAATATTGTGCCGATTTGTTTACTTATCTTTACCCTTCTGAACCTCTTCCTTCTCGCATTTATCTTCCCTGGGCGATTAGCAGCTACAACATGCAGGGTTCCCGCCTTGCGGGGTCCCAGGGAAATCATTCAAAATGCCTGCAAATTGCCGAGCGTGTCCGGCAAGATGGTCGGTTCGACCTGCTCATCGAGGCCCTTGCCGCCAAAACAGCTGCCAAAATCGGCGATGGCGAACTGGCGACCCAGATATTCCAGGCAGCTGAAGAAAAAGCCCGACAGTTGTCTATGCAAGGTCCGGAACGAAGTACACCCGGTTCAGCGGCCCCGGATGATAGCCGCCCACAGCAGGTTAGTGTCCAGCAATTCGCCTGGTTTTATTGTTTTGCATTGCCCGATCCGGAGAGGGCGCTGTACTACGCTAATGAAGCCTATGTAGCTGAGCCCGATTCGGCTACGGCGGCGGCTATTTTGGCTTATGCGCTTGTGATGAATAACCAGTTGAAATGGGCCAAGCCTCTTGTCAGCGATTATCAGCATAATCAAATCGCAGATTTAGCGCTGGCTCAGATTCAGTTGACCGAAGGGCAAAGGGATTTGGCAATTGAGACTTTAAGGTCCGTAATCGCCAAGGACCCGGGGTCGTTGGCGGCCGAGCGCGCTAAAGAAATTTTGGCCCGGCAGCGCGAGAAATATATTCCGCCGGTTGACCCTGATGTTCTTTTGATTGTATTAAGGAATACTTTCGGCCAAACGCTCGTTCCTGCATTTACTCCACCGGAGCAGATAATCTCAGTTCAGTTTAATATTCGCGGCAATACGTTCCCATACGGCAGCGAATTCAGCGGCGCTGTTGCAATAGTAAATAATTCTCCCGAGCCTCTTGTAATTAGCGATGACGGTTTATTTAGGGGTAATATCAGGATTGACGCCGACATTAGCGGCGACCTTAATAAAAAGATACCGAACCTCATATCTGTCAAGAATCGGACGGTCTTTCTTGTGGAGCCTGGTCGCAACGCCCTCATTTCTCTGCGGCTTGTTACGGGCGAACTTAGAAAGATGCTCTTTGCCTATCCACAAGCATCTTTGGATATAGAATTTACACTTTATCTCGATCCTGTAACCACCCAGGACGGCAAGGTTGCTAACAGACTGACTTATCTAAAGCCGACCAAGGTGCGGGTAAAACGTCCGGGCATCGAACTTACCAGCAGATATCTGACAAACCGGTTTAATTCAATCTCAGAAGGCCAGCTCAGCCAAAAAATCAAGACCGCCCAGCTTTTCATTGGTCTTTTGACCGAGCAGCATGCGATGTCCAATCGTGAGCTGCCTTACGGACTTAGGTATGCCGATTGGGTGCCGCCTTTATTGAGATCGGCACTGTTACATGAATCTGGACTGTTGCGTAACCCTGCCGAGGGCCATTGGGTTGTTAAGGTGCACACTATGGCTGAGATGCTTTCTTTGCCGTTGGATCACGAACTAATCAGTGTGGTGGCAGAAAATTTGAACAATAATGACTGGCCGGTTCGTATGATGGCTATTTATCTGCTGGCAAAAAGCTCGGAAGGCAGATTCGATAGGGTTTTGGACTGGGCGGCAAAAAATGATTCAAACGAGCTCGTTCGCAGTATGGCAATTGCATTGGGTGGGTCCGTATCGCAGCAGTAATAGGTAGCTGTAGCCGGGCCCGGCCGTGCCGAAAAACAAACATGTATTGGCAGACCAGGAGAGCCTTGCTGGCCCGCCGAAGGCGGGTCTGATCTGACCCCGCGGTGCGGGTCTGACGACGCTCTATGAAATTTCTTCAAAAAAAATGGGTTGTAATATCATCATAATTTTGTAACATTCCGTACTTCGTTGATAGGTTACGAGTCTTTTGAAAGGGTGTAGAGATGCCGGCTAAGGTGAGTGAAGAAAAATGTACAGGTTGTGAATCCTGTATAGCGGAGTGCCCGAGCGAGGCTATAGACATGGTTGGCAACAAGGCCGTCGTTGATGTCGAAAACTGCATCGATTGCGGGGCTTGCGTTGACGCTTGTCCGGAGGAAACAATCTCTATGGAATAAAAGAAATTCAAAAGTTAAAACGCAAAAGTTAAAACTGTTGAAACAGTTGCCCAGCGAAGGACAACTGTACTATTATAATTATTGGTTTTGGTTTTTTAGATTTGGTTTTGAGCTTTTATTTCTAACTTTTAAGCTCTTTTGGCCCCATCGTCTAGGCAGGACCAGGACACCGGGTTTTCAACCCGGCAACAGGGGTTCGAATCCCCTTGGGGCTATTGGTCAAACGCTGAAGGTTCCCCCCTTGCCTGTCTCGGCTTGGCCGAGCCAAGACGGGCGGGGTCCCAAATCCTGAGCCGTCCGACTGTCTAACCGCTTAAACTTGTATGCCGGACACGACCGCTTCTAATACCATAGTCCCGTTAACGACTCCTTGCACACTGGTTTGGACATAGGTAGTGCGTTTGCGGCGCTTGTATTTGATACAATGGCCAAGCAGATATAATCTTTGTCCCGGCTCGACGATAGAGCGGAACTTCGCTGAATCTATACCGGCAAAGCCGATAAATCCCTGCACTTCATAAATCTGCCTTACAAAAAAGCTCGACATCTGAGCTGCCGCCTCGATCATTATTACCGCGGGCATTAACGGCCGGCCCGGAATGTGTCCGCGAACCCAGAATTCGTCCTCTGCTACATCCTTATAGCCCAGGATCAAAAATTTCTCCTTATCATACCAGAGGATACCATCGAGCTGCTGCATCTCAAATCGTTGGGGATTTACTTTGCCGATAGCTTCTTTGCCGAAGAGAGGCTTTGCTTTAAGGTCTATTTGCGATAAATCAAACAATAATGGAGGCGGCATTATTGACCTCAATAAGGAAACATTTTGCGCTCTCGTATTGTATATTGTGTCAGAACTCTTAGTACACAATACTTCAATACGCACGGCTCGTCACACTCGAGCTACTACGCGCGAGATGCAACTAAACAAGCGTTTGCGAACACCTGTGATGGTTTATTGGGCTGATCTGATTTCCAGAATGCGGTTGCGAACAAGCTGAGCAGCCTGCTTGACTTGCTGCATTTGTTTGCGAACTCGCGTTCCTGCCGCCTTATTTCCACCTTCTGCTTTGCTGATGTCAGCTTCAGTTTCAGCGACCAAAACTTTAAGATCTTCGTACTCTTGCATTAAGTATTCCTCCACTTTGTGGGTTAAAACTGCCAAAAATGGATTAAAAACGCTCAAAACTTAATGGTGCGGGATTGTTTTGTCAAAGAAAATCGTCTTTTTTGCAAAAAAAATCAATATTTATTTTTTCCCAATCTGACCGGTTTTTGCCGTTATTCTGAGCCCTTCGCTATGCTCAAGGGTAAACTCCGCGGAGGATTTGGCCTGTTAGACCGTTAGTTTTCGGGTCAGTTCTGCGATTCTCTGGCCCCGGCGTGCGCACTGTCGCTCGACCCGTTGGTCGGGCTTTCCGATGGAAACCGGCCCATAGTGGTCGCCCTCTGGGTCGCCCTGGACCACCATACCGCTGATGAGCATCGCTTCTATTATGCCCATAATCGTGGTTTCATTACCTCCGCCGATGTTTGCCGCGCTGGTAAATGCCGCTCCTACTTTGCCGTCGAGCTGGCCATGGCTGCTTACAAGCTCATCGAACAACTGTTTTAGCGGGCCGGCCATCTGGCCATAGTAGGTCGGCGAGCCGACAACTATCGCATCAAAACCCAGCAGGTCCTCCGGTTTCACTTTATCAACGGATTTGCATTCGGTCGGCAAATCGGAGTCGTTCATTGCCTTGGCTATTATCTCTGCCATCTTCTTTGTATTGCCGCTCCTTGAATAATATACAACTATTGCCTTTGCCATTCTTAATCCTTTCTATTTCGCTTTTTGAGAAGCCAACGGACAAATACGAACAAAATCAGCGAACCAAGAATACTTTGATTTTACTTGTAAATCAAGGCTAAAAAGTTGTGAACGAATACAGAGCTATATGAAAATTTGCGAGATAATCCTTGATTAAGCTGCGTATAACTATTAGAATCAATGTCTTTATTTTAAGAAATTGGTGACCTAAAAATCTTGAGCCGAAAGGAGGGCAACAATGCAAAGCCGTAAATCAGTACTGATAAGCCCGATTATTGTCGTCGTTTTATTCTCCTGCGTCTTGGCGCCCCAATCGATTACTTACGCCGGGCCGCTGGCAAAAATCACCGTAGAAGCGGGCCGGCATACCCGAATCGATACCCCCGTATCACTTTCGCTGAACGCAGTACCGCTGGGCCTGCCGGATGCTGAAATGCAGCTACAGGAGATAACCGGTTCGGGCCGTATTGTGGTTCCCACACAGCTTGAGCCCGGAAGCCCACCGCGACTTTGGTGGATACTTTCCGGAACCACACCGGCCGGCGGCAAACGCGTTTATGAGCTTGTCAGGGCCTCGGCGGCACCGGTGACCGGCGTTAATGTAACAAAAAACGATAGGGTTTTGCGGATACGCAAAGGCGGCCTCAAGGTTCTAAGATACAATCATGCTATCGTGCCACCACCTAAGGGACAAAGCGAACTATATAACCGCAGCGGATTTATTCATCCGTTGTGGTCGCCGACGGGGTCGGTCCTGACGAATATTCATCCATTGGACCACTACCATCATCTGGGAATATGGATGCCCTGGACGAAGACTAAGTTTGAGGGCAAAGAGGTCGATTTTTGGAATCTTAAGGCAGGACAGGGAACGGTTCGTTTCAAAAGATTTGTTTCAACGACAAGCGGCCCGGTTTACGGTGGTTTTCAGGCTGAGCATGAGCACGTTGCCCTGAAGACTGACGAGGGTGAAAAAGTTGTGCTCGAGGAAACGTGGGACGTTCGCATATATAACATCGGTGGCCCCGATAAGGGCTACTGGCTATGGGACTTCGTCTCGACGCAACGCTGTGTTGCCGATAGTCCACTGCACCAGACTGAGTATCGCTACGGCGGATTTGGGTTTAGAGGCGCAGCCGAATGGAAGGGTGCCAACGCCAGCTACCTGACCAGTGAGGGCAAAACCCGCAAGGATGGTCACGCCACCAGAGCACGCTGGTGTGATACTTCCGGAGCTATAGGAGGTAAATGGGCCGGCGTTACACATATGAGCCATCCGAAGAACTTCCGGCATCCGGAACCGATGCGTATCTGGCCCGAGTTCGAGAAGGAGGTGTTTTTCAATTGGGCACCCTCACAGGCTGGTGATTGGGTGATGAAGCCGGGCGAGGACCATGTCTTTCGTTATCGCCTGTATGTACACGAAGGAAAAATCAATGTTGCGGATACCGAGCGCATCTGGCGAGATTATGCCGAGCCGCCGAAAGTCACCCTGCGAAGGATAGCTGAAGATAATGCCGTTATGCTGTTTGATGGCACGGACTTTTCGCACTGGACATACGGAACTGATAAGCCCATTGAGTGGAAGATTATCGACGGTGCGATGAAGATAGTGTCCAAAACGGGCAGCATTGTGACGAAGCGCAACTTTCGGGATTTCAAGCTGCACGTTGAATTCAAGACGCCGCAAATGCCGCCAACGTCAAGGGACAGGGTCGGGGAAACAGCGGGATTTATATACAGCGCCGCTACGAGGTCCAAATCCTCGATTCCTATGGCCGAGAGCCTGAGTACAACGGAGGCGGGTCAATTTATAAGTTCAAGGCGCCGGACAAAAACGCCTGCAGAATGCCGGGCAGATGGCAGAGTTACGATATTATTTTCCGTGCAGCTCGTTTTAGCCGAAGCGGCCGAGATGCCAAAAAGAAAGAAAACGCCCGCATCACCATATGGCACAACGGCATTTTGATACACGACGATGCCGAACTGCAGAACAAAACCGGTGCCGGGAGCCCCGAAGGACCCGAACCCGGACCCATTCTACTGCAGAACCACGGCAACGAAGTCTGCTTTCGCAATATCTGGATAGTTCCTCTATAAGGCTAACGGATGCGTACTGAGTATCGCATAAAGAAAGGTAGGGCAATTCGGTGAAAGGTGGAACAAAGCTTGTCACTGCCATATTTGTTATTGCTGTAATTTGTGGTTTGAGTGTGACCGATGGGGCTGAGCAGATTCGTCTTAAGTTTTCCGCACCGAAGGCTGATTCTTTTGATGTGCCGGTTCACGTGGTTATCGAGGAGTTGCCCGAAGGGTTGGCTAATCTGCCTGTTGAGGCTATCAGCGTTGAGCTTAGGGACACCGGGACGGGCCAGACGGTGCCGGGCCAGCTCGTGGGGACAAGCCGAGGAAAAACAGGATTGTGGTGGATACTGCCTCGGGCAAAGGCAAACAGGGCGAGCACCTGGGTTGCCACTATCAAGTACGGGCGAAAAACCAGCGAGGAGGTTTTTTCGTGGAAGGGCAAAAATGGAGAATATCTGGATTTGCTTTTCAACGGCCGCAAGATTACATGCTATATGTATGCCTGCGATACTTCAAATCCGCAGCGAATCTTTGAGACCTACAAACCCTTTCCGATCGACGTTGAAAAACGTGAATCGGTTGATGGATTCAATACAGATGTGATAATGTTTTCGCAGGGAATTTGAATTGCGTATCGGTTCCTGCGGGCTATAATGCTCGTGGGGTTGTTTCTTACCGCGTGACGCATTTTACGGAAATCTTCTGAATATTTTGCTAAGGAGAATGACAAATGGGTAGACCTGTAACACTTTTTACTGGACAGTGGGCGGATTTGCCACTGAAAAAATTGGCTCAAAAGGCGGCAAGCTGGGGATACGACGGGCTGGAGCTGGCCTGCTGGGGCGACCACTTCGACGTGGACAAGGCCCTGAGCGACCGCAGCTACTGCAAGGCCAAGCGTGACCTTCTGAAAGAGCACGGCCTTAAAGTGTACGCGATCTCGACGCACCTGGTTGGCCAGGCTGTCTGCGACAATATCGACGAGCGTCATAAAGCAATCCTGCCTGCCGATGTCTGGGGCGACGGCGACCCCGAGGGCGTCCGCAAGCGTGCGGCCGACAAGGTAATCGATGCCGCCAAGGCCGCGAAGAAGCTCGGCGTAAAGGTCGTCAATGGATTTACGGGCAGTTCGATCTGGCACTTGCTTTACTCGTTTCCGCCGGCCTCACCGGATGCGATAGAGGCAGGTTACAAGGACTTCGCAAGGCGCTGGCGACGCATCCTCAACGCCTTCAAGGCCGAAGGTGTGAAATTCGCTCTGGAAGTTCACCCGACGGAGATCGCCTTTGACATTGCCTCGGCCCAGCGTGCCATCAAGGCCCTCAGAGGCCACAAGTCTTTCGGCTTCAACTACGACCCCAGCCATCTCGGTTACCAGGGGGTCGATTACGTCAAGTTCATCCGGACCTTTTCTGATCGCATTTTCCATACCCACATGAAGGACGTTTGGTGGGGTCATGGCGACGGTACGGTGGGCGTTTTCGGTGGTCACACTGATTTCGCCGACCCGCGTCGCTACTGGGACTTCCGCTCGATTGGCCACGGCGATATCAACTTCGAGGAAATCATTGTCGCCCTCAACGATATCGGCTACCAGGGACCGCTTTCGGTTGAGTGGGAAGACACGCGAATGGACCGCGAGCACGGCGCCAAGGAGGCTTGCGAGTACATCAAGAAGGCAAATTTCAAGCCGTCACAGGTTGCCTTCGACGCGGCATTTGAGAGGGAATAAGCCTCTGGGTTCCGCCGTAAGGTGTCCTGCGGACCGCAAAGCGGGGTCCCTC
>Ga0114923_10000588_pt1 | contig 27799 bp, 23 predicted proteins | sample SumtaG_FD_89578 | JGI IMG/M metagenome (GOLD analysis project Ga0114923, IMG submission 89578) | Deep subsurface microbial communities from Indian Ocean to uncover new lineages of life (NeLLi) - Sumatra_00157 metaG | ecosystem: Environmental > Aquatic > Marine > Oceanic > Sediment | place: near... | reverse complement strand
GCATTCTTTATGCGCCAGATTATGTTATCAATGCTGGCGGTTTAATTGATGTAGCCGCAGAATTTTTCCAAGCCGGGCGCAAACTTGCTTGGGATAAAACCGAAGGTATTTATAATACCTTATTAAAAGTTTATGCGCGCGCGGACAAAGATAATATTTCGCCGGCGGCTGCTTCCAAAAAAATAGCAGATGATCGAATTCATGGAGTTAAACGTTGCAAAAATATCTTCACTCGTAGAAGTCTACGCAAAACCGGAGATTAAAATAAACGTGGATCCCGGATAATCGCTACGCGATTTCCGGGATGACAAAGACAATCTGACTAAAGTAGAAAAATCGGGATAGCAGCAATATGAAAAAAACTTATCAAGTTATTGACGGTAACGAAGCTGCGGCAGATTGCGCGTTTCGTACCAACGAACTCTGTGTAATTTATCCAATCACTCCGGCATCATCGATGGGAGAATTATGCGATGAATGGGCGGCACTTGCGCGAAAAAATATTTTCGATACGATTCCTGATGTAGTTGAAATGCAAAGTGAAGCAGGTGCATGTGGCGCAATTCATGGTGCGCTGCAAACAGGTGCTTTGGCAACTACATTTACCGCGTCACAAGGCTTGTTATTAATGATTCCGGATATGTTTCGTATCGCGGCAGAACTTACTCCAACGGTTTTTCATGTTGCTTCACGAATCGTTGCATATCAAGGCATGTCAATTTTTGTTGATCACTCGGATGTAATGGCAACACGCACCACCGGTTTTGCAATTATGTGTTCATCCAACGTGCAAGAAGTACATGATTTAGCTTTAATTTGTCAGTTAGCCTCCATTCGCGGGCGCGTACCATTCGTACATTTTTTTGATGGTTTTCGTACTGGCGGCGAAGTAAGTAAAATTGAGTACATAACTGACGAACAAATTAAACAATTAATTGATTTTGACGCGATAATCGCGCATCGTAACCGACGCATGTGCGCCGGATGCCCTTCAACACGCGGCACGATTTATAATTCGGATATTTATTTTCAAATGCGCGAAGCGATGAATCCATATTATGACAAAATGCCGGACGTGGTTGATGAAGTTATGCAGGATTTTTTTAAACTAACCAGCCGAAAATATAATTTAGTCGATTATTTTGGTCATCCTAAGGCCGAAAAAGTTATCGTGTTAATGAGCTCGGGTGCTGAAACCGCACGCGAAACGGTGGAATATTTACAGAAACAAAATGAAAAAGTTGGTGTGTTACAAATTCATCTATTCCAACCTTTTCCAAAAAAATATTTTTTACGCGCGTTACCTAAAACTTGTAAAGCAATCGCGGTACTTGATCGCACTAAAGAAAGTGGCGCGGGCGGCGAACCTTTATATCAAAAAGTTGCCACAACGATTTTAGAAGCTTTCGCCGGGAAAATTTCACCAAAAGTTATTGGTGGACGTTATGGCATTGCTGGAAAAGATTTTAACCCTGCTATGGTTAAAGGAATTTTTGCCGAGCTTGATAAAAAGCAACCTAAAAACAATTTCACCACCGGAATTATTGATGACATCACGCACACCAATTTAGCTTATGATGAAAATTTTTATATCGAGCCTGATAATGTTTATCGCGCGATTTTTTACGGACTTGGCGCCGACGGCACGGTAAGCGCAAATAAAAATACCATGAAAATTATTGGTGAAACCACCGATAATTATGTGCAAGGTTATTTTATTTATGATGCAAAAAAAACCGGCTCGAAAACTATTTCGCATTTACGTTTTGGACCGGAGAAAATCCGTTCTTCTTATTTAATCAAGCAGGCAAATTTTATCGGTTGTCATCAATTTGATTTTGTTAAAAAATATAATGTTTTGGAAAATGCTTCTGTTAATACTACATTTTTATTAAATGCGCCTTTTGCGCCTGAAAAAGTTTGGGATCAATTGCCGCGTGATTTACAAGAAATAATAATTAACAAAAAAATAAAGTTTTACGTGATTGATGCATATAAAGTTGCGCGCGAAACCAAAATGGGTGCGCGGATTAATACGATTATGCAAACTTGTTTTTTTGCGTTATCAAATATTATTCCGATTAAAGACGCGATTAAAAAAATTAAAGGGACAATTAAAAAAACTTATTTAACTAAGGGTGATGAAGTAATCCAACAAAATTTTCTTGCAGTGGAACAAACTTTGGAAAATTTGGTTGAAGTTAAAGTACCAGCTACCGCGACCGGCACTAAAACTTTTCGGCCGGTAATCAGCGAACAGGCACCGGATATTATTCGTAACAATGAAGGAATTATGTTAGCCGATAAAGGCGATAGTTTAGCGGTAAGCTGTTTTCCGGCAGAAGGTTATTTTCAGCCATGCGCAACTTGTTGGGAAAAACGCGATCTTGCAGCTTTTATCCCAAAATGGATTCCAGAAACTTGTATTCAATGCGGACGTTGTAGTTTGGTTTGTCCGCACGCTTGTATTCGCGCAAAAAAAATCGCATCTGCTGATTTAAAGAAGGCACCTGCATCATTTAAAACTTGCAAATTACGCGGTAAAAATACGGATGACAAAGTTTATGCGTTACAAATTTATGCCGAAGATTGTACCGGTTGTAGGTTATGCATCGAAACTTGTCCAACTAAAGAAAAATCTTTGGCACGAATTGCCAAACCCGAGGATTTAAATAGCGAACAACAAAATGTTGCATTTTTTGAATCATTACCATATGAGGCGCGCGAAAACATTAATACCGCAATTGATGCACAATTTTTGCGGCCATTTTTTGAATTTTCTTGTGCGTGCGGCGGTTGCGGTGAAACCCCTTATGTTAAATTAATTACGCAATTATTTGGCAATCGGATGATTATCGGAGATGCATGCGGATGTTCTTCGGTGTTTGGTGGAAGCTTCCCAAGTCCGTGGGCAGTGGATGAAAAAGGACACGGTCCTGCATGGTCGAGTTCGTTGTTTGAAGATAACGCTGAATTTGCGTTTGGTTTTGTGTTAACTGAAGATAAACATCGAAGATATGCGCAAGAGTTATTAACCAAACTTTCGGGCGACGTTGGCGAAAAATTCGCGCAAGAAATTTTAAACGCCACGCAAAAAAACGAAACTGAAATTAACGCACAATGCGCGCGTGTCGCCGAACTTAGAAATAAATTACAAAAAATAAAAAATCCGCAAGCCAAAGAACTTTTATCCGTGGTTAACTTTTTAATTAAACATAGTATTTGGGCGATTGGCGGCGATGGTTGGGCATATGATATTGGCTTTGGTGGGCTTGATCATGTAATTGCAAATAATCGTGATGTAAATTTATTGGTTTTAGATACGGAAGTTTATTCGAACACCGGCGGACAAGCTTCGAAAGCATCGGCACGCGGCTCGGTCGCTAAATTTACTTATCAAGGCAAACAAACCGCAAAGAAGAATTTAGGTTTGATGGCAATGACCTATGGCACCGCATATGTTTGTAGTATCGCGCTTGGTGCAGATCCTGCGCAAGCAATCAAAGCAATTAAAGAAGCAGAAAGTTATCCAGGACCTTCGTTGATTTTGGCATATTCACATTGTATCGCACATGGAATTGATATGAGCCAAGGAATGAAACATCAAGAATTAGCAGTAAAAAGCGGTTATTGGCCGCTGTATCGTTATGATCCGCAGCGCGCGCGTGAAGGTTTAAATCCTTTGCAACTTGATTCAAAAAAACCAAGCATTCCATTCGAAGATTTTGCCGCACTCGAAAACCGTTATCGTATTTTAGCTAAAACCAATCCCAAGCAAGTTAAAGAATTAATGCAATTAGCTCAGCAAGATATTGATCGCCGGTGGCGAGAATTAACTGACATGGCAGATTAATGTATCATTAAAACTCATTCTCCATAGGCAATAATGGCATCAAGCACTGGAGTATAATAATTAGTTGTTCCATGTTTTCTTACTTTAATTAATTTATGCTTAAGCAAACCAGACATAATTCTTGAAACATATGGTTTTGATTTGAATATTTCTTTTGCTGTATCAGTGCCTGTGGTTTCATTTTTCTTGACTATAAAACTTAATATTACTTCCTCATTTGGAGTTAATTCGTTTCGAGCCACTCTTTCTCTTGCTAATTTTGTTAACATGGGCTTTGCTGCATCTAGCGTAATACGATCATTAAGTCCACCAATTGAAAGAGTATTCATTAACCGGCTCAATAAACCAAAAATATATCTTAATCTACCTTTAGTTATTTTGTATAAATATATAAGCACTTGATCATCAATAGGTAATTTTACTTTTTCATTATCACGGTAAAAGCTCACCCGCTTTTCGATTAATTCCATATATTCTGATTCTGATATAGGAGATAAGGAAATTTCATAATTGATTATATCGTCTAGCCGATCAACTTCTTGAGCAATAAACCGCCTTAACCCTTTATCCCCTACTAAAACCCAACTTAAACCATCAGTTTGGAGATAATCCCTTAACGCGTTAAATAATGCTTTAAGTGCATTTTCATTATGAATAGTATCAACATCTAAATTATTTAATTGAATTAAAATACCGTATTTATATCCTATCGATTGGATCAACTGTGTTAGATCCTGCAAATGATGAGATAAAATAGGTGTTGAAATAACCTGCGGTTGTGTTACCACACCTGCTTCTTTACTAAAATTAGCTCCAAACCCTAATGCTTCTATCCCAAATGAGCGATACACTTCAGCTATTCTGGATGAAACAGCTTTTGCATTTTGAAAAACTTTAGTTTTTATAATCTTCTCAGGCTGAAATAATTCTATTTCTCTAACAATTGCTGCAATTATTGCTGCCAACAGCATTTCTAACGTCCAACCTGCTTCAACACGAACTTCCTCTCTTGGAGTAAAATACATTTTTCCTTTTTGTGCATGAAATCGAATATAATTGGAAAAAGAAGTTGTACCAACTCCTCGTTCTCCTTCGACAATAATTGTTACATTTCTTTCACTAATAGCATTAATACAATAAGCATTATCCTCCTTATGTCCCGTATATAGCTCTAAGGTCGATTGTTGAATGGGATCTGTATTCAACGGATTATTATTAAAACCTAACGGTTCCCATTGCATGACTTTATCTCCTTTTATCCACTAACTCCTCGCTGGGCATTGGTCTCCTTTTTGTTAACCTTAGTTAACCAAATTTAGTTAACTAAGGTTAACTACGGCAATAATACCTTCATTTGCTTTAAAATACCAATATTATGTCAACTTTACCCGGGGTAAAATCAAAAGTATTTAAATTTAACCCGGTTGAAATCAAATCGATTTAGAATGAGTCGGGCTCATTTTAAATTATTCTCTTGTTGTATTATTTTCAACCAATCTGACATCATCACCCGGCTGGATTGAGCCACTTTTTAACACCCGACAAAAAATGCCTTCGGTTGGCATGACGCATTTGCCGACTTTTTGGAAGATTGCACAGCCTTCGCCATGACATTCCTTGCCAATTTGGGTGACTTCTAAAATAACTTCGTTGATTTTTATTTGATCGCCTAATTTTAATTTGCTTAAATCGACTCCTTTTAAAGTCAGATTTTCAGCAAATTCTCCAGGTTGGATGTTCATGCCACTTTTGTGATTAAAAGCCGTGATACTTTCAATCGAAAGAACGCTTACATTGCGATTTTTGAAACCTGCATGCGCATCATCTACAATTCCATTTTCATCTAACGTAATTTTTGTAACAGATTTTTTTGCCGTGCCAGTTTCGGTAGAAATATTGGCTGAAACAACTTTGCCATATTCAGACATCGGCTTTTACCTTTTCGAGAAGTTTTATGTCTGACATTATCATGTTTTTATCCACTGCTTTGCACATATCATAAATCGTTAATAACGCTACATTTACCGCGGTTAAAGCTTCCATTTCCACACCAGTTTTGCCAATGGATTTCACTATGCTTTCAGCTTTAATTCCATCCTTAGTATAAGAAAAATTTAAATCAATTTTATTTAAAATTAATGTGTGGCATAAAGGAATAAGATTTGCCGTTTGTTTGGCGGCTTGGATTCCTGCAATTTTTGCAACCGTTAACACATCACCTTTTTTTATTTGATTTTCTTTGATCATCTCCAGCGTTTGCGAATTTAATTTTATTGTGCCTTGCGCGCGCGCAATTCTAAGTTGTGCCTTTTTATCGCCAACATCTACCATTTGCGCACTACCCTCTTTATTGACATGTGAAAAACCCATCTCAGCACAAAATAAGCCATCACAGTCTCCGTCATCCCGCGGCTTGACCGCGGGATCCAGCTTTGAATCTTTATTTTTCCTGGATCCCGCGGTCAAGCCGCGGGATGACGACTTTTTTTGTTCTGAACTATGAAAACTCATAAATTATCCTCCAATTTCATGCATAGAACGTTCTAAACAAGAACCACCCATTTTAGGTTTATGTTTAATCGCCATTTCCAAAGCTTGGCGCGCGCTAAGCTTCCGCACATTAAATTCTATATCAGAAAACAAACATGGTTTAATTGAACCGTCACACAATAATCTAATGCGATTACATGTTTGACAATTACCGCTACTGCCACCTTCTATTTTGGCAAAATGACCGTTGGTTAAATTCATTTTCTTAATAAAACGGGCTTTGATCTTTTTCTGTACCGCATAGTCTTTGATTTTTTGCGCATCTGTTTCCCGCGAATTTTCTTCAACCACGCAATTAATTTTTATTGGTTTTATACCAGCATTGATCGCAGCATCGATTCCATCCAATACATCTTTTAATTTTCCACCACAGGTAATCGCACAAAATTTTTCTGGATTTAAAGTATCTAAACTAATATTAATTCGATCCAAGCCATTTTGCGCAAGTTTTTCTGCAAACTGCTCAAGCAAAATTCCGTTGGTAGTTAACGTAACCTCGGTTATTCCTGTGATTTTTTTTAACATTGCGATTAATTCGCAAATGTTTTTACGCAACAAAGGTTCGCCACCGGTTAATCTTATTTGCGTAATTCCAATCATGGCCGCCTCGCGAACAACATCTGCAATTTCTTCTAAAGATAAAATTTTCTCGCGCGGTAACCACTCAATTTTCTTGGCCGGCATACAATATTTACACCGCAAATTACAACGATCGGTAACCGAGATGCGCATGGTTGTTATTTTTCTGGCGTAATTATCCTGCATTTTCCCGACTACCATAGCGAGTAAATAATTCGATGGTACGCGGCAACAAATTACCATGGTTTACCAAAAACATATATCCGATAAAGCACATAAACAAAATTATAAACATAGTACTTTCGGACACATGCGCGAAACTCATGCCGATTCCTGCTAAACCAAACAACAAAGAAAGTAACAAAATAATCATTACCGTAGACAAGGTGCTTAACCCTGCTCTGCGCAAAAGATGATGTAAGTGTTCATGATCTGCCTTGAAAGGAGATTTTTTATTATATAATCGCCGTAATATTACGCTTATTAAATCAAAACAAGGTATTGCCATAATCCACAAAAACACTACTGGATTCGCAGCTTTAACTGGAGCTTGTGATAAGCTAATTAAAAACCAAGCTAAAAGCACACCGATTAAGGCGCTACCAACATCGCCCATAAAAATTTTCGATGGAATTTGTTTCCAATAAGGAAAATTAAAACACAAAAATCCCAACAAGCTACTTACAATTATCATGATAAAATAAGCATCACTAAATCTTCCAACATGCCAAGCTAAAATTGTTAATAAAATAAATTGCGATAATGCTACCGTTCCAGAAATAAAACACATACCAAACAACATAAGCATCATCAATAAAAAAAATTTTGAGGTGCTTTCAACAAGCTGTCGACGATAATATATTATTAATATAACAGAAATTATTAACCCAACTGCAAAAAAAACATACTGCCCATAAGGCACATTAATGCGTTGACCATTAGATAAATAAAACATTACACCGATAAAAATCTGCAGCCCAAACCAAAGGACACTCCACAACAAAAGCAATTTTTTTGATGTTTTTGTATTTTTCATCATGTTAATTACTCATCCACATTATTAAAAACGTCAATACGCATTTTTATTGACAAAACCATTAATAAAAGTAGTGAAAATAATTTTGATGTCAAGCCACAATGACCAATTTTCTATATAATACAAATCATGTTCTATCCGCTTGCCTAAATCCGTATTGCCTCGCCATCCATTTATTTGCGCCCATCCAGTAATGCCTGCTTTAACTAAATGTTTTTGCATATAACACGGAATTTCCTGCTTAAATTGCTCAACAAAAACCGGACGTTCTGGCCGCGGACCAACTATAGACATATCCCCCTTTAGAACATTAATAAATTGCGGCAGCTCATCCAAACTGGTTTTACGTAAAAAAGATCCTATTTTGGTTGCCCGGTTCTCACCAGCTTGCGCCCAAACAGCCCCTGTGTTTACTTCAGCATCCACCGACATCGAACGAAACTTTAACATTTCAAATTCAACTCCATTCCAACTAACTCTGCGCTGACGGTAAAATACAGGTCCAGAGGAAGATAATTTAACTGCTACAGCAATAATTAATAATAGCGGACTAATCAAAGTTAAAATAACTAAAGCTAATATACGATCTTCTATTGCCTTAATCCATCGATTAATTCCGATCATGGGTGAAGTTTTAATGCTAACTACAGGCACTCCTGCAATTTCAGTTATAGAATGATTCAAAAGATTAAACGTAAAAATATCTGGAACCAAACGAATCGTCACTGTGCTAAAACGTAATTTATGTAAAATTTCTTCTACTCTATTCACTGCAGTTAAAGACAAGGCTATCCAAACTTCATCTACACCATTATGTTTAAAATAATTATCAATATCTTCAGGCACAGCAATGATTGAGACACCATTGCCACTTTTCCCCTGGCAACTAATATCATCATCCATAAATACGTCTATATACAAACCACTCCAAAAAGCATCATTAATTGCTTGAGCAACTTTTTTTCCAATATCTCCAGCACCAATAACAACTATTTTACGTTGATTAAACCCGTGCTTTCTTAAAGTTCTTAGAACGATATTTAAAATAAATCTAAATGCCACCAATAAAATAAATGAAGTCAAAACCCAATAAAATATCCATATTCTGGAAAAATTTACCCCCATCTTTAAGGAAAAAACCAGCATCATTAAGCACATCGCAATAACCATTAAAGCAAAAAAGATTCGCTTTACATGTTTATAAAACTGCCTTCCTCGCAATGGATCGTGCACTTTAAAACAAGAAAAAATGATTGGAACCAATAATGCACCGAATAAAATAGCTAATCGATAATTAATATTTAGTTGCAAATTGCCAAATTTAACCAAAAAAGCCAATAACCCAGCAATAATTACCAAGATAACATCAAGCAAACGGACGCAAAATAACAAAGCAGCTGCATTATTTTTAAGCACTCCTCGTTTTATCATAATATTATCCGCCAAATCGATAAGTTATATTCAGATGGCGTGATTTTAAGCTTATACCCTAGTAATGTAAAACATTTTTACTCCATTTTGAGCAAAAATTATGCAATAGTTGTGCCGAATGTAGTAAAGTCCCAAACCTACATACTGTTAAAGATATAAAAACCTTTTTATACAGGTTGTGCAAATTTTAAACAATGGTGCTGTCAACGGTTTGCTGCGTTTATGCTTGACCCACTCCAAATAGCATGAGAACATAACGCGATCTTAAATTTAGACACAGGAAGCAAATAAATGCAAAGAAAAAAAGCTTTAATTACCGGTATTACCGGGCAAGATGGTGCGTATCTTGCAGATTTCTTGCTTAATAAAAACTACGAAGTACATGGCATAAAAAGAAGAACATCCTTAATAAATACAGCTCGCATAGATCATTTATATCAAGAACCACACGAAGAAAAAAAACCATTCTATTTGCATCATGGTGATATGACCGATTCCAGCAGTTTAATCAGGATAATTCAGCAATCACAACCAGATGAAATTTATAACTTAGCAGCGCAAAGTCATGTGCAAGTATCCTTTGAAGAACCAGAATACACTGCTGATTCAGATGGAATTGGGCCATTACGAATTTTAGAAGCTATTCGTACTTTAAACCTACAAGACCAGATAAAATATTATCAGGCCTCAACTTCCGAACTTTTTGGAAAAGCCCAAGAATTTCCACAAAAAGAAACAACACCATTCCACCCATGCTCACCATACGGAGTTGCTAAACTGTATGCTTATTGGATAACCGTCAATTATCGCGAAGCTTACAACATGTTTGCATGCAATGGGATATTATTTAATCATGAATCTCCCATGCGTGGCGAAACGTTCGTAACCAGAAAAATAACCAGGGGTTTGGCTCGGGTAAAATTAGGCAAGCAAAAATGTCTATACTTAGGCAACTTAAATGCCAAACGCGACTGGGGGCATGCGAAAGACTTTGTTGAAGCGCAATGGCTCATATTACAACAAAACAAACCAGAAGACTTTGTGATTGGCACAGGAAAACAACACTCGGTCAAAGAAATGGTTGATAAAACAGCGGGGATAATAGATTTAAAAATTCGGTGGGAAGGAGAAGGAATCGATGAAAAAGGAATCGATGAAAAAGGAAATTGCATTGTTGCCATAGATCCAAGGTATTTCAGACCTGCAGAAGTAGAATCACTGTTATGTGATCCAACTAAGGCAAAAGAAAAACTAGGTTGGCAACCTAAAACCACCTTTGAAGAATTAGTAACAGAAATGGCGCAAGCTGATCTACAAAGGGAAAAGCATACCTGATAAATATGGACATAAACAAATACAAAATTTTTGTTACCGGCGGACATGGCATGCTTGGTAAATCTCTGTGTGAAAGATTACATGCTTCAGAAGCACAAGTAATTGCGCCAAGCAAAAAAGAATTAAACTTACTTGATTATGCAAACGTACTATCATTCTTAAAAAAACACAAACCAAACTTTATTTTTCATCTTGCCGCAAAGGTTGGCAGCATTCAAAATAACATTGAAAACCCAATTGAGTTTTTAGTTGATAACACAACAATAAATAATAATGTTATATTAGCGGCACAAAAGATGAAAATAAAAAACTTAATCAATATAAGCAGCGCATGTATTTACCCATTAACAAAAAAAAGCTTAAGTGAAGAAGATTTATTGACCGGCAAATTAGAGCCCAATAAAGAAGGATATGCTATTGCCAAAATTTCTGCTGTTTTACTTTGCAATATCATTTCACAAAAAAAACTCTTTAACTACAAATCAATCGCGCCATGTAATTTATATGGGCCAAACGACCATTTTTCTGATGATTCAGCACATTTTATTCCAGCAATTATAAAAAAAATTCATCTTGCCAAAATAAACCAGCAACCTCATGTTTATATATGGGGGGACGGTCAATCAAAACGCGAAAGTCTATATATCGAAGATCTTGTCGATTTTCTTGAAATAGCCTTAATGAATTGTAAAAAACTGCCAAATTTAATCAATGTTGGTTCTAGTGTTGATTTTTCAATATACGATTACTATTTAACTATAGCAAAAATAATTGGATATCAAGGTGAATTTCTGTTTGACAAAACAAAGCCCAATGGAACAAGAAAACGATTATTAAACTCAAATAAAGCTTTACAATTTAAATGGAAACCAAAAACATCCTTAGCTGAAGGAATAAAAAAAACTTATGCTTTTTTCCTTCATCAATTAACAAAGGAACCACATAAATGAAAAAATTATCTTTAGCATCTAGCACCTGGGATAAAAAAGAAATTGAAGCTATCATGCAAGTTATTAAAAATGATCGCTATACTATGGGGGATGCCGTGCAAACATTTGAGCAGGAATTTGCCAAATATTTCGGTAGCAAATACGCAGTTATGGTCAATTCAGGGTCGTCTGCAAATTTGCTAGCTATTGCGGCTCTTTGTTTCAAAAAAGAAAACCCACTACAACCAAATCATGAAATTATAGTGCCAACTTTATCTTGGTCGACAACTTATTATCCAGTACAACAATACAATATGAAATTAGTTTTTGTTGATATTGACCTTAAAACTCTAAATATAGATTGCAATTTAATCGAAGATGCTATAACCAATAAAACCAAAGCGATTCTGGTGCCAAATATTTTAGGTAATCCAGCCGAATTAATAAAACTAAAACAAATATGTAAAAACCATAATTTGTATTTAATAGAAGATAATTGTGAATCAATGGGCGCAACATTAAATAACAAATATGCTGGAACTTATGGAATTTGCGGTACATTCAGCACATTCTTCTCCCACCACATATCCACCATGGAAGGCGGCATGATTGTAACAGACGATAAAGAACTTTACCACATCATGCTAGCAATGCGTTCCCACGGATGGACCAGACATTTACCAAGCAAAAACACTATTTATGAAAAGTCAGAAAATGATTTTTATGACTCGTTTAATTTTATTTTACCAGGATACAATATTAGACCTATAGAAATGTCAGGAGCAATTGGCAGCAGTCAACTAAAAAAACTTAAACAATTTATAAAAATTAGACGGTTAAATGCAGCTATATTTCAAGAGCTTTTTAGCAATGATGACAGATTTATAATACAACAAGAAAATGGACAAAGCTCATGGTTCGGTTTTTCCATGACTATTAATCACCCATCACTAAAAAGAGATGACGTATTAAACATACTTAAAAAGCATGGCATAGAATTTAGACCTGTGATTTCCGGTAATATCCTACGCCATAAGGTAATAAAATATCTACCACATAGAATTTCCGGCACACACAAAAATGCTGATATAGTACACAACCATGGATTTTTTATTGGCAACCATCATACAGATATACAAGAACAATTATTATCAATGAAACAATGTTTAAAGAATTTATAAAAGCCCCAAACTAATCAATCTGAGGTAATGTTTCACGAAAAAGATTATACTGATTCATAACATATTTGTAAAATTGCTCACAAAAAACTTCTGGTTTATATTTTTCTGCATTAGCACAACAATTTTCCGCCTTAATCGCATTACCCATACGCTCAAATTTTTCAACAGCATCAATAATCGATTCCGCAGTTTGATGTGCAAAAAATATTCCATTTGGCTTATCAGAATCCATACCTTTAACTATCTCCAAAGCTGCGCCTTTAGCATAAGCGATAGACGGCGTACCACAAGCCTGCGCTTCTATCATCACAATACTGAAATCATCTTCAGCAGCATAAAGAAAAGCTTTTGCTCTTTGCATATGATCTCGCAAAACCTCAAATGGCTGATACCCCATAACAGTTATATTAGCTGTTGCTTTTGATCGGATTTTTTTCATTCCCGGGCCATCGCCAATAACAACAAGTTTTTTATCAGGCATTTTAGCAAAAGCATCTACAATTAAATCAACTCTTTTGTATGGCACCAATCTCGCAGCAGCAAGATAAAAATTTTCTTTTTTAAGATGATACTGAAATGCTTCTACGTTAACAGGGGGAGCAATAACAACTGAATCACGACGATAGGCCTTTTGAATACGCCTTTTAATAAAATCAGAAAGTGTAATAAAATGATCCACTCTATTTGCAGATAAGGCATCCCATATTCTCATTTTATGTAAAAGTCTTTTAGCCATTAAACCTTTAATGCCTTTATGTAAATTAGTCTCACGTAAATATTGATATTGAAAATCCCAAGCATATCTCATAGGAGAATAAACATAGCTAACGTGCAACTGATCCGGGCCAACAATAACACCTTTTGCCACAGCATGAGAACTAGAAAGAATCAAATCATATTTAGTTAAATCAAATTGTTCGATCGCAAAAGGCATCAGAGCTAAATAACTTCTATACTTCGTTCTAATAAAAGGCATTTTCTGTAAAAATGACGTGGTTACTGGCTTATTTTTTATAAAATCACGTTTACCTTTTGGGATAAAATCAATCAGCGAAAAAAGATCAGCCTCAGGAAAACAATTTAGCATTTGCTCTACAACTCGTTCAGCACCAGCGTAAGTAACGAACCAATCATGCACTATTGCAATTTTCATCATAACTTTCCTTTAGTAAAATAAACTTTGCGCCTAAACCAATAATATTTAGCACCACCTAAAACCAACTTTTAGAATTATCTTTCATCAACCTTCTCCATTCTCTTAATACCTATATTATTTCTGCTTAACACAAAAGCAAAAATCAGCATGCCTAAAAAAACCGCTTGCGAAGCTGAAGCTGTGTTATTAACAATCAAAACAAAAAACAAAAAAGCACCAAGTAATCTTTTATAATTTACATAACAATCATCTTCCTTTACTATTAACAATTTATAATAAATAAATAATGATGCAATAAAACCAATAATTCCGTAAGAATAAATAGACATCATCGGAAATGAATCTATCGATTTATAACGCACACCAAAAAGATTGAACTTGCTTATTAACCCTGGACCAAACCCAGTTAACCATGCTTTAGGATGTACAAACCACTGGCGCAAAACCGTAACCCAAATAGTAAGCCTACCACTACCCCCAGTTTTTTTTACATCAGAAAAAACGTTAAATTTGGCAAGTTCATGATAATACAACTCATCAGCATGCGCAGAAAAATAATGCATCATCAGCCAAAAAATAAAAACTATACAAACAAATAAAACAATACCACTTGTTCTTTTCTTTTTTTTAAGAAAAAAAACATATAGATACCCGAGCAATAAACCAAAAATGGCTGATCGAGAAAATGTTGTCGCCAAAAACGTTAATAAAATAATTATTATAATCAACTTTAGCCAGAATTTAGCGATAGCATTGTCATCAGCTAATAATATTATTATTGCTACAGATATAAAAAAACCCACAGTGTTTGGGCCACCTAATGTATCAGGGAGCCCCAATCTATGATCCTGATGAAAAGAAAAACCATGCGACCACGTTAAAAATAGTAAATACACAATTAAAACCATGGGGAAAAATCGCAACATTTTAGCGATGGCCTCTGAAGTATAGGCGCTTGCAATTAACATCCCGCCTATAAAAACAAAGAAAATCTTAAAAAATTCCGTAACAAAGGATTGCTGCACTCCAAAAACTAATATTGATATCATGGATGCAGCTAAAAATATACTAAAAAAAATACCTAAGAAGAAAATATCTAATCGCAAACCAACTACGCGAACTATGGCTACAGTCATAACCAAACATATTATTATAGTAGAGAAAAAAGCATGGTAAAAAAAACTTGACGAAAAAAATACCATCAAGATCCACATCAAAATACACAATAAAGATTTTAAATCTATTTGTTTTGATAATAAATGATTCATTAATCTCCGCTTCTTAAATTTTTGATAGGAATACCTTTCGATCCGCCACGCGCGGGAATAATACCTAAAAAATTTTTATTGTTCACCGGCATGCACCTTTTTTGCAGGAACTCCCATCACAAAACTTCCTACTGTGATATCTTCAGCAACAACAGAGCCCGCTGCTACTAAACAATCATCCCCAATATTAATATTCTGTATAACCACTGCGCCCGTGCCAATATGCACACCTTCTCCAATTTTCACATTTCCCGAACAAACCGCCCCAGGAGCCAAATGTGAATTATTTCCTATAAAACCATCATGGTCGATTGAGGCGGCGGTGTTAATGATAACATTATCTCCTATCACGCATCCTGGCTGTATAATCACACCTGCCATAATATGCGCGCCCTCACCAATTTCAACATCATTGGCTATACATGCACTTTCATGCACCACAGATAAAAACTTATAGCCTAATGATTTAAATTTTCTATGAATTTCTGCGCGCTTTTTTGGCCTTACGGTTGAGCCAATAGCATTTACCAAATAAATTTCATCTGACGAATAATCATTTAATAACTCATCAGTTCCGATAATTTCTATTTCTAAAATAGATTTGCCGATCTTAGATTTATCAACATCCAATATTCCTAAAATATTAATATCAGCATATGACGACAAGCTATTTATAACTACTTTTGCATGGCCGCCTGCACCCAAAATAAAAACATTTTTTTTCATCATTCAATAACCACTTCACCTTGTCGATAATCACGACTTGATTTTTTATCCATCCATCGCCAATAATCTATTCCTGAAACCCCTTGCGCTGCCCTCTTTAAAGCTAGATTATCCTTAGAAAAAAATTCGCCCTTTTTAATGTCATCCGCAGCAACAAGACGTTTCATAATTACATCTTTATTTTGTAATTCACTTTTTGATGGTAACTTCAAGCCATCGCCTAAGGATTTTTCAATTTGCCGAATGCTTTTAACCATTTCTGTTAACTCTTCCGGGCCTAAAGAAGCTTTATGATCCGGTCCAGCTAAATTTTTATCTAAAGTAAAATGTTTTTCAATTACTGTTGCGCCTTTAGCAACTGCAGCAATTGGAGCGGCAATACCTATAGTATGGTCAGAAAATCCAACAGGCAAACCAAATGCTTGTTTCATAGTATCGATAGCATTAAGATTAACTTCGTCAAAAGACGCAGGATATTCGGTAGTGCAATGCAATAAAATAACATTTTTAATTAATAATTCACGCGCCTCTTTAGAAAAATAAGCCCGATAACAATCATCTAATGATTTAGGAAAACCATCATGCAAAAATCCAAAAGCCAAAACAGCTAAAGCATTTTCAATATCGGATAAAGTAGACATGCCAGTTGATAAAATAACTTTTCTATGCCATTGCGCTGCTTGTAATAGCAATGGCGCATTAGTTATTTCACCTGAACCAAACTTAATTGTTTCCAATCCAAATTCATTAACCAATAAACCCAAACTTTCCAAATCAAATGCCGAAGACAAAAACTCAATATTTTTTTGTTGGCAATAATTAATTAACTCGCGATGATTATCTACACTTAATTCATATTTTTGTAGCATATCATATTGAGACTCAGCTTGACCGGTGGCTTGTTGTTGATACAAAGCTTTAGGAGCATTTTTGACAACCAAATTATCGGTTTTATATGTTTGAAATTTTATGACGTCTACACCAGCATCAACTGCAACATCAATCAACTGCTTTGCTAGGTCAATTGAGCCATTATGATTTACTCCCGCTTCTGCGATAATTTTAACTGGCTGCATTTGCAAGAACCTCCCCTATCGATTGTCATATTCAAGCGCATATTATATATAGCTGACCGTTATATTAAAAGGTTTTATAGCTGCTTTTACCCGGAACTGTGCGCATATCCATGCGTGCCTCAAAATACTACTGCCATACAACCTCAGCCATGGGCAATGTATACTCATCATACCTTAGATGCGAATTTCTAGCTTCTGCCCCATATTTGCATAATGCCCGCATCTTTAAGTGCTGCCATCAACACCAAAAAAATCCCTTTTTATCCTTGATAATAGTTATTTAATTACAACGCCTCAGTCTTTGTGTTGCATCGATAAGAGAACTTTTCATGACCAAAATAACTAACAAACATTGTCACCCCTGTGATACATATTTGAGACAAGTATGCCTTATATTTAAATATGCCTTGATGATGCGAGGCATGCGCCGCCAAAAAAGGCATAACTACCCCCATGAAAAATGGAAATAACGCTATAGCAACAACAAACACCAGCCCATATACCACATAAAATCTTAAATATTCTCTTAAATAATTTCCCTTAGTTTTGAAAACAAAAAATTTATATACAATGTAAGCATTGGTTATTGCTAAAATATTAGCCGTTATTACTAAAATCATGTAATAACAATATTTATTAAACAGGTAATACAATAAAAAAAATATGCCCATACCAAAAAACGTATTCCAAAAGCCCAGCATTATAAATCTTAAAAACTTTAGAGTAAAAAATTGTGCCTTAATACTATTAATCAAAATTAATTCTTTCTTTTTCAATTACTAACGGACGATTTTGTACCTGCGTATGAATACAACCGATATACTCTCCTAAGATGCCAATAAAGAATAACTGCACTGAGGAAAAGAAAAAAATCGCGATGAGCATTGGCGCTGTTCCAGCTGGAAAAAAATTCCAAAATAATATTTTCAGCACTATATATAAAAAAGCAACCAATAAACTCAATCCTGCCATTAAAAAACCAATCATCGTCGCCAATCTTAGCGGTACTTTACTATAATTTACAATTCCTAACATCGCCAAATCATACAATGTATAAAAATTATTTTTAGTGATGCCCCTTTTCCTACCGGGTTTTCTAAACATAACTTCCGCCTGCTCAAACCCAATATCGCTTACCAAGCCCCTAAGATATGGGTATGGATCATTAATTTTTTTCAACGTTTCAATAATTACTTTATCATACAAGCCATATCCATAATAATTTTTGGTTAACGGCACGGCTGACAATCGGTTAATAATAGAATAAAAACATTTTCTAGTTGAGCTCATAAGCCATGATTCTTCGGAATCTTCCTTAACAGCCTTAACAATCTTATATCCTTCTTCCCATTTTTTAATGAAATCTCCAATTAAACCAGGAGGATCTTGCAAATCAGAAGCAATTAAAATAACAGCATCCCCGCTTGCTTGCAGCAATGCATAATAAGGTGATCTAATATGCCCAAAATCTCTAGCATTAATGATTATTTTTATGTTTTTGTCTTGCTCGGCCATACCTTTTAAAACCCTAACTGTACCGTCCTTAGAATCGTTATCAATAAAAATAAATTCGTATTTATATTGAGGGAATTTATTCATTTCTTGTTTAACTTGATCATAAAGTTCCGCAACATTTTCTTCTTCATTATAACATGGAGCTACAAAGCTAATCAGTTTCATCATGATTTCCTATAATGGCCTAAAAATACAGCAGTATAACCGAATATGCTGCCACTTACAATATGGTTGCCCTATATTGTCTTTCTAAAAACCCCAGCAAAATCCCTTAGGCAATACCTTTGCCGAAAATGAATATTAATTTTTCTCATCTTCTAACACAGGAATAATCATTATTTCTTTAAGTTCTTCTGGTGATAATTTTGGATCCTGATTTTCTATTGGGTCATTAACCAACAATTTGGGCGATAAGATGCTATTTTGTGATATGTGTACCTCCAACAAGCTTGGACCAGAAATCGCAAAAAATTGTTGCAGCTTCGAGTCCACTTCATCTTCATCAGAAACAGAAAATGCTTTTATTTTATAGGCTTTAGCCACATCCACAAAATTTGGACAATCATAACCATCCAAAGTTCCTTCCCTTCTCCCATTAAAATAAATTTCTTGGAATTGTCTAACCATTCCAAGACTACGGTTATTAAAAACTATGATTTTTATTTGTAAATTATTCCTGACTATAGTTTGTAGTTCTTGAATATTAACCTGCAACCCCCCATCTCCAACAATCACCACAGCCTGTTTGTTTGGATTAGCGAAACTAGCTCCGATCGCAGCCGGTAAAGCAAAACCCATTGACCCCATTCCGCCGGAAATCAATATCCTTTGTCCTTTCTTCATCTTAAATGATTGTGCTGCCCAAATTTGATTTTGCCCAACATCCAAGGCGATAATGGCATCATCTTGAACCAAATCAGACAAACGAGATATTAATTTGTTGGGACTATTAATCATTTTAACTTCAGGATCAAAAGCAGGAAATTTAATTTTATAGGAATCAAGCACATCCATCCAGCCCTGTGGGGCTTTAAAATCTTTATGTTCCAAGCATTTATTTAAACTTTTAAGAAATTCTTTTACATCCATGCGAATATTAAGATGCGAACCATTAAACGCATTTAATTCTTCTGTGTCAACATCAACTCTAACAATGGTTGCTGCACGCGCAAATGTTTTTGGTTTGGTTCCTGTTTGTCTAGTGTCAAGCCTACTACCTAAAATTAACAAAAAATCAGAATTGGCAACCGCAAGATTTGCATAACGATGACCATAAGATCCTATCATGCCAGAATAAGCCGGATGATTGTGAGGAAATGCATCTAAGCCCATTAGGGAAGACACCACTGGAATACCAGTTTTTTTAACCAAATTATAAAGTTCATCGCACGCATTAGATCTCCGCAACCCTCCTCCAACTAAAATAACTGGCCTTTTTGCTTGACAAAGCAAGGGGCAAACTTTGTCAAAACTAGTTTTATCATCATCGAAGAATACATCCTTTGCGGAAGGAAAAGACATGCCGTCACAATTAATTAAAGCACGCTGTATGTTCATAGGGATATCTAACAATACTGGACCTTGGCGTCCAGACAAAGCTAAATTTACTGCCCAATTCAAATCCCGAAAAATATCTTCAGCTTTTTCTACAAATCGCGCTCCCTTTGTAATAGGTTTAACAATTTGCACGATATCTGTCTCTTGAAATCCAACCTGCCTAATTGGCCGATCAAATTTATATTCATAAGTATTAACTTGACCTGTTATAAACAAACAAGGGATAGAATCAAAATAACAACTTCCAATGCCCGTTAATAAATTGGTTGCTCCTGGCCCACTAGTCGCCATCGCAACCCCAATTGATCCTGTACATCTTGCATAGCCTTCTGCGGCAAAGGCAGCACCTTGTTCGTGATGCATAGTTATCATCTTTAAATCATCACGATCAATTGATGAATCAACTAAGTGCGTAATCGATCCACCGATCATCATAAAAACATGTTTAATGCCTAACTTTGCTAAAAATTGTATTACATAATCACTTAGCTTGACCACACAATTGCCTCCACTTAATTGTTTTACAAATTGCCTCTTCTATGGATACATGTTGTTTTAATTCAAACTCATTTTTTATGCGTGCAACCGACGGAACGTATCTGCTTAGGTCATAATTTTTTGAATCATTTAATATTTTTATCGGTAACTTTGGTTCAAACCTCTCGGATACTATTTTTGCTAAATCTAAAATACTAATTGCGCAATCCGATCCTACATTATAAATCAACTCTTTTCCTTGTCGCAACAAAAGATGCCACAACCAAATTATCATGTCTGCAGCATACAAATAAGAACGAATCGTCATTCCATCACCTTTTACAACTATATCAGCAGAACTCAATCTATTAGATATAAAATCACCTATAGCAAAATTTCTCTCTAAAGAAAAATATGGTCCTACAAATGTAAAACAACGTGCAATTTTCACATCTAACCCATGCTCCTCTTTATATTTAATGCATTTTTTTTCGGCTAATTGCTTTCCAAGCGCATAAGAATAATATTTATCATCTGGGTCTAAAAATCTAACGCCTTCCTCTGTAAAACACATTGCCTCTGAAGACTGTTTTCCATAAACAGCGCCTGAGCTAAGAAATAATATTTTTTTTGCTTTACAATGTATTGCAAAATCTAACACACGCTGAGTACCATTAACTATGGTATCAAAAATTTCATTTGTACCCGATGCCGCATGAATAATATAAATAAAAACACCTTCTGGAAATACAAACTTATTTACATCACCATGAATAAACTTAATACAATCACTAGAACTTATATGCGGAGCTTTCTTTTCAAACTTTTTAATATCTCTCGTTAAAACAACCGCTTCTGCATTTAAATCTAATGCCTGATTCGCCCAAATAAAACTTTCTAAGAACCAGCAGCCAAAAAAACCTGTGCCTCCCGTAATAAAAATACGCTGGTTTTTTAACCCTTCCCAAAGGGTTTTGGTGTCTTTTAAGATGTGATCCAAATCTTCTCGCAAAAGATGTTGCTGTGATGGAAATCTTTGATCGTTTTTTGTGAAATTCATAATATACACTACTTGTTTTTTATAAACTGCGTTATGACTCCAACTAAATGCTTAAGCATTGCTGATGTCATCCCTGGATAAACCCCAATCCAAAATGTATTATACATAATTTTGTCGGTATTTTTTAAATCGCCAATTACGCGATAACCTTTGCCCAATTCACGCATTTGATCAAAACATGGGTGACGAATTAAATTTCCTGCAAATAACATTCTGGTTTGAATTTTATTTTCTTCCAAATATTTAACGATATCCGTTCTCGAAAAACCAGCGTCATCTTTTACCGTTAACAAAAACCCAAACCAACTTGGGTCAGAGTTTTCACTTGCTTGCGGCAAAATAAAATAATCAGCTAAAATTTTTAAACCATTATGTAGTTGCATCCAATTTTCTTTACGTTTTTTGGCGAAATTATCTAGACGATCTAGCTGCACACAACCAATCGCCGCTTGCAAATCAGTTGCTTTTAAATTATAACCAAAATGTGAATAAACATATTTATGATCATAGCCTTCGGGCAAAGCTCCAAACTGCTGCGTAAATCTTTTCCCACAAGTATTATCTTTTCCTGATGGACAAAAACAATCGCGCCCCCAATCTCGCATCGAACGAATTATTTTATTTAGCAAGGGGTTATTGGTATAAACAGCTCCGCCCTCCCCCATAGTAATATGATGCGGCGGATAAAAACTACTCGTACCAATATCACCAAAAGTCCCGGTGTATTGCCCATTATATTTTGAACCAAGCGCATCGCAATTATCTTCGATTAACCATAAATTATGTTTTTCACAAAACGCTTTCACCTTAGCTAAATCAAAAGGATTACCCAAAGTATGCGCAAGCATCACGGCTTTAGTTTTATCAGATAATGCAGCTGATAATTGCGAACAATCAATATTATAAACTCCATCATCGATCGTCACATCAACAAAAACCGGAATCGCACCATGCTGAATGATCGGCGTCACGGTAGTTGGAAACCCAGCAGCAATGGTAATAACTTCGTCTCCCGGAAGAATTTGTCTTGTTTCTAATAAAGGCGACGTCAAAGCCGCAAAAGCTAATAAGTTAGCTGAAGATCCTGAATTAACTAAAACGCAATATTTTGTTCCGAGTTTTTCGGCGAATTTTTTTTCAAACTCACGCGTAAATCTACCTTCCGTCAACCAAAATTCTAATGATGCCTCCGTTAGGTTTAACAATTCTGCTTCATCAAATACTCGACCAGCATAATTAACACGCGATTCACCAGGAATAAATTTTTCGTCACTTTTATCGTGAACCAAAACATAATATTGTTTAACTTTATCAAAAATTTCTTGTTTGAGTTGCTCCGCCTTATTCATGCTTCTCTTGCCCATTCAATATTTTTTTGTTTCGCTACTTGAATATATTGTTCAATTTGATTTTGCGTGCTGATGCTATTTCCCTCATAAAAAACCTTATACCATTCTGCGGTTTTTTGTATTGTTTGTTTTAAATCCCATAAGTTATCCCAACTTAATTTTAAGTTCGCCTTGGAACAATCTAATTTTAATAAATTAGCTTCATGAGGATGCTCTACATTTTCTTCAATCTCGTATTGTATTTTTGGCCATTGTTGCTGCATTAACTGCAACACATCTAAAACTGTAGCATCACTACTGTGCAGTGGCCCAAAATTCCAAGCTTCGGCAAATAATTTTTTATTTTGCAGCAACTTTTGTCCCAAAACCAAATAACCGCTTAAACATTCCAATACATGTTGCCAGGGGCGCGTTGAATTTGGCGACCGTATATTTACAGCTTTATTCTCTACCGCTGCCTTAACAATATCTGGAATCAAACGATCTTTTGACCAATCCCCACCGCCAATCACATTCCCGCCACGCGCAGTTGCAATTAATACCTGATGTTCTTTTCCATATTTATCTGGATGAAAATAAGAACGTCGAAAACCTGAAGCCACCAACTCAGCACAACCTTTTGATACGCTATACGGGTCAAAGCCTCCCATAGGGTCATCTTCACGATACCCCCTGTCCCATTCTTTATTTTCATAGCATTTGTCCGTGCTGATTACCACTATGGCTTTCAAAGCTTCAGTATATCTGGAGGCATTTAGTAAATTGGCCGTTCCCATGGTATTGGCACTCAACGTAGCCAAAGGATTTGCATATGATTCCCGAACCAAAGGCTGCGCCGCCAAATGAAAAATTATATCAGGATTAATTGATTTTATGGTTTTCGCCAATAATTCATAATCTTTAATATCAATTAAATGTGATTCGATCTCTGGCTTGATTAATTCAAAATGATTCGGATTGGTATTTGGCGCAAGCGCAAGACCGACCACTTCAGCATCTAACATTTTTAACCAAAAAGACAACCAAGAACCTTTAAATCCCGTATGCCCAGTTACCAATACTTTTTTGTTTCTATAAACATCGGCAAACATTATTTATTATCCCAAATTTTCCACGGGGCTTTTCTTGCTTTCCACAAATCTTCTAATAATTTTTTCTCTCGCAATGTGTCCATCGGACGCCAAAAATCTTCATGAAGATATACGCTCATTTGTTGTTCCTCTGCCAAACGACGCATAGGCTCCTGCTCCCAAATGCTATCATCACCCTCAATATAATCTAATACTTTAGGAGATAACACAAAAAAACCACCATTAATCCAAGCCCCGTCTCCTGCTGGCTTTTCTTCAAACCGCATTACTTGATTTTTTTCCACAATCAAGGAACCGAAGCGACCAGGTGGTTTAACCGCCGTAACCGTTGACAAGCGTTGTTCTTTTTTATGCACATTAATCAAAGCAGTAATATCAATATTCGCCACGCCATCCCCGTAGGTAAAACAAAAATCCTCATCTCCTATATAACCTTTAGCCCGCTTTAACCTACCACCAGTCATGGTATTATCACCAGTATCAATCAAAGTAACGCTCCATGGTTCGGCATGGTGTTTGTGTACTTGCATGGCGTTATCCCGCATATCAAAAGTCACATCAGACATATGCAAAAAATAATTCGCAAAATATTCTTTAATCACATAACCCTTATATCCAAGACAAATAACAAAGTCATTTATTCCATAAGACGAATAAATTTTCAAAATATGCCAAAGAATCGGTTTGCCCCCAATTTCAACCATCGGCTTTGGTTTTAGATCTGTTTCTTCGCTTAAGCGAGAGCCCAATCCCCCAGCCAAAATCACTGCTTTCATAAACCTCCTCACCAAGTAAAAACCGAATTTTAACACAAAAATATCACTACTTCCTTATAATATTTTTATGCTATTAATCAACTGGTTATGTGGATCTAAAAAAATTTGCAGGGTATTAAAATCATGGCTCTTTTGTGATTAAATCACTGTTTTGTGACGCATTTTCCATCAAATTGGCATCAAATTATATGTAATTTGCACCAGCTAGCACCCTATATTTATACTTGCTTAATAACAGGTTTTCGAATAGCATGCGGCCTGAATAATCAATAATTTATTGAAAACAAGGACAAAAAACACAAATTGTATCTTAAAGCCAAACTTTATGTATATAAATCCAAAGAGCAACAGAACCAATCCTTTCAGAAAAGTGTATGATGACACTAAGTTCACTGCTGCTGGCAAAAACAGCCTCCCCTCTTTTCCATTTTTAGTTGATATTGAATTAACTAATGCATGCAATCTTCAATGCATTTTTTGCGGGCAACAAGCTATGCAAAGAAAACGCGGCTTTATGACAGAAGACTGTTTTAAAAAAATTATTGATGAATGCGCAAAACACCAAACACCCATAAGATTAATTAGATGGGGAGAACCATTCTTACATAAAGAAATATCAAATTTCATAAAATACATAAAAGATCGTGGGTTGTTGTTACACATTACTAATAACGGATTAGCATTAACAACATCACATATGGAGGAAATGGTAAAGCATGAAGTTGATTCTTTAGTTTTTTCTTTCCAAGGTGCAACAAAAGAAGAATATGAACTTATGCGAAATAACGCTATGTACGATAAATTAAAAAACAATATACTCAAGATGATAAAAATTAGAGGCGACCATAAAAAACCATTTATTCATATTTCTTCCACTGTAACTAATGAACCAAAATTCCAAATAGATGGATTTGTAAATTTTTGGGGGAATATTGTTGATTCTGTTGACATAGGAAAAACAAACTTGTCAAGACTAAACGCTAATCAAATTAAATCACTTGAAACTCTTGCAAAACTAGATGTTTTAAAAAAGCAGGAAACGATTAAAAAAGTTTATTGTGGTTGCAAAGAAGTTTATCAAAAACTGAGTGTGGACTGGGATGGGCAAGTAACATGTTGTTGCGGAGATTATGATAATTTTCTTACGGTAGGATCAATCAGCAATTCAACTTTAAAACAAATCTGGGATAATAGTGAAGAACTGAAATTGTTTCGCAATCTTTTGGATAAAAAGTTACACAAATCTCTTACGCTATGTTCTACTTGTTATCATACGTATGACTCATTTTAAAGATTTGCATTATCCATACAAATTCGTAATAATACAGCCTCATATTAGAATATACGGAATAACCATACTATGAACCTAACAAACAAAAAGATTTTGATCACCGGTGCAGATGGTTTCATCGGCTCACACCTGACAGAAACCCTGATAAAACAAGGACATAACGTCCGTGCTTTTGTGTTATATAATTCATTTAACTCCTGGGGCTGGCTGGATACATTATCGAATGACATCAAAGAAAATCTCGATGTTTTCAGCGGTGACGTCCGTGATCCATATGGAGTTAAAAAAGCTATGCAGGGCTGCGATTTGGTAATGCATTTAGCTGCATTGATCGCTATCCCTTATTCTTACCATTCTCCAGATACATATGTTGACACAAACATCAAAGGAACCTTAAATATCCTACAAGCTGCCCGCGAATTAAATATCACCAAAATCGTACACACTTCAACTAGTGAGGTATACGGCACCGCCCAATTTGTCCCAATTACTGAAGAGCATCCTTTGCAAGGCCAATCCCCTTATTCAGCTTCAAAAATAGGCGCAGATCAAATCGCTTTATCATTTCACAAATCATTTGATCTGCCTGTAACTGTTATTCGTCCATTTAATACTTATGGACCTCGTCAATCGGCGCGCGCAATCATTCCCACAATCATTACGCAACTAGCTAAAGCACCGACTATTAAGTTAGGTGCGCTCACACCAACTCGTGATTTTAACTACATTAAAGATACCGTTGATGGATTTATCGCTACAGCAACTTCTGATCAATCGATAGGTGAAGTAATAAATATTGGAAGTAATTACGAAACTTCTATTCAAGATACCGCAAAGTTAATTGCTTCAATTATGCAAAAAGAAATAATCATTGAGGAAGACAACCAGCGTCTAAGACCTGAAAAAAGCGAAGTAGAACGACTTTGGGCAGCAAATCAAAAAGCTAAAGATCTTTTAGGTTGGTCTCCAAAATATGCTGGGCTTTCCGGGTTTAAACAAGGCTTGCAGGAAACAATTGCTTGGTTTTCTAATGCGGAAAATTTAAAACTTTATAAAACAAATATTTACAATATCTAAATATGCAAAATTTTGATCCACAAAACATTGTCGAAATATTAAAAGGTTTTATGCCAAAAAATATGGATTGCCTTGCATTGCATGAACCACATTTTGCCGGCAATGAATGGGATTATGTAAAATCTTGCTTGGATTCTGGCTGGGTTTCTTCTGCTGGAAAATTTGTTGATCGTTTTGAAAAAGACTTAGCGGATTTTACTGGCGCAAAACATGCTATTGTTGTCGCAAACGGCACGGCTGCGTTACATGCCATTTATTTATTAGCAAATATTTGCGCTAATGATGAAGTTTTAGTACCAACTTTAACTTTTGTAGCAACTTGTAACGCTTTAGCTTATTGTGGCGCAATTCCTCATTTTGTTGATGTTGATAAAACAACTTTAGGAGTTGATCCGAAAAAACTTGAAGATTATTTACAAAATATTACCGAAATTAAAAACAATGTTTGCATAAATAAATTTACGCAGCGCCCGATTAAAGCCCTGG
>Ga0114923_10000585_pt1 | contig 27843 bp, 23 predicted proteins | sample SumtaG_FD_89578 | JGI IMG/M metagenome (GOLD analysis project Ga0114923, IMG submission 89578) | Deep subsurface microbial communities from Indian Ocean to uncover new lineages of life (NeLLi) - Sumatra_00157 metaG | ecosystem: Environmental > Aquatic > Marine > Oceanic > Sediment | place: near... | reverse complement strand
TTTTCTTTCACCTCGTGTTCAAGGGTTTTAAGCCAGGACCTCTCGTTTGCAACCAGGAAGATAAATATGATAAGCATCGCGGCAGTGAAGGCCCCCTGTATCATAGCTTGCCTCACATACACCGCATGAATGGCATCTTCTACCTCGCTGATCGGCGCCACCACTGCAACGGACCATGCCCTTGAAGCATTGTCAGCCCTGATGTGTACCGGCGCATATGCAATCAACTTTTTCATGGTGCCGACCACGCCTCTGTGCCATCCTGAAATGTACCAGGAAGTCCCCTCCTTCCCCTGCAGCATCTTGGTTTTCTGTATGAGATTAATCTTGGTGAAGGAGATATGAGAATCTTTGAATTTCCTGACCTCAAAGGCGTTTTCACCAATAAAATCTTCTTCCAGGTGGTAAAGGAAATTGCCGGACTCATCGATGATCCACGCATACCCCGTCTTACCAGATCGGATAGGCCCCACGAGTTTTTCTGCAAGCAAGCTAGCGTCCAGGACAAAGACCAGCACTCCAGAGAATCGCTGCGTGGGTTTGGGGTGTGCCTCGTCACCGGAGACCTGATAGACTGGCGTGGCCATAACCATAATAGAGATAGGCTCAGAGTTCTCTATAACACTTTTCCTGACATTGTTTATATAGATCTTACCTTTGTTTTCCGGCTTCTTGCACCATTGAAAATAATCCTCATCGCCATATTGTTCCTTTTCGATAAAGACCGCATTGGCATGGTCGATTGAATAGGAGTTGGTTCCATCAGGGCTTATGAGTAGGATTTGGATCACACCATGGTCGCCAACGCTTGAAAGTGAGATTTTCATGCGGTTTGCCCACGAGACCGCCTCTATGTATTGAATAGAAGGTGACAAGCTCAAGGTCAGCAGTTCCCGCTTAATAATTTTGAAATTCTGAGTGAGTATACTGGCGGCATGCTTGGCAAACGCAAGCTGCTGGTTATTGAAGTCTTCACTGATTATCCTCTTCATTTCGCGGGCCGAGAGTATGCCCAGAGAAAACACACCAACCAGCAGAACCAGGATGACGACGCTAACAAGTCTCAGGCCCGGCTTTTGGGCAAAGTATTTGAAGTATTTTTTCAAGAGTTATTTCCCGCAGTATCGAGTACCTAAAGTGAACTAACGTGCCTGCATTTAATGCAATATGTTCACAAAAGACTCGATCCCTTTCAACATGTCTTTGTAATACCAGTTCACCATGGCGTCATTAAACATGACCATGTCGAGTTGCCTGGTGTGGGTCATGATGTGTCCTAAGACCTTGAGGCGTTCCTTCAGATAATCCTGGTCATGTCCTTCCAGGCGGGCGAGGAGTGAATCATCCTTGATCTCGGTTCGAAAATCAAACCGCTCCAGGAGTTTTCCAACAAACCGGACCCTTCTCACCCTGCGATCAACATCGGCCGCGCCACCTTTGAAGATAAAGCTAACGTAGTTTTCATTCGGATTGTCACCAACATACGCCTCGGTGGTTGAAAAGTGAAACCCAAGCCGGCTATTTAAATTGCAAAAGTGTTTGGAGATGATGATGTAATTCTTATCGGCGAATCGTTTTCGAACCGATGGGTCCATGCTGGGATCCATCGTGGCCCCGAACATGATTGACATAAAACCCTTGGTGTCTACCGGCGGGGGGCCTTGCCAGGGCAGGGCCGTCATGCCTTCCCATAGGGCTTGCATAGGGATGGATACAATATCGTTCAATTTGACCTTCTTTCCTTCGACACCTTCTTTAATACCATCTTCCAGATCAATAATCCACCACTGCATAGGAACCTCACAGACCAGTTGCTTTGTGGATCTATCAGCAAAATGACTCTCTTTACTCAAGTCAAACATGGCCTTCAGAGAGACTTCATGAGCAAACCTCGTAATATCGTGAAGCGTCTTGCATCCTTTGGGACAAAAATCCGGGCCCCGGGGATCGGTCAGGTTTAAAGGGGTTATCATTTGCAATATCTCTCGGAGTTGTTTTAAGATAGAAGACGCCTCAAGGACCTCATCGGTCTTTTTCCCCCTCAATACTTCTTCCACGACACCTTCGTAGACATTGGCGTACATGGCATCCACGGTCACCTGCATGCCATTGCTTAGGACCTTGGTGGCATTCTCGGTATTAAAGATAGCTGGCACATTGTACTCTCTGGCCACGGTGGCGAGGTGCCCGAGGACGGTTCCGATGTCCGAGACAACAGCAGAGGCCTTTTGAAGCACCACCGCAAACTCATTGTGGGTGTGTCTCACCACGAGTACGCCGCCTTCAGGAAAATCGGCCAGGTCCTCTTCTCGGTTAACAACACAGACAGGGCCGGCACCAACGCCTCTGCAGGCAATGGCTCCATTATCTAAAAGAATCTTGTGCCCCTTGGCCACCGTTGGCCGCTTCTCATCAGCCAAAACCCCTGGAGACGCCATACGCAACGGCCTGGACTGCATGAGATACAACCGGCCCCCTTGGTCCATGACCCACTCCATATCCTGGGGCCGGCCAAAATGGGCTTCCACCTTGCGCGCATAGGAGGCAAGCTCAGAGATCTGGTCATCGCTCAGACACGGTTTCCCCAGTATCTCTTTGGGTACAGGGACTTGTTGGGTACCACCTTCTGACCCCCCGACCAGCATAACTTCCTGTTGGCCGGACATTTCGCGACTGACTTTTTTTACGCCGTCTCCGGAAACCCTGTAGTTATCTGTGGGGACCACCCCTCCGACTGCATAGGGCCCGAGCCCCCAAACCGCATTGATCAGTATGACATCCTCTTCCGGGTTGCCAGGATCACGGGAGTACATGATACCGCTGGCCCTGGCCTGGACCATGGCAATTACACCCACCGCCATGGCCATTTCTTCGATATTGAATCCCTTGTCCTTATAATAGAAAAGGGCTCGAGGGGTAAACTGGCTGGCCAGGATATTCGTGTATTGGACCAGAAGGTCATCGCCAGGAACATTCAAAGAGGTTTCATACTGGCCTGCAAAACTGGCCATGATGTCTTCGTGGAGAGCACTGCTCCGCACAGAGACCTTCAGGTTCTCTGTGGCGGCCTCTTCTTCACACATGGCTCGGTGTGCATCAAGGATCGCTTTTTCAATATCTGCTGGTATTTGTCCATTTTTAACCAGTTGCTGCATTTCCTGGCTTGTGGCTGTCAATTCGTCATAATTGCGGATGTCAAGATTGCTGGTTTTTTCATTCAGGATGTCCTGGATCTGATTGTGCTGGAGAAAGGTCTGGTAAGCGTATGTGGTTACAACAAAGCCGGAGGGAACAGGAAGGCCCAAAATATTGGTCAACTCTGCCAAGTGGGCAAGCTTTCCGCCGGCAGAGGCGATGGTCTCTTTTCCAAGCTTTTCCAGAGGAAGGACATGCTCAGTTTTGGGAATGGCTACCTTGACCGCAAGGCGATTGATGATCGCCTCGTCATTTTTCTTATATGGAATAATCAGATCCTTGTATTTATCAGCTGCCAGGACATTCAGGTTATCAATAATCCTTTTGATTCCATCGGAGACAGCCTGATATGAAGACTGTACATAGGCCTTATCAAATACGAAGGCACCACTGGTCTTCTCCTGCTTATCACCCATGGTCATCAGGACTTCGTTGTTATTCTTAAGGACTTCCCGAAAGGCCCTGTACCGCTGTATGAAAAGTTCCCTGTCATCCGCATCTCTGAGGGCCTTTTCCTGTCTCTTTTTGCTGAAAAAATCAAACACCGGCTTCAAGACCTTTGTTAGTGGCATTTTTGTCAGTTCCCTGAGAAATTTTCATGAAAAATAAACCAGACAGATATTTTGTTTGTGGTTTCCATCCAATGACTTTAGGGTTTTCAATTAGATGGTCACACCTTTAGCAACGCGCTGGAAATATAATGAAACAGGTCATCCATCCGCACAACCCCAATGAGCTTCTCTCCTTCCATGACCGGCAGGAGAAAGGCGTGCTCCTGCAGCATGATATGGGAAGCCTTTAATATATCGTCTTCGACATCAATCGTCGCTGAAACCATCGACATGAACTCTTTGACAGGCCGGGAAAGCCGTTTTTGACTTTCTGATTTGAGCAGGTCGTCCCAGGACACGGGAAATCCATCTTTAAAATGCCGGGCGAATTGGGGCTCCAGTCCCTTCAGGATGTCATTATGCAAAAGTATACCTACGAGCCTGTAAGCCTCGTCGAAAACCAGCACGGTATTGTCCCCGGTTTCATAGGCGACGTTAAGCTGTACGATCGCTTCCTTAAGGGTTCCCCAGTATGGTATATGAGGATAATCGGTCAGGGGAATGACCAGGCTCTTTACTCTTTTTTCGCGTACCATCTCTTTTTACGAGTTTGTCATTCTTAGCATAGTAATCAAGTGGGGAAATGATCAAGTGGTCGCCTGTTTACAACACGGATTATATAAAATCGCGAAGCGATTTTATAACTCGATCTCTTCGTCTGTCTGGTCATTGTGCTCAAGGATCCGGTCTATTGAGAGCCTCTTCTTGGGGGTATAAGAGTCCAGGAGATTGTTGATCTCAGACGGCCCCATAACAGTTCCTTCTCTCTCGCCCGCTGGTTTGAAGAAGGCGTATTGGGGATAATAGACATTGGAATAATGATAAGGTCGGTCTTCAAAATACAAATCGACAGTTAAACCTGACACACCAAAAATCCCCTTGGACAATACATCCGGAATCGCATGGATGGCATCCACGAATCGATTGAACTCTATCCAGGTGTTCACATTCGCGACTGTGACCATAGGAGGATAGTCTAAACTGGAGACGATTCGATGCATCAGCGGGTGCAGCCGCCGCGTAATGTCATCAGGAAAGGGGGCGGATGAGATCCAAAGGAATTTGAAATAGTTCCCCGTGAGGTCGTCTCCTATTGGTGTGTGACCATGCGTTATATTACGCTTTTTGGCTTTGAGCGCATGTTGCAAATCCGGGTGAATCTCAAAAACAACCGAGCGTGGACTTTCTCCCGTCATAACGCCATCTGATTCCGGATCACCTTTTATCAAAGAGGGTTCCAGGCACAGCTTGGCAGGGTGGGGTTCATCAGAGCTGTGAATTCCGAGAAGGCGGTTCGGAATGTCAACACAAACCCTTCTGTTATCTTTGAAGAGCTTGATATTGTTTCTGGCATATTCATATTCTTTAAGATAAGGGTCCATGACACCGGCCAACTTCCCGCAGCAGGCGCTAAAGCCCCCTTCTTTTTCTCGATAGAGCCTTCCCGATGTCTTGGCCTGGTGGTCGTAGCCGGTATGGCTTCCCATTACATAAACCAAATTCTCAGCATGGTGTGAAGCCGGAACAATAGCCTTGGTATCGAATTCGGCCCCAAGCGTTCCTCCGACAAAGGGGGACGTTCCAAAGGTGGCTATAAAATAAAGGATCTTTAGGCCCTGGCTCTCATCCGGACACTCAACCTTTACGGGCATGGTTTTGGCCATATCAAACTTGCAATGATCGACTACCACTTCCCCGAGTTTTCCAAAAAATGTCGCCAGGTTGTATTGACGCGACATAATTGCCCGGGCGTCAGGGATAATGCGGGGACGTTTCAGGTAATCCATACAGACCTCCGGTATAAATTGACGGCTTCGTAAAAAGTTCATCTGCGGTGTTGCGCTTCTTCTTTCGTCATTGCGACGTACTATAAGTACGCCTCATTCCTCAAGAATCGCACGCCTTGCATCTAAAGCTTTTTACTGTGCCGTTCATTTGATGACTTTTTACGAGTTCATCGCCAATCGTAACTCCCTACGGTGTGAGCATAGAGATCGGCATCCCCAAAATCGGCCAGATTACTCCGACGCACAGGGCAACAACGGCCATCAATATGACACTGGCCGGAAGGCCGTAGAGAAAGAATTCGGCCGTGGTAAACTGCTTTGAATCATACGCTATGGCGTTCGGAGCCGCGCCCACCAGCAAGAGGAAGGGCATACCGGCCACTACCAACGATGCAAAAAGGATCACCTCTCCGGCCACTCCCAGATAAGGAGCGATCACCAAAGCCACAGGAAGGGAGATGGCAATAGCAGCCACGTTCATGATAAAGTTGGTCATGATCATGACAAAAAAGGCGATACTCATGACAAATACAAACCCGGGGGATTCCTTGAACATCACCAGCCAGTTCACCGCCATCCATTTAGCAGCGCCTGTCTCCCAGAGGCAAAACCCAATGCTCATGGCCCCTGCAAAGAGGAGGATAATATTCCAGGGGATCTCTTCCAGATCCTTAATATCCAGGATTTTTACAAGGTAGAATACCACGGTCGAAAGCAAAACAATCGCTGTTTTATGAAACACCCTCAACTCCGGGAAAAAGGACCGCAGCCCCAGAAAGATGATTACCGCAAGGACAATTACTATGGCCATAATCTCATCCCTGGTAATCTTTCCCAATTCGGCATTCAGTTGTTTCGCCTTCTCCCTCAGGCCGGGAATAGTCTTTTTCTCTGGTTTAAAAAAGACCATGAAAAATCCCCAGAGTAAAAAGGTCATCAGCCACCCCGGGATCATCATGTAGTAGGTCAGTTGAAAAAAGGTTATATCCCTACCCATGATGTCGTTATAAAAGCCGATGGCCACAGCGCCGCGTGCCGCACCCAAAAGGGTCACGATGCTCCCAGCTCCGGCCACATAGGCCATACCCATAAAAAGCCCCTTGCCGAACCTGGTCTGTTTATCACCTTCACCATAAAGCGCATATATTGCCATAAGGAGGGGGAATATGGTAGCAGCCACCGCGGTGTGGGCCATGATATGGGTCAGGGCCGCTGTCACCACAAAGCAGCCAAGATAGATCATGCTGGTCTTTTCTCCCACAATTGCCAGCATTTTATACGCCAGGCGCTTGGTCAGACCGGTCTTTGTAAAGACCATTCCGATAACTATTGAGCCAAATATGAACATCACGGATGGGTCCATAAAATCCTTAAAGGCTACTTTGGCAGGTCTGATTAGAAAGAGGGCCTGTAACACCCCTATCATGATGCTGGTCACACCGATCGGCACGACCTCAAACACCCACCAGGTGCCGGCCAGCAAAAAGACGGCCAAAGCCCCCTTGGCCGCTTTGGATAGAGGAAAATGCGTTCCCATGGGGTCCACGGCGTCCGGCCATGGCGGGGCATAATAGACTATTATGAACAGGGTAATCCCTATTGACATAAAAAGCAGGCGCTTCCAGTCCAGCCTGGGCTTCTCGGGAGAAAGGACGATTTCATCCGGCATCTCAGGGAGGCCGTGTCCAGAAGCAATCGGTTCTTTCTTTACAACCATGATATATTCCCTCCCTTACTCTAATACAACTTTCGTCAGTTCATTAAAAACGTCGCTCATGCGCAAAACGCCTGCCACCTTATCGCCATCCATCACAGGGACCAGGGTGACGTCTGACTGAAGCATGATAAAGGCCGCCTTTGCAACGGAATCATTCACGTCAACCGTAGCTCGGATCGGGGTCATGACCTCATTCACCGGCTTCTTTGCCTCCTCCTTGCAATTTTCAGAAAAGGTCCCTTCTACAAGGGCCGAAAGGCTTGCATAATCGGCGTGTGCGAGGCCCTGATAAGGTGATTTTTCGTCCTTTCTGAGAAACCTTGGCTCAACACCCATGAGAAGGTTCTTGAGTGTCAAGATACCCTGAAGTTGATACTTTTCATCAAACACCAAAACCATGCTGGGCAATCCCGTGCCTGTTTTTTCATTATAAGCACTGTGAATCATGGAGATAGCATCCCGCACGCTCAACCAATACGGAATATGCGGATACTCGGTTATTTTAACCATGAGTTCCTTGACCTTCCTGGCATTTGACATGCCACACCTCCTTTTGAATCTCTGTTATTTGTGAAATGGAACTGCACGCACCTTAGGTGCGTCTTTTTCCCCTTTTGACGGCCTGGTAATGTGGGTTAGAATATCTTGAATGTGAATAATGCCTACAACCTCTTCCTTGCTCGTTGCCGGAAGAAAATCCTCTTGATACTTGTTAAGCAGGAAAACGGCCTCCATAAGCATTTCGGTTTCTCTCACATAAGCCCTGATGGGAGCCATGATCTCTCTAACCCGCTTCTTCATTCCGTTGAGGCATTCAGCCTCGAATTGTCCTTCCCAGAATATAGGCCCGCTTTTTTCGGCGCCCTTTAGGAAACGAGTCGTCAACCCGAACACAAGCTCACGGGGGGTAACAAAGCCCTTGATCATCTCTTTTTCAGAAGGGTCTTCCCCAACGACAATGAGGCACGAGGGGCTGCCTTCTTTGTTTGCTTTTTCCATGAGCTTCAGGGCCTCTTGGACCGTTTCTTTCTCTTTGACGTAATAATATTGGTCCAAGGGACGCATAAAGTCATTAACCAGTTTTTCTGAAGGCATGGTTCTTCTTCCCGATCGTAGATTACGATAGTAAGGGGATTAGATAGCAAGGGTCATACCAAGATCCGAGGATTGTCTCGTCTTATGATAACTTATTGTTATTTATGACCTTATCCCATGTGGACACCCCACAAAGCGTGACTCAAGATCAATGATTTTGGCAAATTTTTGCCAAACCAAACAAAACCTTGCCATTTTTGGGGCAAATCCGTTTGACACTCACTGGGCGTTCGGGTTAAGGAGATATAATCTGAGAAATTAGGAATTTTTTAGGGCATGAAACTACAATCTCCGTATATAAAGCACCTCCAGGAATCGATCATGCAGGAGTTTATCCTGGGCTCCGATGTGATGCGCTCTATCATGAAGGTCGTGCATCAAGTGGCCAAACACGATGTAAATATGCTGCTCATGGGGGAGAGCGGCACAGGGAAGGAGATGCTTGCCAAGATCATACACCTGCAAAGCCCCAGGGCTGAAAACCCCTTCGTACCGGTGAACTGCGGCATTCTTTCAGGGCTAATGTTTGAGGACAAGCTGTTCGGGCATGAAAAGGGGTCCTTCACAGGGGCCATTCGTCAAGAAAAGGGCTGCTTTGAGATGTCAGACAAAGGGACCCTGTTTCTGGATGAGGTCTCTGAAGTACCACTGGAAAATCAGGTGGACTTTTTGCGGGTATTGGAAGATTTTCGGTTCCAGCGGATCGGGGGAAACAAGCTGATCGAGGTAAATGTTCGGATTATCACGGCAACCAATAAGAACCTCAAAGACAAGGTCAAACAGGGGTTATTTAGAGAGGACCTCTTTTACCGCCTTCACGTGGTCCCCATATATATACCTCCCTTGAGAGACAGAAGGGAGGTAATTCCCAGGATGGTAGACCACTTCCTGAATCAATTGGGGGCCAGTTATAAGAAACCGAAGCCCTCGGTTACACCAGAGGTCATGGATATCTTCTGTCGATATGATTGGCCTGGGAATGTGAGGGAATTGAAAAACCTTCTGGAAAGGATATTTATTATCAACGATGACGAGGTGATAAGTACAGAACAGCTTCCTTCTGACTTTTTGTGGCATTTTAGAGAGCCCATCAGTATGATGGATCTGGGAAAGGTTAGAAGGGAGGCCGAAACAAAAGCCATTTTGGATGTATTGTATCGCATGAGAGGGGATAAGGAACGAGCGGCCAAAATACTGCGCATCAGCCCTCGAACATTGAGACACAAGCTCAAGAGATACAACATCAAGGTGGATCGAAAGGGTGAGGCCGTGTCCGAAGACGTGCACAGCCGTGCTACGGAACGCCTTTCATTGAGGCTTTCATCTCACTGAAAACTCACATATAAAAAAACGAATTCTTTGACAATTTTAGACTGATTATTATATAATAGATGATTATTAAAGGAATTTTTTACTGAGACAAGGATCAAATGATGGAACAGATTGAGCCTCTTAACGTGGCCATTGTGGGCGGTGGCCCTGGATGCAAGGCAACTATGGATATCATATTTGCCGAAAAGCTCAGTCAACTACGGATGAAGCTCATCGGGGTAGCCTCCACCAATCCCAATGCTGTGGGTTATCTGTACGCTAAGGAAAAGGGTATTTACACCACACAAGACTACCGCGATCTCTATAAGCTCAAAGATCTCAACATGATTATCGAGCTGACAGGTCGCGAAGAGGTCGCCAATAAAATCTCTCGAACCAAGCCGGACTCAGTACGATTTATGGACCATGCTGGTGCCCACCTGTTCTGGGATGTCTTTCAAGTTGAAGAAGAAAGGATTACGGAGCGCGAGCGGGCGGAGGAGGTGCTGAGGGAAAGCCAGGAGAGATATTATACGGTTCTGGAAGCGTGTCCGGACCCTGTTGTTGTTTACGATATGGAAGGTGTGAGTATCTATATAAACCCTGCATTCACAAAAGTTTTCGGGTGGACCCCGGGGGAGATTCTAGGCATGAAACTGAATTACGTCCCCGATGAGAACCAGCCCGAGACCCAAGCGATGATTGATAAGGTGTTGGCGGGAAAGAGTTTTTCCGGTATTGAAAGCCGACGATATACCAAAGACGGAAATATTATTTACGTCAGTATCAGCGCGGCTATCTATTTGAACCGGGAAGGGATCCACGGAGGCAGTGTCCACACTTTACGAGACATAAGCGAACGTAAGCGGGTGGAGAAGGCATTGCAAGAAGCCCACGATGAGCTGGAAACACGTGTTGAAAGGCGCACCGCCGAACTGGCCAAGACAACCGAACAATTGAGGCTTGAGCTCGACAAACGAAAGCGGGTAGATGAGGAACTACGTGGTGTGCACAAGGATCTTGCAATATACGCCGACGAACTCCAGGCAGCTAACGAAGAGCTTTCTCAGTACGCCTATGCCGTATCCCACGATCTCAAAGCGCCACTGCGAGCCATCCACAACTACACGGACTTCTTGCGCGAAGACCTCAAATCAACCCTCGATAAAGACCAGGAAATGTATCTTGACGGCCTCGAACTGGCGGTCCGCCATGGTGAACAATTGGTCGAGGATCTGTTGGAATTCGCTCGTGTCGGCTTACAGAGCATACGGGCCGAGATGATAGATATCAGAGAGTTTCTGCAGGAACTGATAGCATCTATGGCTTTGCCCCCGGATGTCGAGGTTGTAATGGGAGATGACTGGCCAACCATCGACGCGGATAGGGCCCTTCTATGGCAGGTCTTTCAGGATCTTATCAGAAACGCGGCCAAATTTAATCATTCTCCACGCAAACGTATCGAAATCGGTTGGCACCCGGTAGGGGAGGATCGCTATGAAGTGTTCGTGCGCGATAACGGCATTGGGATTGAACCTCGCAATCATGAGCAAATATTCCGCGTATTCCAGCGGCTCCACACTCGTCAAGAGTATGGGGGCACTGGCCTCGGGCTGGCCATTTCCAAGAAAGCAGTAGGCAAATTGCATGGCTTGATCCGTTTGGAATCAGAAGTCGGCAAAGGGAGCACGTTCTTCATTACCCTTCCCAAGACACAACAGGAGAGATAAATAATGAGCAAAGAACTTTTTGTAGTCCTTATGGCTGAAGATGATGAGCACGACATTATATCCATCCAGCGGGCATGGAAAACACATCGCATTGCCAACGCGCTCTATATCGTCAACGACGGTGAGGAGTGCTTAGACTTTCTCCATAAGCGAGGAAAGTATAGTAAACGGGGTGTTGCTCCACGGCCCGGCATCCTTCTGCTGGACATCAGGATGCCCAAGATGGATGGTCTTGCTGTCCTAAAGCATATCAGAGAGGACAAGGAGTTGCGCCATCTGCCAGTCATCATGCTCACCACATCAAAGGCCGAAGAAGATAGACTCAAAAGCTATGAGTTAGGTGCCAACGCCTACATCGTCAAACCGGTCGGGTTTGAAAACTTTGCTGAGGCAGTGAGGACCATCAGCCTTTTCTGGCAATTGGTCGAGCTTCCGGGATGAGGTCATGGACACAGTTAATACATCATCATCACTTCGCATCTTGTTGGTTGAAGACGACGAACACGACAGGCTGACTTTCCGCCGAGCCTTCGAAAAGGACCACGTCACCTGTGAAATCACGGAATGCATACGGGCCGAGGAAGCGCTGGAACGAATTCGGGCCGACGCTTCGTCGCTCGACGTAGTGGTCATTGACCACAAGTTGCCTGGCATGTCCGGCTTAGACCTGTGCAAGGTACTTCTCGGTGAAGAGACTCCGTTGCCTTTGGTGATTATAACCGGAAGAGGGTCGGAACAACTTGCCATTGAAGCCCTCAAGGCTGGTGTTGATGACTATATCATCAAGGATTCCGGCCAGGAATATCTGGATCTGCTGCCGGTGGTACTCCCGGAGGTGGTGCGGAGGTATGGTGACCGTATAGCCCGCAAGCGGGCAGAAGAGAAACTCCGAAAGACGAATGAGGAGCTTAGGAACTTTGCCTATGTTGTCTCCCATGACCTAAAAACCCCCATCGTTTACATCCAGGGATTTTCTGGACTCCTGCTGGAGAACTATAAGGAAAAATTAGATGAGAAAGGCCAGGCGTGCGTTGAACGAATCCAGGCCAGTGCCCACCGAATGGAGATGTTGGTCTCTGACCTCCTGGCATTGTCAAGGGTCGGTCAGGTAGTTTCTGCTTTTGAGGATGTTCCCTCCAATGAGATAGTAACACGTGTAATCTCAGGCCTGCAAGAGAGACTGAAGGAGAACGGGATAAAGCTTGTTGTGGCGGACGACCTTCCCACTGTCTGCTGTGACAGAGAAAGGATCTGTCAGGTTTTTGAGAATCTGATTGTAAATGCCATTAAGTTTATGGGGGATACCAAGAATCCTGAGATTAAGATCGGATACGAAGAGAGTGCTGAGAGGCCCGATTTCTATGAGTTTTATGTAAGTGATAATGGCATCGGGATTGACCCAAAATATCACCTAAAGATATTTGAGAGGTTCCATCGATTAAGAGAAATGGAAGATGAGGAAGGAACAGGTCTGGGGCTCGCAATCGTTGAGAGAGTTGTAAATCACCACGATGGAAGGGTCTGGGTGGAGTCTGAAAAGGAAAAGGGTGCAACCTTCTATTTTACCTTGCCTAAAGCATCTTGACTCCGTTAGACATCTTTAAGGTTTCTAACGGGTTTTACTTTCTTGCCGTAAACCATAAATTTCTTCAACATCAAGCGATAGATCAACCGATTTGAAGATTCCCTGTCCGCCTCAGGTCCGCCTGAGGCGGACAGGGAATCTTCAATGAAGTAAAACATGGTTTGTAACGGTTAGCTTAGAATATGGATTTGTTATATGTAGTGTTTCCGGTTTCGGGCGTAAAGACATGGGTCTTTCTTCCCCCGCTGGTCGCTTTCATAGTTTCTTTTTTTACCTCCATGGGAGGCGTATCCGGTGCCTTCCTTTTGTTGCCCTTCCAGGTCAGTATCCTGGGATTTACGAGTCCTTCCGTAAGTTCCACAAACCTCGTATACAATATCGTAGGGATTCCCAGTGGAGTCTACCGGTACATTCGGGAAGGGAGGATGGCCTGGCCCCTAACCTGGACGATTATCGTTGGAACCTTACCCGGGGTTTTTATTGGAGCAATCATCAGAATCAAGTATCTGCCTGATCCAAGGGCCTTCAAATTCTTTGTAGGATTCGTTCTCTTGTATATCGGCGGGCGCCTGCTGTATGAACTCTCCAGCCGAGTTACATCGAAAAAAGCCAAGATAAGAGCTCTGGATGAAAAGTTCAAACAAAGGGCCGATAAGATAAAGGTCGAACAAAAGGCCCGGATCGCTTCCGGATTATCACCTGAAGCAGTCGTCAAAACCGTCAGGTTTTCTTTCACCCGTTATCAATACGAATTTTATGGAGAGACATTTTCCTTTAACACCATCGGGCTCCTGTTCTTAACTTTTGTCGTGGGCATTATCGGTGGGACTTATGGCATTGGCGGAGGCGCTATCATCGCTCCCTTCCTGATTGCCGTGTTCCATCTGCCCGTTTATACTATCGCCGGTGCGGCCTTAATGGGGACCTTTCTCACCTCGATCGTAGGTGTCATTTTTTATACATTAATAGCGCCACTCTATGCCGATACCGGTCTATCCATTGCGCCGGACTGGCCCTTGGGGATTCTGTTCGGGATAGGAGGGTTTGCGGGAATGTACTGCGGAGCAAGGTTTCAGAAATTTGTGCCGCAGAAATTTATCAAGCTTGTACTAGGCATGGTCATAACTTCCCTTGCCTTTCGTTATCTTGTTCACTATTTTTTATAGTAAGGAAATACACAGTATAAATGGAGGGTCCTATGTTTATTGACAAGGAAAAAAAGGTCAAAGATCTCATTGATAAGCATGTCGAGAAGGTTGGAAATTGCTTGGATTGCTTTAAGGGTTGCCTTGAGGCCTTCATGCATGGCGATACCGCCATGACTGAATCTATTCACAAAAGCTGTGATGACGCTGAAACGGAAGCCGACAATTTGTGCAGAAAGATTGGCGATTATCTCTACTCCGGCGCGTTTCTCCCCCTCGTACGGAAGGACATTTACATGCTGATCGAATTTGTGGACAAGATTGCCAATAAGGCCGAGGCCGCCTCTGATGTCATTGTTTATCAAAGCCCTGAATTGCCTGATGACTATAAGAAAACCCTGAACAAAATCGTTGAGACAATATCTGATATGTTCCGCATTTTTCAAGAGGCTGTTTCACTCTTTACACCATACGAGTCTCTCCAAGCAGAAGACAATCTTGCTAACATCAGGGAAAAGATCACATCCATCGGCGTTATGGAATCAGATATCGACAAGATAGAGGAGATCTTGATGAGGACCATATTTCATTCGGACCTTCCTCTGGCCAATAAGATTCAGCTTGAGAGATTCTTTCAACGGATTGCTGATATCTCAGATGTGATAGAGGATGCAGCTGATCGCCTGTATGTGATGGTAATTCGCGAGAGGGTATAATCATCGGATTTTAACATTTTTCAAAAGTGAGCATACGTACAATGGTTATCCCCGTAATAAGGAGGAGGGAATCATAAAAGCCGCCCTGTTTGCAATAATTGGAGGACTGGGGCTCTTTATGTTCGGGATCCACCTGATGAGTGAGGGGCTTCAAAAGGCTGCCGGCAACAAAATTAAGAGGGGGCTATCCACACTCACTTCTCGCCCCATCTACGGATTGTTCCTTGGTACCCTTGTCACGGCAATTGTTCAAAGCAGCAGTGCTTCCACCGTCATGGTGGTGGGTATCGTCAATGCAGGCCTAATGGAGTTTGCCGCGTCGATGGGCATTATTCTCGGATGCAACATTGGGAATGCGGTTACGGCACAAATTGTCGCCCTGAAGATTGAAGAATGCGCCCTCCCTGTCATCGGCTTGGGCATGGTTCTCTATATCTTTTTCAAACCTGTTAGAGTCAAGAATATCGGCATGATCCTCCTCGGCTTTGGTATGCTTTTTCTGGGGATCACATTCATGAAAGACGCCATCCCCCCTGATGCCCAGGAATTTATCGGAAAATTGTTTCTGATGAGCGGAGCCGGATTTAAAGGGACACTGATCGGTCTGGCGGTCGGTACCATTGCCACAATAATTGTCCAGGCCAGCGGGGTCACGGTGAGCCTTATCGTTGTCCTGGCCTTGCAGGGACTGGTGACCGATCTAAGGGGGGTGATTCCGCTCATCTTAGGCTGTAACATCGGCACCTGTGTCACCGCCCTGATTGCATCAATGGGCACCAATATTGACTCAAAACGCGTGGCCGTGGCGCACACCTTTTTTAACGTGATTGCGGCGGTTGTGACCCTGGTAGTGTTTTATCCTTTTTATCTCTGGTTGATTCCCAAGATAGGCGGCAACATGGCGCACCAGGTGGCCAACGTTCACCTTGCCATTAAAGTGGTAAGCGGGCTTGTGTTTGTTTCCTTTGTAGCACCTTTTTCAAGACTAATCGCGTGGATGATGCCAGGCAAGGTAGAAGAAAGACCTGAGCTGGAGAAGCCGCGATACCTTGCGAACCGATTTATCAAGACCCCGTCGATTGCTATTGAGCTGGCCACAAAAGAGGTTGTCCGTCTTGGGGAACTCTGCCGAAACATGATCAAGTACGCCATGGACGGCTTTATGTATAATGATGAGACCCTCTTGAATCGCGTGGAAGACTATAGGAAAGCGGTCCGCAGCCTTCGGGATGAGATCTCTCGATATATTATCGAGGTATCCAGGCAAGATTTAAGTGAGGAAGAGGCGAAAACAGTGCCGAAACTGGTCCTTTCCGTGAACAACTTTGATCGAGTGGCTGGATGTGCTGTAAGGCTGTTGGAACTTGGTCGCGCCAAGGTTTCCAAGAATATTCCCTTAGTGAGGAGTGCCTTAAACGAACTCAAGAATACCTATCGCGAAGTGGATGCTATGCTGACCGAGGTTAGCGGGTACCTGCCTGGATTCAAGCGGTGACGGCTTCGTAAAAAGTCCATCTGCGGCGTTGCGCTTCATCTTTCGTCATTGCGACGTACGATAAGTACGCCTCATTCCTCAAGCTTTGCGCGCCTTGCATCTGGAGCTTTTTACTGTGCCGTCCATTTGATGACTCTTTGCGAAATCATCAAGTGTTGACGTGATACGCTACGAGTGGGCTCCGCTGTTCGGACCGAAGTTGGCGTGATGTCGGGCCCAAAATTCTTCCTCTGAAAAGCGGTGTTCCTGGGTACCGTGGCATTCCACGGCGTAACTGGCGCAGGTTGCGCCCATGCGGGCGGCTTCAGGCAGATTTTCCCCCACAACGAGCCCTTTGATCAGGCCTGCCCGATAGGCGTCTCCTGCGCCGGTGGGATCCACGATTTGAGAGGCGCGGGCCGCGGGGATTTTGACTTCCTGATCGCGGCTGCAAACAAGAGAACCATCTTCGCCCAAGGTCGTAATAATGCTCTCGGCATGCCGGAGCAGCCCGGCTTTTTCCATTTTCGTGGCTCGCATAATCATCTCCAACTCGTAGTCATTGGAGACCAAAAGGCTCGAGCCCGTGAGCATTTCGATCAACCGGTCTCCGGACCAGTTCGGGATAGACTGGCCCGGATCAAAGATATATGCAATCTTTCTTTTCTTGTAGGTTCTGGTATATGTTAACATGTCCTCGAGATTGCCCGGGGCTACTATGGGCAGTGCCTTTTGAGGCTCCACCCCGTCAAACTTATACAAAGAAGGAGATTTCATGGCACCCGGATTAAATCCCGTGATCTGATTATCGGCTTGATCGGTTGTAATGTAAGCCCCGGCGGTTAATTCATCTGCGACCCGGCGGATCCCTTTCAAAGAAAGACTATGTTCGTTCAGCCAGGTTTCATAGTTGTCAAAGTCTCTACCGGCCGTAGCCAAAATCAGCGGTCGTTCTCCCAAGAGCGCCAGGTTATAGGCAATATTGCCTGCCGTGCCGCCGAATTTTTCATTCAGACCGTTGACCATGAAGCAGACATTCAGGACATGGATTTTGTCAGGCAGGATATGATCTGAAAATTTTCCGGGAAAATCCATGATCCTGTCATAGGCTAAAGATCCGGAGACAAAAATCTGCATTATGAGCGCTCCTTGCCGTAGCAATAGCAGAAAGATTGAGGCCTTTTTATCGAATAATCAATTTACGAGTTCGTTAGTCTTATAATGTAAATGGAAGCGCAAAGGCAAGCAGAAATCTTTCAGGCCATGGAAAGGCCGGATTTTTATCCCCATTCCGTGTCCACCATAAAGCAGCGTGAGACGCACATCTCCAAGGTCTTTTTGACAGGCGCCTATGTCTATAAGATCAAAAAGCCGGTCAATTTGGGGTTTCTCGATTTTACCACACTTGAAAAGCGGCGACATTTTTGCCGCCGGGAAGTAGACCTCAATCGTCGTTTAACCAGCAATGTCTATCTTGACGTCGTTGCTATCACTGTCAAAGACGGCCGTTATTACCTGGCAGGACCTGGTAGTCCTGTTGAATATGCCGTGAAGATGCGTCAACTCCCTGAAGACCGTTCCATGGTTCGTCTGTTGCGAGGGGGAGAGATTGATGAGGAGGCCCTTCAGGGACTGGCCCGTATTCTTGCAAGGTTTTATGGCCAGGCTCCCACCAGCGGGCATATCAACATCTTTGGGTCATGGGAGACGGTTTTGACCAATTGCGAGGAGAACTTCAGGCAAACGGAAATCTTTGCAGGAAAGATACTTGATGAGCGAATGTTTCAAATTGTTCGATCCGTCACACGGTCCTTCTTGCACAGACGGCAGGAACTCTTTGAACATCGCATTGAAACGGGGAAGATTCGTGATTGCCATGGTGATCTGAGAGCTGGACATATCTATTTTGTTGATGGGATTCAGATCATCGATTGTATCGAATTCAATGAGCGTTTCAGGTATGGAGATATTGCGTCCGACCTGGCTTTCCTGGCCATGGATCTCGATTGCGAGGGTTACTCGCAGATCGCTCAGGACTTGCTGAAGGCTTACGTCCGGCATACGAAAGACCAGGACGTTTTTGTCCTGCTCGATTTCTACAAGTGCTACAGGGCCTTTGTACGGGTCAAGGTGAATTGCTTCCGTCTCCAGGAAGGAGATCTTGGCGATGAGGAGAGCGACAGGCTCCTTGAGGAAACCCGCCGATACATGGGCCTGGCCTATCGTTATGCGGTCCAGTTTAGTCGTCCCACCCTCTTGGTGGTTTGCGGCATGCCGGCTTCGGGAAAGAGTACCATTGCCAGGGAACTGGCCAAAACACTCGGTGTCAAAATATTTAGTTCGGATGTCATGCGCAAAGAATTATTCAGCCTGCAACCCTCGGAGCGGGTGGACGTTTCGTTTGAACAAGGCATCTATTCAAAAGGGGGCACTTCACTTACGTATGGAAAGCTACTCCTCCTGGCCCAGGATGAGATCGGAAAAGGTTGTTCTGTCATTCTGGATGCAACATACAGTAGCCGGCATCAGCGCGGCGAAGTCCTTCGTTTGTCAAGGGATATGGACGTAAACATTATCTTTGTGGAATGCGTGTGCTCCGAAGCTGTACTTAAAGATCGCCTATTGAAGCGGGAGGGGACATCTTCTGTCTCTGATGCACGTCTTCGCCACTTCGAACAACTCAAGGCACGCTTTGAGCCCCTGGATGAGGTGCGTGACGAGATGTACATGCGCGTGGAGACCGAAAGGCCTGTGGAAGAAAGTATGCAGCAGATCCTTTCCCGGGATTACGAACTTTTATCCAGACAGACTGCAGAGGCTATGAAAAGATAGGGGCTGGGGAGTGAAGCAGCGCCGGGTTCGGCGTTATTCAAGAGGGAGGGATATGGTAATCTTGATAAGATTGTCGTTTTCTTTGTCCACATTTATAATTCCGCCGTGCTTATGTATTAGCACCTTGCAAATGGGCACATCCATGACATCTCTATCCGGGATGTCTCTCGGGAGAGGATAGTCTGTTACGAAGGGATAAAAAAAGTGTTCGATGTCATCATCTGAAATAAAAGTGACCCTGTAGGCCAGAGTCACTGTCGCATATCCAGTATTTTTTCCTGTAGCCACTTGAAGTTCACCCTTTTGATCCATTCGATAAAAGGCGTTTCCCATAAGATTGATCAGGATTTTTTCAAACAGATTACTGTCCAGTTTTATCTCACGGAGGCTGCGATCCATGTGTAATTTGACGGAAAAGTCTCTATCTTGGAATTCAGAGTCTATCGTTTTAACAGCCCTGGTCACAACCTCGTTGAGGTCACAAAGATCCAGTTGAATCGATTTAGGTTCAATATAGGCCGTCATCATTCTTAGGATTCTTTCGAGTTTTTTCACTTCCTCCACGATCAATTCGGCCTTTTCCATTCTCTGATCCTGTACCTCGAAGGATTTGAGCAAACGTCTGGTTAATCCCCCTATGGAAGTCAGCGGGTTTCGGATCTCATGGGCCAGGCGGGCCGAGACTTCACCCAGGGTTTCAAGCTCTTCGGCTTGTATGATCTTTTCCTGGAGTTCTTTGCGTGCCGTAATGTCCACAACAATGCCGTCCATCCATATTATCTTATTGGTGTCACCAAAGACCGGAATAGCATGATCAGCAACATGGACAATATGACCATCCTTGTGAACCATTCTGTATTCCGCATGGAACTCTTTGCCTTGGCTGAGACATTCATCAAAGTGGGCAAGGATGCGGGCCCTGTCATGCTCGTGAATATGCTCGGCCCATACTTCGCGATGTCCGCTCAACTCTTGAGGCACCACGCCGATCGTCTGTTCGGCAAACCTGTTCAAAAACACGGCCGTTCCGTCGGCCATGACCATATAAACAACAAGGGGGACGTGCTCAACCAGGGTTCGGTATGTCTGTTCGGATTCTTTTAGGGCGCGGGTTCGCGCTTCTACCATTGACTCTAAGTTTTCCGCATAATCCTTGACCTTTCTTCGTGATTCTTCTAATGAAGTCAACATCTCATTGATGGCACGAGCCATAACCCCAAGCTCGTCAACACTCTTCACGGTAATCCTTGCGTCGCGATGGCCGGCCGCAATCTCGTTTGCAGCCTCGACAACCTTTTCAATTCGCTTTGTAAAAACCACGGATACGAACCACACAAAAGATATGGATATAGCGAGGCCTGTGAGGCCGATGACGACGGCAATGGTGCCGTATCGCTTAAGAAGCGCCAGCGTGGGGCTTCGGTCCACGCTGATCTCCATCACCGCTACGATCTTTGAAGAAAAATCACGAACCGGCCCCGCGATGATGGCCACATCCCTGCCGTCCAATCTGCTGGTGTGAAGTACAACATCTCCAGAAGCAAAACACCGATTGAAAAGTTCAGGAGGGAGAGGACCCTTGCCTAAAGTCGAGGCAAAAACTTTAGGCCTCCTCACACCAGGTTTTTCCTCGACATAGAGTGTTATATCCGTGCCGTAGTTTTTCTTGAATTCTTCCAGGAGCGGCTCTTCAAAAGAAAGCCCTAACTCCACGGTTCCGACTTGCTTCCCCTCATAAAAGACTGGAACCACGCTTCGTATGCCAAAACCGAACACCCCCCTTTCCAGACCGCCGACACCGGTGCCGGTTTTCATGGCTTTATTGATCGTATGTCTGTATGCCCCCATCTCTTCTCCATATTGATTTAAGGCGTGGAGGCGCAAGAAAGACATAGCGGGCGGTACATGGAAATGAAACTGCTTGATCCCAAAGTCCTTATGCAACTTCAGGTAAGAAGGATGCAGGAGTTCTATCAATCGTTCGCGGTCCCTTTTGGCAAATGCCTCGGCCACATCAGGGTTTTTTGCCGCCAGATAGGCAAGACTCATTATCATGTTTTTCTTGAAATCAATCTCATTCAAGAAATACTGGTACTGATTTTTCAGTCGTTTTACTTCGTTGACGTGAATCAGGCTGCTTTGGAACCGATAGGAAACCACGAAGAGAGCGGTAGCCCCCATTGAGGCAAGAAAAAGGAATGGAATAAGAAGCTTCCACTTAAGACTGATGTCGTGCAACCGACCTAAGTTCAATGACGACTCTCCCGACCCATCTTACCCCCTGAGCTTTAAAGAATATATAATAAGCCGCCTGTTTTGTCGAGGGGATATTTTGCAAGGGTTTCGCTTCAACTAGATAACAGATATTCTACCAAGCCTGAAACCGCATCCTCAATGTCGAGAAAGCAGAATCGGTATGCCTCATATTCCAGCCCGTAAGGGTCGGAAATTCCCCGCCTCCTTGAACCGAAACGGGCAAAATGCCTGATCAACAGAACTTTGCCTGCGGCCTCCGGAAAGGCGGCCAGTAGCGAATCTTCTTGTGATTTCTCCATGACCAGGATCAGATCGGATTGGTCCACAAAATCTTTTGACACGGATTTTGCCTTGTGCTCAGTCAAATCCACATCGTGTTCGGCAGCAACCCGTTGCGCCAGGTAAGAGACCGAATTGCCGGGGAGTGCAAGCAATCCAGCAGAATCCGCTGTAAGGTCTTTGAGTCCTTTTTGAGCCACAATTCTTGTGAAAAGGCCCTGAGCAAAAGGACTGCGACAAATGTTCCCCGTGCACACAAATAAGATATTTGCTATTTCTCTGATCATGTTACAAATGCTTCAGTACAGACCAATCAATCTACCTTGCAGGGCGGCACTACCTCCAGCAGCCTGGCTTCCTTTTCCTTTGTAAGTGCACGTGGAATAGCCCACTTGGCCCGGCTGTAAGCGTCTTTCTTCTTGATCAGAAGCCAATTTTTTTCACCCCGTGCTTTCATCTTTACCAGCGTAAATCCCCCTTTTAGTATCTTGCCGCGAAGTTCAATGATCATCTTCCCGTTTTCAAGGGCCTCTATCGGATCATCCCCTTCAAGGAGGCTGTACTCACCGTGGTCCCACACCACCACGGCTCCGGCCCCGTACTGACCGGCAGGGATGATCCCTTCAAACCCGAAGTATTCAAGGGGATGGTCATCCACCATAATCGCCAGCCTCTTATCTGCCGGGTTTAAGGACGGCCCCTTGGGCAAGGCCCAGGACTTCAAACAGCCTGCCATCTCCAGACGAAAATCGTAATGGAGCCGCCGCGCATGATGCTCCTGTACCAAAAAACGCATCCGCATAGTAAGGATCCTTGACCTCTCAACCATTATTTATTAGTGTTTTTCAATACCCCGCCCGCTTGCGGCAGGGTCATTCATTGTGACGCTTTTTTGCTTGAAACGCAAGCCTCCTTCTCCTATACTCGTCGCCTGTCCTAAAAGTGATTTTCTGGTCGTTTTGCGAAAGATTATAGTGTGATGTCAAACAGTTTCCAACAAGATGAAGTCGGTGATACGGGCATGGCTGTTAAAGTGATGGCCGAGAAGATTAAAGAGGTCGCAGGATCGGCCCTGCGGCCCGAAACCGGCGAGATTGTCAGGCTGCAGATCAAGATCCCGGATGTACCGGTTCTGCCGTGGCTGGCCGCCCAAAAGGACAGCCGCAAGGTTTACTGGTCGGATCGTGAGAATGAATTTGAAGTCGCCGGTGTCGGCGTGGCCGACCTTGTGACGGGTGACACGTGGTTTGGCCATGACCATCTTTTCGGCAGGATCCGCAGGCAGATGTCCGGCAACAACAAAGACCTGCGCTACTATGGAGGCTTGAGATTCAGCTATAAATCTATCTCAGGGGCTGACCGTCCCTGGAAAGGGTTTGGCGGTTCTTGGTTTATCCTGCCACGTTTTGAAATATCCCGGGGTTTGGATGCAACTTACTTTGTGTGCAATCTTGTCCCGCAAAAGGACATTGACGACCTGGCGGCAGTTCTCGCCCGGCTCAACGCCATCACCCTTAACGGCCGCCATGCTGAGCAGCCGATGCCTTCTATTAAAGGACGTCGGGACACCCCTGATCGGAAAAAGTGGAAAGATATGTTCGATGCCGCGATGCAGGCCATCGACCAGGGGAAACTGAAAAAGGTTGTGCTGGCACGCCGAACAACGCTTGAATTCTCAGAAGGCCTCAATCCTGTGTTTTTGCTGGAACGACTCAAGACGCACTCGGATGGATGTTTTCACTTTTGTCTCCAGGTTGATTCGGCTACGGCATTTATCGGTGCTTCACCGGAACTGCTTTATCAGCGTCAAGGGAAAACGATTAAGAGCGAGGCGGTGGCCGGTACCCGTCTCCGGGGTGAAACCCACGAAGCTGATGAGCGCCTGGGACGGCAATTGTTGTCCTGTGAAAAGGATGTAACGGAGCATGCCTATGTGGTCAAGAGTGTCGATAAAATCCTAAGTCGGCTATGCCGCTCGCACGTTAATAATGGCGGCAATCCCTCTGCCGGCCTGTTGAAGCTGGAACGGGTGCAGCATCTTGTTTCCAGTTTCAAGGGAGAACTGGCCGACGGTATTACCGATCCCGAGATTCTGCGCTCTCTTCACCCGACTCCCTCGGTCGGTGGTTATCCAACGCCGCAGGCGATTTCCATGATAGATAATCTCGAACCTTTTGACCGGGGCTGGTACGCAGGTCCGGTGGGATGGGTCGGATTTGATGCAGCCGAATTTGCGGTCGGTATTCGTTCCGGATTGATTGACGGCCGCGACCTTCATCTTTTTTCCGGTGCGGGCATCTTAGATGCCTCCATCCAGCAGGAGGAATGGGAGGAGATTGAAAATAAGCTGAGTAGCTTTATTAAAGCCCTGTCTTGACTATGAAACAAGAAGCCTCAAACCTCAATTCTTTATGGGCCGATTTGATAATCGAAGAGCTGCTTCGTAACCGGATCGATTATTTTTGCCTTTCGCCCGGTTCCCGCAGCACGCCTCTGGCATCTGCCGTTGCGACGAACAAACGTGCAGGCAGCCTGATGCACCTTGACGAACGGGGCACAGCCTTTCACGCCCTCGGCCATGCTCGTGCGACCGGGCGCCCGGCGGTCTTGATCTGCACGTCCGGCACGGCAGTAGCCAACTATATGCCGGCGGTAGTTGAGGCCTCGATGGACATGGTGCCGATGATCCTGCTGACCGCCGACCGACCCCCGGAACTGCGCCAGAGCTTTGCCAACCAGACTATCGATCAGGTAAAAATATTCGGAGACTACGTGAGATGGCAGTTCGACCTCCCCTGTCCGGATGAGAACATCCCCGCCGAGTTTGTATTGACGAGTATTGATCAGGCTGTTTATCGATCGATACGCGCCCCGGCCGGTCCGGTTCATCTTAACTGTATGTTTCGCGAGCCATTGGTACCTGACGATACTCACAATGATAGCGATATGCTCTCGTTGCGTGTCAGGTCTTGGCGCAAGGGCGAGCAGCCGTACACCCGGTATGAAGCGGCCCGCGAGGTCGTTGACCCCGACAAACTCTCTGATTTGGCATCTGCCGTCAACCACGCCAAAGACGGTCTGTTAATCATCGGAGCCTTAAAGAGTGATGCGGAACGCCAAAGCATCCTGCGCGTGTCGAAAAAGCTCGGCTGGCCCGTACTGGCCGACATCAGTTCCGGGCTCAGGCTTGGCGTCAGGTGTGAAAATATAATCCCTTATTACGACCACATATTATCGCATGAATCGGCTGCGAGTGTAAAAGAGCCGATGGTCTTGCATGTCGGGGGGCGGTTGACTTCAAAAAGGTTGCTGCAATTCTTAGAGGACACCCCGCTCAAACATTACATAATGGTGGCCGACCATCCATTCCGGCACGATCCGCTTCACAGGGTGACTACGCGCATAGAAGCGGACATAACCATTTTGTGTGAATCATTGATGCCGGTTCTTTCCAATAATCGAGATCATAAGTTTCCGGACAGGTTCAAAGCGGCGGCAAGAGTTGTTGATGAAGCCCTGGAAGATATAGCCGGCAACGATACACAATTGAATGAGCCCGCCTGTGCCAGGCTCATTTCCAAACATATCTCCGGCAACACAGGCCTGTTTCTGGCCAGCAGCATGCCGATTCGAGATATGGACATGTTCGCCGATGCCAAGGGACCGGCAGTACCGATAGGGTGCAATCGCGGTGCGAGCGGCATCGACGGGACTATAGCTTCGGCGTCCGGCTTTGCCGCGGGATTAGGGAAACCAATGACATTGCTGATTGGTGATCTGGCCTTTCTTCACGACTTGAATTCTTTAGCCGTGCTAAAATCGCTTTTGCACCCCATGGTAATCGTTGTGATCAACAACAATGGGGGCGGGATCTTTTCGTTTTTGCCGATCGCAGGGCGCAAGGATATATTTGAATCTTTTTTCAGCATGCCGCACGACCTTGGTTTTGAAAACACAGCCAGGATGTTTGGTCTCGATTACCATTCCCCCGAGACCAAGGATTCGTTTGTATCATGTTATCAATCCGCCCAGAATAAGGGAACGTCCGCCATAATCGAAGTAAAGAGCGACCGGAACGAAAACTATCAAATTCATCAGGATATTGATCAGAGAATTGCCACGGCATTGGACAACCTTTAGGCGCTTAGCTGTAAAATTCGAGGTTTTTCCCGACAGATAATTCTAAAAGACAATCACGCCTCTTCTCAAGGCGTAAAGCCGCAAAACACGAAAGGTTGAAAGCACGAAATAAAATAACATTCAGGCTTTCGTGTCTTCGTACTTTCGTGCTTTCGTGATAAGTTTTTTCTTTATTTTGTTCCGGCTTGTCTGGGTTAGGAAACTCAAGTTGATGACATTGGGCATGCATGCTCCCTATCAGTTTAACTACACCCAGCAAGGAGACAAAGAAAACCCTGCTCTTTTGTTTCTGCATGGGTTCATGGGTAGCGTTGCCGACTGGCCCGGCATAGTAAATTCTTTTTCCGACGAGTATCTCTCTATTGCAGTGGACCTGCCCGGACACGGAAAGACAATCGTCAGGGGAGGCGCAGAGAACTACAAGATGGAAAACTGTGCGGCCGGCCTCATTTGTCTCATGGAAGAACTGAAAGTAAATAAGTGCAACCTTGTCGGTTATTCGATGGGAGGAAGACTGGCCTTATATCTGGCCGTTCATTTTCCGGATAGGTTCAATAAGGTTGTCGTCGAGTCGGCCTCGCCCGGCCTTAAAACAGAACAGGAAAGACAGGCGCGAATCGCACAAGACGAAGAGTTAGCATGCCGCCTGGAAGCCGATTCCCTGGAAGAGTTTCTTGGAAAATGGTACGAGCAGCCGATGTTTGTTTCCTTAAAAAAGGACGCGGGCCGATTCCGGAAGGTTTTAGAAAGCCGGTTGAATAATGATAAAGCAGGCCTGGGCCTATCATTGCGCATGATGGGGAGTGGTGCCCAGCCGTCGCTCTGGGAGGAGCTTTGTAAAGTAAGGGTGCCGCTCTTATTGATCGTTGGGGAGAAAGATGATAAATTTTTAAAGATTGGACGCAAGATGGCTGCCGAGTGCAAGGCTGCATCCTTGGGTATTGTGAGTAATGCCGGACACAATGTCCACTTTGACAATCTAAAGGAATATGTGAAGCAGGTAAGACTGTTTCTGAAAGATCACAATAAGAGAGAGGCGTAAATTATGAAAACAGTCAAATGGATCGAAGCCGGAGAATTTATTGATATAAAATACCACAAGGCAGAAGGGATCGCAAAGATAACCATCAATCGCCCTGAAGTACGTAATGCCTTTCTTCCGCGGACCGTGATGGAGATGTCTCGGGCATTGGCCGACGCCCGGGAAGACCCTGAAGTGGGTGTTATCATACTGACCGGAGAGGGCGATAAGGCATTTTGTTCCGGTGGAGATCAGAGGGTTCGCGGCGAGACCGGTTATGAGGACGACCGCGGAGTACATCGTTTGAACGTTCTTGATTTCCAGCGACAGATCCGCACATGTCCGAAACCGATCATTGCCATGGTAGCCGGGTATGCCATCGGCGGCGGGCATGTCCTGCACATGATATGCGATCTGACTATTGCGGCCGACAATGCGGTCTTTGGTCAGACCGGTCCCAAAGTCGGTTCATTCGACGGTGGTTACGGTGCGAGTTACATGGCCCGGATTGTCGGACAAAAAAAAGCGCGGGAGATCTGGTTTTTGTGCCGTCAATACAGCGCTGCGGAGGCCCTTGAGATGGGATTGGTCAACACGGTCGTGCCTTTGGAAAGACTGGAAGAGGAAACAATTAAGTGGTGTCGTGAAATCCTGGCGAATTCTCCCATGGCGATTAGATGCCTCAAGGCCGCATTGAATGCCGACTGCGACGGCCAGGCCGGGCTGCAGGAGTTGGCCGGCAACGCTACCATGCTTTACTATATGAGCGAAGAAGCTCAGGAGGGACGAAGCGCCTTTATTGAAAAACGTAAACCCGATTTTTCCAAATTCCCCCGTCAGCCTTGACAGGTAAGCCTGGGGAGTATCTGCGAATGCTCCCGCAAGCCTGTCTTTTGAGGAATCTTTTTCATGTCCCCATCCAGGTTAAGCATATGGATACTGGCCGCAC
>Ga0114923_10000584_pt1 | contig 27891 bp, 38 predicted proteins | sample SumtaG_FD_89578 | JGI IMG/M metagenome (GOLD analysis project Ga0114923, IMG submission 89578) | Deep subsurface microbial communities from Indian Ocean to uncover new lineages of life (NeLLi) - Sumatra_00157 metaG | ecosystem: Environmental > Aquatic > Marine > Oceanic > Sediment | place: near... | reverse complement strand
CGGATGAAATCCTTCGTATTGCTATAGAAAACTGGAACACATTCTCAGCCTAATAACCCAATGTAATAATCGTTCTGTCCCTGGCTGATTTCCGATACCTGGATTACGTCTCTGGGGTCTTTCGTTCTTTGCAAAACTAGTTTTGCAAATAGGCTTGCAATTTTTATAAAATCGGTTATACTTAGAGTAGAAACCCTTATAAAGGAGACCCCATGACCGCCAACACACCAGCAGACGCAGGAATAGACGCAGCCCGAGCAGATTGGAGAGCAGCCGAGGCCGCTGCCAAAGCCCTTGAGCAAGATGGATACCCAACCTGGGAAAAAATCGCCAAGGTTCACCAACTAGCCAGCGAAGCACGCTTAGAAAAAATCAAGGAATTACAACAGGAAAATAAAGAACTAAAATCACGAATCAGGCATCGAGTAAGTTTGTACTCTGCTCTAATTCGCGACCTGCAGGATGAAATCGCCGACCTAGAAACTGAAAATAAAAACATCTAAGGTCGAAACCCTGGCTTGGCCAGGGTCTGCAGCTGACCGGCTGCGCTGATGAGACCCTAAAAGGAAACACCTATGAAAATCGGAAAATGGATCAAAGCCCAACTCAAAGAATATGGATATACTTTCAGCGTGAACGACACCGTTGGATTTGTAAATTGGAAGCTGGCTCAAAACAACGAATGGATCTACGTCAGTATGAGCGATTTCGGATTGGCCATTTTTGATAAATCGGAAAGGGGTGCCTAATGAAAGGAACCACAGTATATTCTAACTCAGGTAAGCCTTTTGCAATTTGGCAGGCACACCTCAGGAATGAAATGCCAGCAGTAGATGGAAAAGCAAACCCAATGCTCTGGTGGACAAAATGCTTGACCTGTCATGATTATATTGTTTGTGGAGTAGATACTAAAAGAGAGGCGATTGAATTCACTTTAGAAAATGTTTGTTGTAAAAAGGAGACCCAGGATGATCAATAGAGACCCCAAATCCCAGACCAGATTTACTGTAGCAGATAGAATGAAATTCAAGAGACTTGAGAACGGCGATTATAAATTTACAGATCAAGATGGTGATGGCATTTGGGAATTATCTATGGATTTACATCGAGCTCTCGGAGACCCCAAAACTAGAACCATCTGGCGAGTATATTATTTTCTTGATAATGATTCAGTCTGCAGTTGGTCTACTTATCGCCGCACCTTGAAAGAGGCCAAAGAAGTGGCAGAGGTTCACTACAGGAATAGAAAAGCCAGACTAAGCGTTATTGATCTCCGTAAGGCAGACTTGATTGATGGCGATATGATGAGAATTTTTAATGATGCTCTTAAGGTAGATCTGGAAAATAAACTTAGTTAAAGGACGAAACCCTGCCCAGGGCAGGGTCGCCGGTAGACTGCCGGCCTGATGAGTCCATTAGAAAGGAGACCCCCATGTCAGTAGGAAACCAGACCAGATTTACTGCAGCAGAGGCAGCCGAGTATATTTTAGAATTACTCAACCTGCGAGCCGAGCATTTTTCATCTGCCGGCGACTGCCATTTATTTGATTTAGAGGGTGGCGACACCATGGCAGTATTCTACCAACCAGATCCAGACCAGGAGCCGGAAATAGTGGTCGGCGCCCTGGCCACTTTCTAAGGGAGTTTCAAATGGAGAAAAGAAAAACTTGCCCTGTCTGCAATAAACCATTTGCGGTTTTCAATATAATGCCGGACGGCCGCAATCAATATGTTCACCGCGCGACCACAGAAAAAGGTCGGCAGTTTGTAACTTCTCACTATACGAGAGAAATCCCTGTTGGTGCGGAAAGCTCACCTGCAAGAAAAAAACAGCCTGGGGATATTATTGCTGAGCGCCTTTGGTTATATTGGATTCAATCAGAAGTAAATTATAACGAAGCATTGAAGCAGTTGATCATTCAGGCCAGCAATCCGATTACTGAGGAAAATTACTCATTATCAGGCAATACGGCTCGTAAGGGAATTTTAAGTATAGCCGAGCGCAAATTTGGAACTACTTACGAGCGTGCTTATATCCGGATGAAACTTGCGCTGAAACTTAACCAGGAAGAAGTAGATTGCCTGCGGCAGGCAGCAATTAAAAACCATAGAATGGAAGATATGGAAAATTACTTAGGTTTGGCTGCAACTTTCATTAGTGAATGTCGCATAGGAGCAGCTAAGAATTTAGGATTAGATCCCCTGATACCTTTTCAGTCTTTATAAAACCTGCTAATATTGTGGTAAGATTGTAGAGCCTGGCCGGTTACATTGATCTACCAGCGCCGGCCAGGTTACCGCCTAAATCAAAAGGAGTTTGTTTATGGCCATGAACGATTTCCAACTAAAAATAGTAGCTCAACGCAACGCGGCTGACTGCATTATTGTTGATGCCTGTCCAGGCAGCGGTAAAACCTACACCGTAGAAAACCTGGTCGCAGCCCTGTTGAATGACGGCCAGAGAATCGGCCTATTTACTTTCAGCCGGAAGGCAGCCGAGGATATGCGCGTTAGAATTGCTGAGCGAATATTCAATAAATTAGGTGACACCCCACTATCTGACGACGAGAAACAATTCTTCAAGGATCCTTTTTCAATCAAAATGGGTCAGGATTGGATTGAGCGCGACCCTGCTCGTCGGATGCTGGCTGATTGGACTTGCACAATTCATGCTCTATCAAAACGGCTACTGAAAACGGCAGGATTGAAACCGCGTGTGCTTTCTGGAAAGAACGCCTGGGAAATAAAAGGTTTGATCAAGGACAAAGCGAAGGAAATAGGTTACTCGGAAGGTTGGAAGCCCATCGAGTATTATTTTCACCTGGCCACTGATGCTCTAATTGACCCTAAAAAAGTTGAGGGATTTTATAATGAAATCCTACAAGATGTTTCTAATGGCAGCTGGCACGCTTCCTGCTTGGCCAAGCTCTACCTTCTTTACACTGATTATTGTCGCGAGCGCAACCTGGTTGATTTTTCCATGATGCAGGCCAAGGTAATAAAGTTGATTCGAACTGACCCGGGTTTCAAAGAAAAAATATCTGACCTGTTTGATTTCGTGATTATAGATGAAGCCCAAGACACCTCAGATCTCCAAATGGAAATTATTGATGCGCTGCTCGGTGAAGGCGCGCGGCTGATTTTGGTCGGCGATGTTGACCAGTGTGTCATCGCCGAAACCGAAATTACATGTTATAATAAAACTATGTTAGCAAAAGATATATCTAGCGGTGATAAAATAATTGTTGGTTGTGGAAATAGAAAAACAGTAGAAGTTGAAGTTGAAAATATATATAAACGAGAAGTAATGGACGCCCCTGTTATAACTATTATTACCGAGAGTGGAAAGGAGCTTACTACAACACCAGAGCATATTTATTTTGCTGAACATATTATTGAAGATCGTAAACCAGAATATTTTACTTACTTAATGTATAAAGAAGGTTTAGGGTATAGAGTTGGAATTACTAGTGCTTATCGAAAGTTAGATAAAAAGAGATCCGATGTTGGATATAAACAAAGATTACGTGCTGAACGTGCTGATGCTATTTGGGTTTTAGCACGATGTGACACTCGTGCCGATGCTCAATTTTTAGAACAATTATATTCAGTAAAATATGGATTACCGACATGGACTTTCCATACACAAGGTAGAAAAGTAACTTATGATAAAAAGAAAATTAGGGAGTTATATAATTTAGTTGACACAGAACAAAATGCAAGAAAATTACTTGCTGACTTGTGGATGAAAATAGAATATCCGCATCATGTTCCGCGCGCAGTAAGTAAAAAACGCCGTCGAAATTTTACTATTACTTTATGTGCAGATAGTCGTCAGAATTTGAAGAAACCACTTCATAAATATTATATATCTGGTTCAAATCAAGAAGATGGCAAAAAGTTAGAGAATATTGGTTTGAATATTCGTAATGCTAAAAATGTTAGAGGTTGGCGAATTGAAAATATGACCCAAAATCTGGGTAAAATTTATGACATTTTGGGAAAAATAAGAGATACAGGAATAAATCCTGTTGTGAAAGAGCAAGCTCACCTGACAAATAATTCATTGGCGTATACTCCTGCATCACATATTTTGCCAGGCATGATTGTGTTTACTTTAGATGGCAAAAAGGTAATTGAAGAACATGTAGCTGAAGTAAAGCGACATTTCTATACTGGCTTTATATACGATTTTGATGTACCCCCATTCCACAATTTTTCAGCAAATGGGATTATGATTCATAATTCGATGTACGCCTTTCGTGGCGCGGTGCCAGAAGTGCTTCACAATAAGGAAGGAACACGATTTATTCTCCCAATCAATTATCGCAGCACCAGGAATATAATCGACACTGCAGCTGGTCTAATAAAATCCAACTATGCATCTATGCCGGATCTGTTGAAACCATTCGAGCCTCGGCCTGATGTGTTGGACGGTGAGCCGATAGAATTTATGAGCTGCCAGACGGTGGAAGAATTAGGAAATCAAATTGCACTCACGATGCAGACTGAAAACTATCAACCAGGCGACATTTTTATACTGAGCCGGACGCGCGCTGAGTGCGCATTGCTTCATACCGAATTATTGAAGGCAGGAATACCGGCAATCAACAAATCAGGCGGCCTGTTATTTGGAGCGCCACATATTAGGAAGGTATTAGCCTACGCACAGCTGGCCTGCGATTTTGAAGGCGCGCGCGACAATTTAGAGATCCTCAATGAAATTGCTAACGTGGCCACAAAGCATTTTCTATCACCGATCACGCGCAGAAATCATAAGCCTGGCTGCGACAATCAGAAATCCTGGATTGACTGCGGCTGTCCGATAATTCAGCAGGAAGGAATTGATCATAGCTCGGCCAGGTATTACGGCAAGAAATCAATCGAGAAAGCCGGCGACTGGTCGGGAATTATAAATCAGGTATTTGAAACTAACAAAGGTGGGTATCCCACCATGGCATCCAAAGGCGCTCTGGATCTGACAGCATTTGTAAGCAGGATTGAGCGCAGAAAAAGCCTTGCTGATGTTGCGCTGCTCTATATAATTGAAGAATGTGTTCTTCCCTGGATGCTGGCTGAGGAAGGTGTATTTGATACCGACCCAGGAGAGAATGGCCAGCTGGAAGATTTTGATGTACTGCTTGCGATTGTTGATAATCCAGATCAAACTTTAGAGCAGTATTTGAACATGGTGCAGATGCTGACGGACGATAACCCTACCAAAGAAGAAGATAGCGTTTTACTCGGAACATTCCACTGGTCGAAAGGCGCGGAGCGGCCGGTCGTATTTGTAAATGCTACGCGCTGTCCAATCGTTCCACCCAAAGCAGCAGAGGGAAGATTACCAACCGGCAAGCCGGCCACTATGGAAGAAGAACGCCGTCTAGTTTATGTTGGCCTGACCAGAGCGAAGAAAAAAGCCTACGTGGCATTCGCGCAGCAGTGGAATAATATGCCGGTTGATCTAGAATTGGTTGGTGAAATTAGGGAAGTCTTGAAATGAAATTCATAGAGCTGTTTGCTGGGATTGGAGGATTTAGATATGGATTGGAAAATGTTACAGCTTCCAAGAGGGAACAATCCAGGGTTTCTAAAGAAAGTAAAGAGCTCACCAGCAATCAGCATATCAAGTTGGGAACACAACAATTTGATTGTGTTTATGCAAATGAGTGGGACAAGTACGCAACACAAATTTACAGGAGACACTATGGAGAAATCGACACCAGAAATATTAGAGATGTTTCCGAGTTCCCAGATTTCAATCTACTCACGGCTGGATTCCCTTGTCAAGACTTTTCAATCGCTGGAAAACGTGCAGGATTGGACGGAACTAGAGGCACACTCTTTTATGAAATCGCTAGGATTCTCAAGCAAAAAAGACCCAGACATTTTCTCCTTGAAAACGTCAAGGGTTTGCTTAGTGCGCAAGACGGAAAAAATTTCCCAACAATACTTGGGGTTCTCTCCGACCTGGGGTATAGAGTTGAATGGATGGTACTTAATAGCAAGCACTTTGGAGTTCCCCAAAACAGGGAAAGGGTGTTCATTATCGGACATCTTAGAGGAGAATGTAGCGGAGAAGTATTTCCTGTCGGGGAAAACACTGGACAATCTCTTAAGGAGTATACAAGCGGACAGTCACAAGGTTGCAGAGTGTATGACACAGAAGGAATAAGCCAAACACTTGCAAGCGAAGCTGGTGGATTGGGTGCAAAGACAGGGCTTTATGCCATGAGGGGAAGAAACCCTGACGACCCAAGCGATAGAACAACAGGCTCTCCAACAGAGCAACGACTTGAACTTAACGAGGAAGGAACAACCAACACCTTGACATCAGTAGCCAAAGACAATCTCTGGATTGAGAACGCTAGAATACGCAGACTGACACCCGTTGAATGTGAACGGCTGCAAGGATTCCCCGATGGATGGACAGAAGGAGTCAGCGATACTCAAAGATATAAATGTTTAGGTAATGCGGTAACAACAAATGTAATAACGGCAATCGGAACAGAGCTGCTAAAACATATAATTGAAAATGAGGAGGTGATGCCAGCCCAAAACGACGACACTGATGTTATATTCGTCTGTCCATAATCAAAGTTAGATAAGGAGTAAATTAAATGTCCGATAATAAACCAATGGATATCAACGAGTTTGATGAATTTCTAGATGAGCTAGAAGAATCGCTCGAAGAAGCCTCAACCCCACGCGGCGTTGCAGTTGCAAAAGCTGTTGTGGAATTCGGCTTCCCAATCTTCGTTGAAGGCTTATCTGCCACAGAACGTTTCTTCAAGGCGGCACCTGGGAAGAAAAACAAGGACGCGCAAACCACAGCCTGCGACCTGGCCATGAAGAAAATAAAGAACATGGAAGAAAAAGGTTTGATTGAAGCTAAAGACCGCCGCAAGCCGCGTTTCTCTCTCAGGATTCGATTTGTTGCAGAAGGAGCAAAGAAAATCCAGGATGGAGATTTGGTCGAGGCTGGTTGGAAAGACGACCTGGCTGAAACCAGCGCGTTGTGGACGAGGGGGTCAACCGACCGCACCACCGGAGAAGTTCAGCCGTCCGCATTAGGAGAATTTCACATTCCGTCATTGAAGAATTTTGGACTGATGCATGAATCTGAGATCTGGTGCCTGATTGGAATTACACCAGATCCTTACAAGCTGTCGCTTGGGGAAGAAGGAAAGACTGACGAGTATGAGGGTGAAGCACGTTACCCGATGATCCGTTATATCTCCCAGGTATTCGGCACAGCTGACGAGGCTTATGCCAGTCTGGCCGGCGCGGCAGAAGGTGGCGCCACTGGAGAATTCCCACCTGAGTACGGGAATAAAGCAGCCTGGAACAAGGTCGCCAAGATGATTTCTAAGGAGTTGGACGACGGCCTGACGGTCGAAGAAGCTGCTGAGAAATATGAGGTCGATGTTGCGTACGTGGAACCCCTGCACGTTCCTCTCTAGTCAATTTCAATCAAACCGGTTTGGTCGAGGTTAGCAGCTGCTGGCCTCGACCTCACAAAAAGGAAGAAATGATTTATTTAGACAGCTCTGAAAAGCGCTCTGGCAAAACTCCCAAAATGGGAGCTTACCTACCCTGGTTGGAAGAAATCACCGGCGCGGATGCAATCGTAACACCGTCCAAGCTGCCGCTAAATGAAGGAACGCTGATGTTCCACACGGGAGAGGGAGCCTGCCTGCTGCAGATCAAACATGAAGGAGATCTGGCTGCCAGTGTTGGGAACAGGCTCAATTCTGCGATTGCGCGCATGATTCCTCTAACTCGTTACGCCTGGCAGAGACAACTTGTACCGGTCGGAATGTACCATGGTGCTGATAATCAAGCCAGATCCGTTGAGGTTGCGGTAGATACCGGACGCAAGCCCTACTGGCGGTCAGTAAATCCAGCTGTACCATTTGATGCGCTGCAAACTGCAGCCTGGCACTGGACACTACGCGGCGGCTGCTTTATTCCATTCGTTCAACACCCTATGCAATTACAATCTTATTGTATGAGGCTTGACCATGATTTGATTGAATTGTCCAAGAAAAAGAAAAAGGTATATCCAGAATTGCCGGCAATATATTCAGATCCGCGCCAGGACGACCCATTGCAGAAAGTAGAGCTAATAAAAGACGGCCGGCGAATATTGACAGCATTCCCTGGCATTGGCCAGCAGCGCGCAGATGATCTGTGGGAGAAAGTAGACGGCCAGCTTTGGCACGCACTGTTGATTCTATCCGAGCCCTGGCAGCATAAGAAATCACCTAAGAAATTCCCTGGAGGAATCGGGAAGAAAACAGTTGAAAACGCGCGAGATATTCTTGGCCTAACTGGCGACTATGCTGATTTTCAACTGGCATTAGAATTAGTGGCCAGACTGAAGGAAGATAAAAAATGAAAGATATAACAAACGAACAGCTTTTATTTGACCGGCAAGAAAGTTTCAACGATATAGTTGCCTGTTTAGCAGCTCAAAGTAATGGAATAATAGGGTATGAGAAAAGACTTGAGGGCAACTTGAAAATCATAAATACAATCAATGAAGAATGTAAACGGCGAGGATTAGACCCTGCTCAATATCAGGAGAAAGAATGAACGAATTGTCGGATTTGGATAAACGCGCCGCTTTAGAATTGGCTACCCTGGCCAAAGCAGCCGCCGAGATTAGTGGAAAAAGCTCTGAGGAAGCATTCGAGGCAATAAAACAGTCTATCCTTCAAAATGAACAACAAGCTCAAAAAATAATTGATACTCTTGTGACCATGCAAAAAGGTTGGCCAATGCCCGAGGAAGGATGGAAGCAATTCTTGGCCGATATCGAATTCACTAATAAAAAGCGCGGCTGGAATTTGAAGGTGGAAATATGAACATAAAAAGCGCGCATCCTTATAAATGTCCTCACTGCAACAATAAACAGATAGCTAAATTAGAAGGCGAGGAAAACAAGGTTGTTATAGGTGCGCGCCGCTGCCATAAATTCCTAAATAGAAAATATTGGTTAGTACTGCAGTATGGAAAAGCTGCTACTAAAAGACAACAGATAACCGGAGTATCATTTATGTTCACCGTGACGGTGGATGATCCACACAAACACAGACCAGCTCACCTGGCAACTGAAATATGGAGAGGCAACATTCAAAAAGGAGGCATTGAATGAATCACTTATTAGAAGCGAAAGAGAATGTCAAGCTGATAGGCAAAATCAATCAGACTGATAATGTCCAATCATTGATGAGTGTTACCCAAGCACTCGCCCTAATTGTTATTGCTGAAGAACAACAAAAGCAAACATTAATTCAGGATAGAATAAGAAGCCACTTACTAAATATTAAGGAGGCATTGAGTGACGAAGAAAAATGTATTAGTAAATGCAATCCAGGTCAATAAAGATTTATTGATTCTTGAAATAAATCAAGCTATTGATAAATTCTCAGATGTAACTGGATTGTCAGTTGAGCATATCAATATTGATGTTGTAAAAAACCTAAATGACCAATTCTGGTATGTAAGAATTCAACCTCGTATTGTTGAAGCTGGAAACTATAAAGGAGACCAAGAAAATGGCCAAGACTAAACCATCAACCGCTAACATTATCCCTGGGATTTTTCTCTGGACAAGCCGATATGGAATCGGCAAGACTTCTGCAGCCCTGGGTTGCGGAGCTGCTCCGGAGAAGATTTATTTCGTGGATGCTGACACGAAAGGATTGGACACTATAAAGCAGATGAGAAATGAAGGGGTTGAATTTGGCAAATACCTAAACCTGGTTGAAATAATGACCAAGAATATCAACGAGGCCTATGAGGCTATTTGGCAAATTGTGGAAGATGTAAAAAAAGCTGACGGCAAATATGATGCTGTCATAATTGATCCAATCAATCCCATCTATAAAATGTTTAGGAAATACGTGAAGGCCAACACGACCCAATTTGACAGCGCGAAGGAATGGAAGAAATCGCGCGGCTCTGGTTTCCGATTTTATGAAGGGAAAATTAGCGGCCATGCACGGTTTGAGCAGGAGCGGTTTTTGAATGAGTTGTCCAGTCATGTAAGAACCATCCAACTGACCGCGCACCTAAAACGGAAATACGATGCTAATGTTGAGGTCGGAGAAATTCCTGATGTAACCTCGGTAGTGCATCGAGTGACCACCTGCTCCGTCTGGCTGCGCAGTAATCCAACTCACTCCACCCCGATCATGCTTTTTATCAAGCCCTACGGTATAAAAAAATACAAGGAAAAGAAAGGCATCGTGACTATAAACGTCACTCCTAAAAAGGCCATTCCATCCAGCAAAGAAATGTCAGTTTGGGATACCATAAATCGTTATATTGCAGATCCGGCTTATGATCGTGAGCCGACAGCTGAGGAAATACCGGACGAGGATGATCGCTGGATTATTGAACAGACCTTATCAAAGGAACAGCGCCTAGCCTGGTTTGCTAGACTGCGCGCTGCGGATAAAGCAGAGCAGGAATTTGAGGACACGCTCGGCGAGTTAGTAAATCCGCTGACCGAAGCTGTCAAGGTAATCGTGGACTCTGGAATAGTTGCACCGCCGGCAATCAAAGTGCTGCTGCTGGAACAAATTGAGGAAGGCAGCCTGGAAGTAAATAGTTCAAATGTCACGATAAAAAATATCGCGGCCAGTTTATAAAAGGAATATATAATGACAGATAACCTCAGCTCCCTTGTTAGTAAAGGTGAGCCAACCGTGAAACAATGTCCATATTGTTGTGTATATTATGAAGAACCAGTACCATCAGTTAAATTATTAGAGATAAGAGATTTGGCTCTTCAAGCTGAAATTGGACGCAAACAAGCCAGCATTGAGATAACCAAGCGGATGATTGAGGAATTTATAAAGCAATATAACAAACGAAAAGACCACACAATAAATGCCTGTACTTTTTATCAAGATTTGATGTGGTGGTTGAAAGGGCTACAACAGGAGGCTAACTGTGAAAATAAAATTACCTGAAAGCATGTCTGAAATAATGAGCATCGCCTGGGATGCAGAAATGGCCAGATCCATTGAGCAAGAATCTCAGGCGATGGAATCACGCTTCATCACGCTGTCGGAATTTCAAAGCCGTGCTGAGGTGACTGATATTTCTATCAGCCGCTGGATAAAAAACGGAAAGCTGCAGGTAGAAAAAATCAATAATATTGATGTTGTCCGCGCTGATGGATTACTGCGGATGCCTAATATCAGCCTGGCTAATGAGGTCGGAAATTGGGAACATCAAGGCGGTACAATTCAAAAGCTAACAAAGGAAATGTTACAGCAGCACGCACTCGGTGGCAACATGAGTTTTACAATAGATCTCGGCGTGCGGTTAGTGCTAGCCTGTTTTGGATTGATACCGTTGAAATTCGTGCTGCCAGGCATTGCGAAAATAGCAAATCGCCACCCTATCATTCGAGAAACTTTTGCCAAGCAGACGGATCTGTTATCAGCGTTTGCAGACAGCGAGCATAATCTAATTCCGAGTGACGAATATGTCTAGCCTACAGGAACAAATTCACTGGCCAAAGCTGGAATGGATATCTGAGGATCCTCACAGCTACGGATTACCTTATGAATCATTCCGCGAAGGCCAGTTTGATGCAATTCAGATAATCGCGGATAAATGGATGGTTGGAAAGGAGATCAATAAGCAATCCTTTACCATCCTGGAAGCGCCGACCGGAACTGGAAAATCTGCAATAGCTTATGTCATGGGAGAATTCGCGCCGGTGACAGTCCTGGTTGGAACGCTAAACCTACTCGATCAATACGTCACTGAATATGGATTCGCAGGAATAAAAGGCCGGCAGAATTATCCTTGCGCGCACCGAGGCAAAGTGAAAAAGTGGACAGATAAAGGTAAAAAACCGCCAACCGCCGGCGACTGTCATTTTTCAGCAATGCATGACTGCCAGCATTCCCACGACTGCCAATACCTGCAGCTGAAAGAATACGCGCTGGCCAGCAATAAACTTGTTGTTACCTACGCCTATGCCAGCCTCAGCTTCAAAGTCAGGGAACGGCCAGGCTTTCTATTTATGGATGAAGGTCACATGTCGGCTGAACATCTTTTGAGTTTTGCGGAATTTACAATCAGCTCGCGGAAGCAAGCCAAATACCAATTTCCTAATTTTCCACACCAGCTGTGGATGTTCGGAGATAAGAAACGCGGCGGCCTGATCACTGAAACAACGCAACCATTCGTTGAGCAATATTTAGCAGATTGCAGGAACGCGCTAGATGACAGAATGCAATATATGTCGCCGTTAGAACCGGAGTATTCAGCAATCAATAAGGAATGGGAAAGGCTCGACCGTATGCTAATCAATCTGAGCAAATCAACCTGGTTTTTAGACTGCCACCCTTATGTCTGTAGCTGGAAGGGAAAAGAAATTCCCGGGTTGCGGTTGCGCGCTCTAGATGCTCGAATAGTGGCCGACCGGCTCTGGACTGCAAAGCAAAACGTAATCCTTATGTCGGCCACGATAGGAGACCCCGAACCCCTGGCTGACAAATTAGGCATTCAGGATTATACATTTCATACTTACCCTCATCCTGTGTCGCGAGAATACCGGCCAGTTTACAATTTAGGGGTGCGCCGGATGACCTATAAAAACCTAACAAAATGGCCGAGCCTCTATCGTGTCCAGGCTGCAGCAATCGCAGAATGGATTGATAGAATTGACCCTGACGGCCAGCTGCGAGGAATTATACTCACGAGCAGCTATAAAAAAATAGAGCATCTATATAAAGGAATTCCGGTATTTTTGAAATCCGAAAACAGACGTTATATAGTTCAACGTGGTGGAATGAGCATTGATCAAATTTCACAATCGTTTCTAAATGACCAGCAGCCTGGCGATATCCTGATTGCCAGTATTCAGGGGTTTGGACAGGGACTGAATCTAAAAGGCGACCTGGCCAGGTGGGTAGTTATAGCTGGCCTGCCGCATGACAACCCCACAGATCCCTACGCGCAGGCCATGAAGGGACAACCAGGCGGCGCTAAGTACGCCTGGAATAAAGCCTATAGCTCTGTTCCTCAGGCCGCCGGCCGCGTGAACCGTTGCACTAAAGTCAACGGAGAATATCTGATCAACTGGACTGCGATTGCTGACGGATCTGCTCTGTCGCCGCTGGCTAGAAAATATTATCCTGCTTACTTTCTGCAGGCATTAGTCAAAGGAGACCCAAAGTGAAAATGAATAAAACTCAAATAGAAGTTAGGAAAGCTGTCCTAAAATATTGTAAAAGAAAAATGGCGCGGCTGGTTGAATTCAGAGAAAAAACTACCTTTGTCCCTTTGCCAGAATTACCAGAGGATATTGCCAGCTGCGAGGTTACTATATGGAGCGATATTGAAATCAATGTTGGGTTCAGTCCGGAAAACGTGTTGATGATTTATGAAAAAATGAAAACAGCTGGTTGGGAATGCCACGGCAGAAAACCCGAAGAAGTTACTACAGAAATCAAAGGAGGAAATAAATCAAATTGCGCCTCTTATTGGTATCATGACGATTATAAAGGCGGCAGTATAGTAATCTGGTTTATTGTTGGTCTCAAAGGTTCAAACTGCCAGCGCGTAAAAATCGGAACAGAGCAAGTGGACAAGGATATATTTGAGATTGTTTGCAATGAAGGTGTAGAGGAAGCAGAAGGAGCGATATAAATATGAAAACCGAAAACGTGCCATTTTCATTTATTGTTTTCATATTTGTCGTCTGTATGATTGGTATTGGTGCGACTGGCGCGGTTAGATTTCAAGCAAAATTCCGCGAATTACAAACAACAGTTGAGGAATTGAAAATGACTGTTGGGGAATATGATCAACGAATTCTTGACGCAGCCAGGCCGCCACGGATTATTGCGGACGTTTCTGTAGATCCTCGATTTTGGGAGGATATCCAAAACCAAATTGATGAATTGTCCGACCGTGTTGATCAATGTGAAACGGCAAAATCCTTTGTTCCATCAGATCGTAAATACAAATCAATGGATCGATCACTTTCAAAATAAAAGGAGCGTTATAAAAAGGAGTTTTCTATGGATAAGAAAAAACGCAAGAAATGCAGTGAGAGGGTCAGCCCTCATTTTCTTCATAGATCTTATCCCTGCATTCGGAATGCCCACGAAACAATAAACGGCCGAGATTTTTGCTGGCAGCATGCTCAAATATATAAACGAAAGATGGACAGGCAGAAATGGCTTGGTCAGCAAAAGGAGAGAGTGCGATGAGTGAGAAAAAATGGAAGGAGCTACGGCAATACCTGGGTTATAAACCATCCTATAAAAACCGCCGGTATAGTTTGATTCAGAAGATAGTTGAATTCTTCCGTACTGGCAAATGGAGGACGGCTAGGAGAACTCAAATGATGAATACTGGCCATCGCCGGCAATACAAGCTGGCAAAGAGAGCAATGAAAAATGGCAAAGAATACTAAAACTCATTTACGCAAGGCAAAGTTTCTCACACCTCAAACTGCAGCCTGCCAGCGGACACCTTTTTTAAATCATATATTAGTTGTTGAAATTGATAGATTTGGATTAGTAGACTGTAAAAACTGCCAGAAAACATTTTTATATCAGCGTTTGGAAAAGATGTTCAAGTGGATTGAAAATACCTCACATTGGGGAAAAGTATACTTCCCTAAATAAATACAAAAAGGGTCAGTTGTCCAATCTGACCCTTTTTTTTATAGGTCATAAAACTATGACCGCTCGGAAATGTTTATTTTATTCGCCATCCCTGGCGCGCACTCCCAAATCGTAAGCGCCAGAAGCCACTAATCCAATGGTTAGAATGAAAAACACACCTTGGATATAAACGGCAGCTGCAGGGAATAAGGAACTGGCAAAATATACTGCGGCAATGACGATACCAACCCCAAACGAAACCCACCTGATTTGATTTCCTTGTAGGCTGCCAGCTTCTTTGATAAACTGTACCAGCGCGAGGATTATACCAATGTAAAGCAAAAATCCATCGAGCAGGGTTTGGTAAGTTACTTGAAGTGCCTCCATGATTATTTCTCCTTTTTGAGCCTAGTAAAATAAACATTCTAACATAATTGGAATATAGCAAATGTTCTATCCGCTGTCAAGGCAAAGGATTCAGCAGGAAAGCTCTGATTATAGTAAATATAATCGCCACAGATCCTGTAATAATAGAGCCAATCCCGAGCCACATTATCCGCTTGACTACTTTTTGCATTGTTCCTAATTCCCTAATTTTACCCTTCACGCCGCCCTGGTCATTTATATCAGTGTCGTCGCCAGTTAGCAATTCCTTGATTATTTTTTGGCCTTTCTCTAATCGTATCAGCGTCAGGTCAGTTTTTTCAGCATGGCCAACTAAACCAGTTTTTCCATTGTAACCAGTCACAGCACGTTTCAAAGATACTACATCACTTTTTAGTGTACTAAGATGAGATCTATTTCGCCGTTCTAATTTGGCCGCTTCAATAGATGTTAGTTTTTTTGTTGGCATTTGCTAAATCCTTTTGACGTATTCGCCGGCCACCCATTCTTGCTCGGATTCCTCAATGCGCAACCAGAGCCGGCCTTCGTTGAATTGTTCCTTCCAAACTTCTATCCGTTCACCAGTTTCAATCTTCCTTATAACCTGGCTGTTCACTGTTGGCGCGGATCTGACATTGAGCCGTATCCCAGGCGACACATTACAAACGCCCACCCATGTCGGCTTGAGCGGTTCTACAGGCTCAGGAGCGCTTCTAAGTAGTCTGTCTATCTGTGGCATGGCTACGTCACATTCAAGCTCTCCGGTCATCGTACGCTTAGCTAGGGAGGCAGCCTGCAGAACTGGTGAAGCCGGCTCCGGTATTGGATTAGGTAATTCTTCTGTTGGCCAGGCAACCTCAGTAAACGCTTTCCATAAAGCCGGCTCAGTAAATTTCTGATCATAGCTCCACATCAAGGCGCCTTCGATTTCCTCATCCTGCCTACAGAAATTTAGGAAATCTGTCACTTCACCAGGTGACGGCCTGATACCATGTTCGAAATACATATCGCCGGCCACTAGTGGTATTTCCAGCTTTGGCAGTAACGCTTTATATTGAGACCGCGATTGCTGCAGCCGTTGAACAGGATCTGCCGTGCGCCAATAAACCTGTGGACAGTTGAAGCTGCAGCAGCTGGCAATTATTTTCCAGGGGTACATATAGGTAGGTTGATAATTCGGCAGCGCATAAGAATTCAAGCCGATAGGAATTTGAAGGTTGGCATTATTGATTATAAGTGCAAACTTTGTGGTTCTAATAAACTGCCAGCGCAGGTAGCCTTCCACATCCAATAAGTAGAAAGCAGGGTCATATTTCTTGATCGCAGCCAAGGTTGCATTTGCTTCTGCAGCTGCAGTATTTCCCCATTGGCCGTTCAGATAAGAATATCCCCAGGCGCCGGTAGTTATGTTCCTGCGCTGCAGCGCGGCAAAAACAGGTTCTAAATTCTGCCAGACGTTCGCAGCATTGACAATTTTGATTGCCACAAATGCCACGCCGGCATCGCGCAGATCCGTGGCCATTTTGGTAGCAGAGCCGCCAAATCTGCGGTCAATTATATCGAGTGTATTCCAGATGTAGACACCTTTGCCTTTCATATTTTCCTCCTAGAACATTATTGGGATGCTACCAGTTGGAATATTCAACGGTGTGACTGTCCATAATTGTACGCAATGCCAGTCTACCGCGGTATATGTCCATTTTTGCTCTTGGGCTCCGGCAGCCTGGCCGTCCTTATAAGTAAAAGTATGATCTGGGTCACCGGCAGAATGCACAGCGAATTCTGTTTGACCGCTGTTTTCTGTAAAAGGTGCGCCGCCTTGTGGAGCGCATTTTCCAAAGATAGTATCGCCGGCAGTAGCAACGGTAATATCATCTTCATAATGATTTTGGGCAAGTATAAAACCTGCGTCGCCTATAGCTACAGGCGGCGTTTCTTGAGTAGCATCTTCAATGCAAAAAACACTTATTCTATGGCCGTTTGTAACCGAACCATTATAAGTGGCAGTTGCGTTATGCGCTCCGATGGCAGGCAAGTCCGCTTCCAAAATAAACGCGACAACATTATTCCATTTTCCTTCACCAACTTCACTTTTAGTCAATGTGTGTAAAACAGTTGCCGCTTGCCCACCATATTGAATGCCTGATGCGTTTCTTTCCACGGTTGGATGTAATGCGGATGTGCAAATAAATAGAATTCTATTGACCCCTGCCAGCAGAGTAAAGCTAACACTTGAATCGCCTTGCGCTGTGCCTCTATATGACGTAGATGTTCCTAAAATATCATTTCCCATTAGTCGTCCGTTTCTGTATCTGATGTCCAGCGAACAAGAACACCCATTAGATAAGCGTCAGCATCCAGGTTGTCTGATCCGTGATCTGCATTGCGGCCAAACCTAAACTCAATTTTAGGATTTTCGTCAGAGATACTTCCAGCCGGAGTAACTTCAAACCAATCAGTTAGTAGGAAATCATAAGACGCGCTTCTAGCTTGGAAAACTTCACCGCCACCACTGCCAGGATCTGCGCACATGGCATCGCCACTGTCAAGTTTATTAGCTTCTGATTGCCAATATACAGTTCCACCAGTAGCGGCTTTCTCAGTCCAGTCAGCCTTCAAGAAAACAGAACCACCATCATAGCGCTTAGGCATTACCAGAGCAAAATTCAAATATTCGTCTGTGTCCTCATCAAATGGAATTCCGTTATGAGCAATCGTTCCATTATCTAAAGGCTCAACTGAGCCTGGCTCGGCTCCTGGCTCAAAAACCATACCGCCTACAGGGAAGTAAACAGTTTCTTCGCCAATGCCCTGAGCCAAGAGTGTATTAAAATCTGCAGTAACGCCGTCCATAGTAAGAGCTGTTAGAATTTCGCCAACCTCATAATCGTGAGCATTTAGGATTGTCATTGCAGCTCCTTGTAAAGCTCTTGAGGCACTGGCTTTCTTACTTTTTGTTCTACTTCAACAGGTTCTTTACCTGCAGGTTTTTCCTTTTTCTCAACGCGCAAGTATGCCAATAGTGGATCCTTCTCATTTTCCAAGGCTAGGTCAGCTGCAGTTTCAGGTTTGCCGGTACGCTTGAGAATTTCATGCGGCCGATAATGCTGATTATCTAATCTGCGCATTCGTAGCAGCCGTTCAGCTTCCATCCAATCAGAAGGAAAAACAGCTTCGTGAATGTCGTCATTACTAAAAGCATCTCCGGCGGCTCTCATTTGCAAAGCCCGAGAGTGACCATAAGATAATTCACCGGCAATTCCCTTTTTCAACACACGCTGAATTTTCCCAGGGTAGCAACGTCCGCAGTACCATTTTATGGTTAGTTTCTCAGCATTGGCCTCTAGCTTTATCCTTGTATTGCTTGTGCAAACTGGACATTTTGTCAGCCAGCGACCATCATTGAACCAAACGTTTACTATCTTTTTAGGCATAATATTTTCTCCTTAGAATGCCAGCCTGGAAACCGGTGCGTCCAACACAGCATAGATATTATCATTCAATTTTAAATACGCGGATGAATCTGCAGCCTCTACTTTGTATATACATTTCAACCGTTTGTCTTCTGCTTGAACCTCAATCTTTATAATAAAGAAATCTGCATCCAAGTTCAGCATTGCGCGCGCAAGAGTTAGACGCTGAGCCATATTTGTACCAATAAATGCAGCTGCCAGGTCTGCATCAACCTCAGGGTAATATTCAACGCCGCCAATGTCAAGACGTGGCACCTTGGTTTGGTCTAAAATATAAGTTGAATACCCGTCTGCCGTCAGCGGATTATCACCGTAAGGTATATCATATTCTAACTCTCGGTCGCCGTATTTATCAAGTAACTCTTGGCTGGCCACAGATTCAGACCAAGCAGGATCAAACCTATACATTCCCTGGCCGCGCACCTGGAACGTACCAGCTGTTCCACCAGTCCAGGCAGTTTGTGCGCCACCGTTATAAATACTTAGCTCGATAGAATTTGCACTTTCTAAAATAATTGTAATAACCAAATCACTTGATAAATTAGATCCGGTACCGTCTTCATTTGCCTTGGCTATATAATCAACGCCTTCCTCTGGAAAATCAGCGTGCAAATCATTAGCACTTATTCGCGTAGCGCTATCTGGATCTCTATATCTAAGAGTAGTTGTTTCAGTCGCACCAGCACCTATCCAAATTGCAGTATTCAAAACTGCTAAAACTGTGGTCGCGTCACTGTCTATATAGCGTGGATGAGATTTTGCTTTGACCCGGGTGAAAACTCCGCGCTCTGGATATTGCGTGCGCAGAAAAGTAACACCTGGCTCATTGTCATCAAAATCGTGCTGGACTACTGTTTCAGAAACCATCGCGTGCCTATTCAAAAATAGCAGCTTCCTACCGTCCATTGTAATACGACCATATTCCGTCAGCGCCACCCGGCGGCAAATGCCTGATATTTTTGTTCGATCATCACGCTCAGTATCAAAAATATAATTACTTTCTTCCAGGCCAACATCAAAGTCAGTTTCCGTAGGCTGTTTTCCAATAGGCATTACAGCAAGCGCAGATTCTAAAGCCTGGTCGCCACGTTTATTTGTTTGAACCAACAGCCCTCTTACCTTCTGCTTACTGGCTTCAAACATCCAATCAAACGCTTCAATATAAGTTGTGTTTGATCCTTTCAATTCGGAATCTGGATCTATATTATAGATCCGGCCTTGCCAGAAAATGCGCGTTGTTCCATTGTAAGTATATTTCACGCGGAGACCTGCACCGTGAATAAATCCATCCCTAACGCTACCGTGGCCAGGCGAGTATAATCCAAGCGTGCTGGCACTATTTTTCACTGAGTTATTGAGAACGCCCTGCAGCTTACCTGGGTTGGCTACTCGGCTCAATGGATTTAGAGCGTCGTCACTTCCCTGGTAATGCAAAAATCCATAATCAGGCAGCAGGTCCACAGTAATATCTTCCCACCCACTACCTTGAACTGGACAACCGGCAACCCAATCCGCATCAGAAAGAGTGATTGTCCCATCATAATCATTCGCTGTTGAATCTCCTAAAGTAGTGCCTGATTTTTCATCGAATTTGTAACAAGCATTCAACCCTGCCTCATCCCCGACAAGCTCAGAGAACATTTTACTCTTGATCTGAGCTTCCCATTTTAGCGAATTCCAGAACCGTATTTCTCCTATTTTCCCATAAATCCTATTTCGTAGTCCACCATAAGAACCATTAGCATAATAACAAGGTCTGCCATCCGCGGTATGAGTGTATGAATGCGTAGGACCATCAAAAAAGAAATATATAACCCCAGCTCCTTTTGCTTGTGATGCCTTGTGCAAAAAACCGTAGTGATGCCAGCCTGCCATCTCCTCATCTGAAATTGTAATATCTAATTGATCGTATGTTTTATTAACGGTTGGCGCGCCGGCGAAAGTTCCATCCTGTCCACCTTCAAAATCAGTTTCGTCAAGATCATCAAAGGTATAATTTCGCTCTAGGCCAGCTTCACCATTTTGCATGACAACAAATTGATTATCAGCGATTTCATCTGGTGTTCTCACGTCAGACCAAATCCGAAGATAAGCCACATCTATGTTCGAGCCACCGCCACCACTAAAATTTCGAGCCAAAGAACACAAATCGATTGCAATATCATCAGTCAAAGTTGATATATCTTGACTGCCGTCCTGCTCAACTCCATCAATATAATATCTTCCAATCTCACCAGTTCTATCAACCGTCAATGAGTGATGATGATAGAACATATCTTCATCACCTATTTTGCCAGGCTGGTTGATTCCAGGGTATACCGAATTGTTATCGGCATCGGTTATCTGCCAATACCAATAATTGCTAGAATGAAAAAGCAAGTGCATTGCACTATCACCAACTGAATGGCCAAATGATAACATCTTAGACCAATCCACAGGATTTGTGAGATTGTTTCTTACAAGCAATTCAATTGTAAAATTGTTACTCATTGGATTGTAAGCAGGGAAGGTCATATACTCATTATTTGGGTCAGCAAATTGCACCATCGGCGTTTCAGCAAATCTAACTCGTAGTTTTCCATTAGCTTCAAGAACATGAAATGAATAACCGTTCCCAGCATCGTCAGCTTGTCTATAAAGGTGTCGCGTAAGTTCACCATTACCCGAATCTATAAATCCAACGCCTCCAACATCTTTTCCATATCTCCAAAATTCAGCCGTCTGCTTCAATCCACCAGGAAAAGCGCCAGTAGGAATAGTAACAGATTGAGCATCGTCAATCTCAGAAAATTCAAGCGCGTAGGGATTATGAAGTTCAAGAGCGCGAGTAATAGTCTCAGCCATTTAGAGCAGATCCCCCACTGCCGAGGACATTCCACCAATAATATCAGAAGCTGTCGCCAGCCTGGCCAAGAGTGAATTTTGTGTTCGAAGCAAACTAGATACTTCATTATTTGATCTTTCTATTCTAGAAGTCAATTCGTTTACTATTTTTTGAGCTGCCAGTTGAGATTGTTGAGCCATCGCTACGGTTGAGGTTTGAACAGCTGCAGTCAGCTGAACAACAGTTTCTGCCACAACGTTTACAACAGCTGCTGCAGAGGCAGATGAAGAACCACCAGCACCTACGGTAGAATATAAAAAACTAGAATAAAGTGACCTGTCTGAGGATTTAGGTGTTCGTCCACCGCTGCCAATCCCAACACCATATGCTTCTGAATAATCTGACGGAAATTCTACATCACCGTAATATCCACCAAGCGCTAGTTCCTGTCCAGGAATTAGGCCAGCTTCTAATAGCTTTTTAGATTGATCGTGAGGAATAACATAGCCGTCAGGCGTAACTATTTCGTAGCCTTCTTCTCCAACTATTGATACACCCGATCCAAGCCAACCTCCTTGCGCTTGTTTAGTGAGAATAATCTCACCGTCACGCATTAGATTATTGCCTTGCCAATACGAGTTAGAATATGATAGCCCACCGTAGGTTTGTGTTCCACCACCGCCTCCCCCTCTGGTACTTTCATCTACTATCCCGCCTAACCCCCCGCCTCCAACAACCAACCCGCCTCTAGCGGCTATCGCATCAAGTAAACCTATCTGTATAGCATATGCCGCATTTGCGGCTAAAATGGGTGTCAGTAAATTGTTGTAATGAGCCGCTAAAGCAAAGTTGCCAGCAATTATGGCCTCGTTTCTTGCAACTATTAGTTCTTTTTCTCCCAACTCTTGTGTTGCACTAAAGAGACCTCGGGTTGCCTCTGTTAATTCTGCTTTCGTCAGGATGCCTTTCTTATCTAAGTGCGATTCTACCTCCAGTGCGTTAGCTCTTTGATCTAATAATTCAATTATCGTTGCTAAAACATCAGCATATTCTATATCTTTATCTACAAGCTGTTTAGTAAGCGCCAGGCTTTCTTCTTCTGTGTAAATCCCATATGCTACCGCTTCTGCTAACCTGTGGCGAGTATCTATTCGATCCGTTTCTGTTTTGAGAAGTCTCTGCCAAGCTGTGTTTACCTCACCAACTGTTTCAACCTGTCCCTCTCCAAATGCTCGTTTAAATTCTTCCCAATATCGAGCAGTAGATTCTAATTGTTTACCTACTGTGCCCATTGCTGCCTCATACGTACCAGCAATTTGTTCGCCTTCCTTCATTACAATATTTGCACGTTCTTGAGCCTTCTCATTTGCCGTCAATGCTTCTGTTGATATTCCAAGACGCGCTGCCAGTTCCTGGTAGCCTTTATTGAAATTTACCTGCAAGCCCATCCGGCGTGCCATGAGGACATTGCCAGAAGTAATAACCATTATTAGACGCTGAAATGCTTCGGATGAGTTTATACCGGCGATAACAGCTGCGTCCTGTGCCAGCCTAGCCAGATCCGTAGAATATGCCAGGTCAATATTTGCCTGCATCATGCGAGCCAATGATTGCCGACTTGCTTGGACAGTAATTCCCTGCTTTTGAATTGCGCGCTCTAATTCTATAATTTCTTTGCGAGTGTATCCAGCATTCCTACCAAGGGATTGAGTGACAACTCCGAGTGTTTCAACACGTGCAGCAAGCAAAGTTGCTTCCCAGGTAAAATCCCCCAACTTTTTTATAACCATGCCTAATCCCAATGCAGCAATCGCGCCGCCAAGCACACCAAATGCCTGGCCTAACATTGACGTAGATTTAGAAGATTGCTCACTCTTTTTCTTCGTCTGACCTAACAATTTATTAGTGTCAGCAATCTTCTTATTTACGTCATCAAATCCTTTGTGGATTGCGTTTAGAATTAGGTCAGTTTTTATTGCAGTCATTCGTTTTATTCCTCATTGAGCCAAACAATAAAATCTCGTTCGCCTACTGTGTATTCATCAAAGCCTTTACTGTTCAATTCCTGCGCTTTAGCAAGTAGCTCCATTTCTGCAAGCAGAGAAATCCTCTGCTCTGACCACGATCTGCCATCTAAGAAAATGCCAAACCGTTGATAATGCTGATACTGCCGCAGACTGCAGCGCCCTTCAAATGAACCGCGCGGACTAACATACCCTTCATCAGTCAGCGTCCAGCCTGCACCGCCTTCATCCTCGTCACTCACTGCAGCGGCAAAATAGCGAGCTATTTTACTTTTGGGACAAACGTTGCTGCCAGAAAATCTCCGAATACTACATCAACCAGCCAGGATAAAACCGGCAGTGGAACATTTGCAATATCCCAATCCTCAGGATCTTTCCCGAGCGAAGGAATATTTATTTCTTCTGCCACGCCAAGCGAAACGGCAAGTTTTCTCATGTCCTCGCTATCTTTATAACTGTCGTTTAGTCCTTTGACAATTTCGTCTCGTTTTATCAGGTGTTTTCCTGTCCATTCTTTAGGCAACACAACAAAGTTTTTCTCATAGCCTTTTAGATGACAGGTAATTTTCTTCGGAGCATCGCGCCTTTTCCATTCCTTGATTCCAAACTTTCTTCGCACTGCATCTAGGATTTCAGCCACTGGTGGAACAAATGTTTCAGCCGCTGCGCGATTTCTTTTTTCCTTGGTTGATTTCTTATTGTCTTTCGACATGATTTGAACTCCTTTGATTTTTTAGTTATGGTTTTAGTTTATGATACAGTTCCCCAAGCTGGGTCTGCGGCTGTTTTTGGATCTGGCGCCCACAGGCAGTTATGAACCAACCGGCCACCATCATTTTCAATGACGTTCCGGAGGAGAACATATACACCTTCCCATTCCAAGTCAGTTCCCGTCGGCGCACCAGTACCACCGTAGGCAATGGTAAGTGTGCCACCAGTAACACCGTCGTCAATCGCCATCAAAACATCGGACGCTCTATCCGCGGTCGTGTTCATGTAAAACTTCGCCTCGATGTCAGCATTAGCTCGGTTTCCCATTGCACGTTTTACTGCTTCACCAGATCCGGTCATGTCGATACGTTCAAAGTCCAATCCGACCGCACCCAGGCTGCCTGGAACCATATCATCTTCGAGTTGACAAGGCGACGTTCCCTCATCGTCAATCGCGAAGGTTATCCATTTTGAGACATGCTCTTTTCCTGCCATAATAAAGCTCCTTTATATTTATACTTTTACTTATCAACTAAACTGAAGTTGTTTATTCCTCCGGTTCATCCCAATCTTTGATATATTCCCTGACTTCTTTCCTGGCTTCTTTTTTATGTTTTCTATTCCCAAGTAGCAATGGTTCATGATGGTCGCCTCATTAGATATGCCATCACATTGACTGAATGGGGTGTGTTGTAAAGTTGTCCGTGAGCAAGATTGCCTTGTGCTACATCGGCGGGGGTAGTAAATTTCGCCCCAATTACTGTGGACGCTGTACCTAAGATACCATTCCAAGTGCCTAATCCTGTCTGAGTAGACCCTGTTTGCGCTCCGTTATAATAGGCGATAAATTTATCTCCTGAGAGCGACCACGTTAGTCCGTAAGCTGTCCACCCAAGAGGACTACCGCTCGCCACTGCAACTGCTTTAATCACATCGTTTCCTTCATACGCATAAGACACCTGACCGTTTACTGTAGTTTTATAAATCATGAGCCTTTCTTTAGCCGAAGGGTCGCTAACGTATACAATAAACCTCTCAGTCGAATCAGTCCACACCGCACTTGCTATTTCCGCCCACACAATCAAGCTCCCCTCATGCGGGTCAAACGTGGGAATGTCTGTGCGTCTTACTGATACAGTGTCGAAGTAGACAACACCGCCACTTGCGTCTGGGCATTGCAAGCGAACTCTTACAGAAGTACATGTAGCAGGAGCGTCAAAGGGAATATCAACCATTGCCCACGCTGCCGCAGTCTCGCCAATGCCAGTAAGTGCCACGATGTCAGCGGTATTAGTGTTGTCGTAGATATTGTATTGTCCTTCGTCAGACCCATCGCCATAAACCCATAATCTAATTTTATTTGTGCTTCCAGCGACTACGGTAACATTCTGGTCATCGTATGTGTCTTTCCCAGCCCCAGCCGTCAACTTTAATGCGTCCGAACCAGTGTGTTTCGTTCCGGTTTCATTCGCTATTGCCCCATCGCTTTTGTGTTCCGTCCAATTTGCATGGACATCATCCCCGCCACCACCGCCAACAGTTTCAAACCCGCCATTGAGTATCAAGTTACTCGCAATGGCACTTATATCAATGAAGTCGTTTGTGCCATCAAAGTATTGGGATTTCAGACCGTCGCCAATTCCAGACTGGCCTAAAGTCGTGCCGGTAATATCACCGTTATTTCTTCCAGTTCTATCAATAGCAACAGCACCAGCCCGGTCATCTAATGGCCAGTGAGCAACAAGATTATCAGAGAACTCTTGGATACGTTTAGAGTAAAGGTCGTCAACAAACCTCGAGCCCAGGAGCGACCGTCTAGTTCCTATGAGCATAATATTACCCTTAGTCCTGCAGCAATCCTAAAATGACCGTTACATCATCTGTGGCAGAGAAGGTTGGAGTTCCTCTGGTTACTAATTGACCAAACATGCTGGTACCCACCAGATCGTATCTCTGGCTAACCGGAATCCTTGCAGCACTTTCCGTTCCAGCGTCAAACCAAGCACCGCTGGCAGTTGAAATAATAGCTACTAACTTGCGTAGATCTGCCTGAGAAGGATTCCATGCTGCATTATTAGTCATGGCCGTAAATGTTTCATTGAACAGCCACAGTTCCAATTCGGCATCCTGGCCGGCATCGTCAATAATTTTCAAGCTATTGATTATTCCACCGCCACCAGCGCCGCCCACTAATGGAGCCGCATTAGCAAATGTCAGCAGCCCACCCACCGCATCATCAGCAGAATACGCGCCTGCAGTGACAGTTGGTGTTAGGGATATTGTAGTTCCTTTTGTCCGAACAGTAGTTTCGCTGCCCATGATTATTTTTCCTTCATATTAATTGCGGCATAAAACGCAAACAGCCAGCAAATCTCCGCTGGTTTTTGTGGCCAGGTATCGCACAAATTGGTCAACAGTTCCAGAATTGCCACCATGCTCTGAGGTTGCAGCTGAGCCGGTCGATGTAAATTCATGAAGGGTCGCCCAATCGGAGCCATTGATTGAATCCTGAATAATTATTGTGTAACTCGCTCCGCCTACGGTTATATGAAGGAACGCAGTATATCCAGCTGTTGTTTGCGCTCCCTGGTCAATAGTATCGCCTGTTTGGGTTACCGTCCGTCGCGTGTTTATTTCCAAAACAACACCCCAAGGTTCGATATAATTTGCATTAGTCAGGGTTGATTTGGGAATGAAATCAGTGGGAGCAAATCCAACCGCGCCGGCCTCTATTTGAAGTAAACCTTGAAGCTGAATACCTGGCACAGAATAAGCTAGATCTCCTACTGCCGGCGTTGCAGATTCGCCAAGCAATAGTGAAACATTCGCGTCCTGCTCTGCAATAAGTGAATCAGCTGATTTCCCTGTGCCAATATCGAGCAGCGCAGTATATCCCATAATCCCAACCTCGCAACGGTTTCCTATTGCACGGCTGACACTATAATCCCAGGGGGTCATATCCACTCTTTCGAATGTTTTGAGCAGGCTGTCAAATGAACGCGACAAACCAGACATATCATATTGGTTGATATAAAGCAGCGTGTTTTTGAGCAAAAGTCCTTTACTCATTATTCACCGTCCTCGTCTAATTCCTCATCTTCGCCATCGTCTGGATTTTCTAATTCGAGAATTCCGCGCTGCAGCCAGTTTTTGATAACTTTCTTTGGGAAATCGCTTTCTTTTACAATGTCGCCAGGCAGCCAATCCTTGTCTTTTTTATCACTTCTCAATCCTGCTTTTGCGATATACATTTTAGTATTCCTCCGCTACAAATATAATGCGCTGACTAAGAAAATCTGGAACAGATGAAGGGTCATTGAAATCTACATTCGCATCATAAATTCCCTCTATCGGAGATTCGGATCTGACCGAAGTAATATTCAGGCCAGCCGCGCTGCGATTAGCTTCTGTCGTGCTATTTATTTCAGTCAGCAGCGCATCGCGTATGGTAGTCATTGCGTCCAGACCGGTTTTCCAATCCACAAAAGCCACTATGATCATTACTGGAATCTGCCAGGTGTTGTCCGGCGTTTTTGCTTCTTGAGTGGATAAAAACTCATCCGATGTATAAATAATCGCGTAAACAGCCGCTACCGCGCCAGATCCGGCCGCGTCTAAAATACTATTGTCATTGATCACAACCTGTGCATCCTCGAACGCAGCCATTGATTGAATGCTAGCTTGAATTTTTAGTTGAATAGCTGCTTCTGTCATTGTGTTCTAATCCTAATAATAAAGTCCCTGGCTAACTCATTCAAAAATACTCTTGCCCCTGGCAGCCAGCGTTTATAAGCCCGATCAACAAACGGATTAGGCTTTGTTCCAGG
>Ga0114923_10000583_pt1 | contig 27948 bp, 48 predicted proteins | sample SumtaG_FD_89578 | JGI IMG/M metagenome (GOLD analysis project Ga0114923, IMG submission 89578) | Deep subsurface microbial communities from Indian Ocean to uncover new lineages of life (NeLLi) - Sumatra_00157 metaG | ecosystem: Environmental > Aquatic > Marine > Oceanic > Sediment | place: near... | reverse complement strand
GTTACGGGCCCCGCAGGTTCCAACCCTTATTGCTCCCCGACTTTCGGTGTGCGGCTCTGAGGGACGGCGGGTGTCCCCAACTTTTTACCGGAGCTAGAATCGTCGTTAGCGGTTGAGGCCTTGCGCGCCATGGTGAAGCCCTCGCTGGTCATCACGATATCGTAGGCACCGCCAGACGCCGCAATGATGCTCGCCCCGAGCTCGTGGACTACTTGGGTTGCGTATGTCCAGGCCCCGGCCTCGTCGGCGGCGATGCGCTTTGCGACCGCCTCGGCCTTCCTACCCTTGCCTGGGTGGTCCTTCGCATGCCGCACGTCGCCCGGGCTCGGTGCGAACAGCCAAAGCACCGTGTGATAGGTGATTGCACCTTCCGCCGCCTCGCTACGGAGCCACAGATCAAAAAGCCTGAAAACGTGGAAGCTTGCGGTGTGGCGACGTTGTGAGAGCGTGGACGCATGCATCGCGGGAACCATGGGGGCACTCCGCGCACGTGCGCAAGGTCAGTTAGTGGATCCAACGCACGGCGCTAGCCGCTCTGGCCGTAGGAACACGCTAGGACGCACGTGGAGGCGTTCTGACAAACGTTGGGCCATGGCCTTCGGAACCGGGCGGCGGCCGTCCAGAACCTCAGCAAGGGCCTCGGGGCACAGATCCATCGCGGCCGCGAACTCGGCCGGGGTCTCGCGCCTGCTTTCCACCGCGTGTTCGACCATATCGCGGCCCGACACGTAGGACACGGCCTCAAGTTGGAGCTCTAGCGCGGTTGTATAGTGCGCGTACGCGTTGCGGGACTCCTCGACGAACGACGCGATCGCTTGCTTGATAGCCGGCGCGTTGGCCTGCTCCGGTGTCACCTCCCAAAGCGACGACAACACACGCACGCAAGCGGTTATCGCTTTGCAACCCTGCTGGCAGTGGTCGATCACGGTAGCGCACATCGGGACCCCCACCGACTCGACAGTGGTTCGCGTGGGCGCTCTGGCCAGCATCCGCAGGGCATGCCGCACGAGTTCAAGACGACCGGCGGAGACTCCCACGCTCGCCAGGTGGTCAACCACGGGCGTGTCGGCCAACGCGTGGGGGCGCAGGCCTTCCACCAGGTCAAAAGGGAGCTTCGGAATCATGCGCCGATCGTAGCACGCGCCGATCGGGCGTATAGCATGCTGACTATTTTCTCCTGAGAGTAGACCTCGGGGGCATCGTATGCGTAACAGTAACCGCGATGATGTTGGCGCAAATCCGGATTCTCCCACTGATGATTCTGGCCTTAGGCTCCGCGCTTACGGCGGGGTGCAGCTACCCACCGAGCACCGCGCAACCTAGTGAGGTCAAGCCCGGCTCGCAGGATCGAAGGCGTGAGTTACTGTCGGCCGTTGAAGGGCGGAGCTTTGAGGACCACGAACACGTTTTCGGTGGTGGCCAATGGGTTGTCGGCGTTTTCGAAGGGGAGTCCATCGAAGCGGGCGGATCGATAGACATTAAGCAAGGCGATACGACGCTCACGCTACCGTTGGAGTCCGCGGGCGATGTCGCGGACCTGTATTACCGCGTGACCCAAGAACACCCGATCAACATCGAGCAGCAAACCAGCGAGGCCTATTTTGTCGCGTTGGGGGGCACGCCTGCGCTCCCTTGCCCGTCAACGATCGGCAGTGACGACGCGCCGGGCCTGTCTGACTTGGGGCGGGAGACGTTCTCGCGGGTCTGTGGCTTGAGCGTCGGTTCAGAAGACATTGCGATGTTTGCCAACGGGTGGCGCATCGGACCTTTGCAGTCTGGAACCTACAAACTCGGGGAGCAGGAAAAAACGGGAACCTTCGTTCGGTTGACCAATTTTCTTGACGCGGCGTTCCTACCGATCGAGACCGACGGCGATGTGATGCACCTTTACGGCCTCACGCGAACGTGGGACGACTGGAACGAACTGCCACCAGCCCCCGAGCTCGATCGAGAGCTGAGCTACCCTCACATGGTCGCGATAGGCACGCGGCCAGGGCATGCGAGCTGCGGGGCCCCAGATGTGCCAGCTAAACCCCCGTCGCCGGGAGCGGGAGCACAGCGAGCCTTGATCTGCGGCGCGGTGTTGCATGATCGGGCGGCAGTGTTTGGCGGTGGCGATTGGGTCGTCGGCGAATACGCCAACGGCCCTTACATGCTCGAAGGACAGCACACGCGCGGGGGGTTTGTTCCGCTGCACCAGGGTGACGACGTGCGGCACCTTCCTATCGAAACAGACGGCGACGTTGCCGACTTCTATCGCATGATCGAAAAACGAGGGCCGCGCGGAGTGGGGACACAAAGCAAGCGATACCGGCGGGTGTGGGGGTACTGAGCAGGCGCTCGACAATCGGCCTGTAATCGTCGGTCTGTTTGCGCGTTTGCGCGTTCGCGTGCCCAAAGTTCCAATCAGCAAACCAAGCAACGTCATCACCCTATTGTTGGTCGCCGGCTCTTGTGGTGCTTGCTACGCGAGCACATCGACGCCGGCATGGCTCGACCCGACTCCTTACGAGGAACCCGCATACCCGTTTGTGATGCGCAAGATCGAGGGGCTCCCCGATGGCAGTCGTTCAATCGCCCAGACGGCTCAAAATGCCTGTGTGCTCGATGCGGGCGGAGCCGTGAGCTGCTGGGGCTCTAACGAGTTCGGCCATTCAGGGGCCCCCCCTGGCTCGCCCTCGCGGAAGATCAGGGACCCGGTCCGCATTCCGCAGGTAACCTCGTTATCTGGGCAAGGCCGTCACTACTGCGCAGTCGCTGCCGATTCGACTGTGTTTTGCTGGGGAGCGAACCCCGACGGCAGGCTAGGGGTACCTTCGCGCGGCGGAGAGGATCAACGATGGGAGGCGGTGCAAGTCGAGGGCCTCACAGATGCGGTGCAGGTGTCGGTGACTGATGGGGGCTCCTGCGCCCTGCGGGGCAATGGGGAGGTCTGGTGTTGGGGCTTTAGTAGTTGCTCCTACAACTTAGACTTAGGGGGAGTGCTCCAGTGTGTGCAGGATGGCACGGAGCCTAAACGCGTGGCTGGGATCGACAACGCCAAAGAGATCGCAATATCAGAGACGCGAGCGCTAGTGCTGTTCGACGATGGCAGTGTTAGCAGTTGGAACCCTGGTAGGTGGGACACTGGTAGGTCCGCCAGCCCGCGACCCGTCGAAGGGTGGCTAGGGGTCGAAAGCATTGCTGCCTCGTCGTCTTTTTCTGGGGCGGACTGCGCCATTCTTGAGAGCGGCGTTTTGGAATGTTGGGATTCAGTGGCAGACAAGACAGCAAACTGCCGCGATACGTCTCCGTACAAAGTAAAAGGCCTAGGCCGGACCAACCTGGCGACTTTGGGCACAACAACGGGCTGCGCAGTTGCAGAAGATGGCGTGTTGCGCTGCTGGGCATGGGAGGATGTTTCGGGGTTTCCTTGCCGCTTTGATGAGCATGGCGATTCTATCGAACCAGACTTCGTTCTTGAGATCCCCGGTCTGGATGTCGTGAGCCTCTCAAATACCGGCGCTGTTGCCTGCGCCGTGTTGGACGATGGGGATGTGGTGTGCTGGGGTCTTCGCTCTAACGCGCTACTCGGCGGCAGCATCTGGCCTGAAGACATAGGGCACTTGCTGGCATCAGTACTGATGCCGGAGCTGCGTGGGTTTCATTCGCAGTAGCATGCGGCACACGCCGACGCTTTGATCGAAAGCGCCGGCGCTAGCTGCCGAGCTCGGTCCAGCTAAATTAGCTGAACCGAGACGCGGCGAGTGGTCGGGTCAATCCCCGGTGCTCACGTCTCCAGTGCTATCGGTGCCGCCCGTGGTCGAGTCCGGCCCCGCGGTGACAGGTCCCCACGTTGTGGAGCTCGGGGGCGCGTCGTCGTTGTCATCGTCGTGTGCACTGGTGGTCACGAACACCGGCCCCGTTGTCGAGTCGTCATCATCAAAATACAAGCCGGTCGACCAAAACCCGCTTGTGTGCTCGTGACCGTCGTGGGTGGTGGACTCACCGCCGGTTGTGGCGTCGACCCATTCCGTGGTCCCTACGCTGCGATCGTCGTGGTCTATGGGAGATATGGCATCCATCGGCCCCCTGTCCGGCGGGATGTCCGGCCCCCTGCATGCTGTTATAGTTAGTATAAGTAAAAGTAAAAGTAAAAGACGAAGGTTATGCATAGCTAAGTAGCCCGCTTTCGCAGGCTAGACACACACCTTACCCGCCAAAGTTGCCTGCCGCCATCGCAAAAGGCCTCACCCGGCGGGGTGCTTGAGGTAGGGCACAGCGTTGCTCTCTAGGCCTTCCATCAGGTGGCGCCCTTGCTCGTTGGTTATCCCCACCTTGATCGACCCCACTTCAAAGCAAAACGGCCTGCCCTGCTGCACATCCTGCCTTTGCTCGCGCAACGTCGCGACGTCGTGACCCGCTGGCGAGCGCGGCGGATAGATTCTCAGGATCGTGGTCCCATCCCATGCCCCGAGGGCTCGCGCTACTTCGTCGGGGCAGCCGGCAAAGTGTGCTGCCAGCTGAGCACCGTTGCGCATCTCGGTTGCCTGGGGTGCCTCTGGCCTGTACTCGGGCACGTCTCCCACCCGTGGCACTTTCTCGTCGCTGGGCCGGTTGCTTGGGTCTATGGTCGGTCGTCTCATGCCTCAACCTTTAGCATGCTATGCCGCGGGGCGCGCTTCGATCCGCCCAGCATAGGCGAGGCAGCACGCGCGGATCGCCTTGAACGGAGCAAGCGCGCGGTGCGAACCTTGCCGGCGTGATGACCATCGTGCGAGTGGATGGTGCTGCGTGTGACGTCGCAGACTTCGCTGGCATCCCGTCGCGCAAGCGTCGACCCGCCACGTGCTTGGGCTGCGGGGATGCGGTGATCATGAAGCTCGGTAATCAACTACAGCACCACGCCGCACACGTAGCGGTCATCGCTTGCGTGTACTCCGAAGCCGAGGGGGCGCTACATCTGCGCGTCAAGTTTGCCATTGCCGAGGCGCTCAAATCGATGGCTCAAGCGGGGTGCACCTTGGTAATCCGATGGTATTGCGCCGAGCGGCTTGCCGCATCCTGCAAGCGACACGGCGGGATACCGGTCACACCGACATTTGCAGAGGGTTGGGACGAAGTCGAGGTTGAATACACGGTGGGCACGCGCCGGCCTGATATCGTTTTGAAGCGCGATGGAAAGCCCATTGCGGCGATAGAAGTATTCGCGACGCATGCGGTCGACGATGAGAAACGGGCAGACCTGGCCGCGCTGGGCCTCCCCTGGTGCGAGGTGTCGACAGCTGGATACGACGCCGCACCATGGGACCCAAGTAGGCCGCTCGAAGTGGTCTCGGGGTCGTTTGACGGCATATGTGATGCGTGTGAGCGCGAAGCCCAACTGAGGGAGGCGCGACGTGAGCTCAAAGCGCGACTAGACAAGGCGAGATGTGATCTCGAAGATGCCAAAGCCCAATGGGAAGATGCGAAACGGGAGCGCGAAGCCCTCAAGGCCCAACTACAGCAGGCACGGGAGCAGGCACGACGTGAGCTCGAAGCCAAAGCGCAGAAGGCTGTACTTGAACGCGAAGCCCAACGGGAGAAGATATACCGTGAACGCGAAGCCGAACGCGAGCAGGCAGAGCGTAAGTTCAAAGGCCAACGGGAGGCCCACAATGTTCCCATATCCGAAGGCCTGAGAAAACAACGTGAACTCGAAGCTAAACACGAAAGGGAGCAACGGGAACGCGAAGCCGAAGAAGACGAAGCCGAGCGCGAGCGCTACCTAAGACGCACAAAAATAGAGCCCAAAGCCAGGCGCGAGCACGCTCAACGGGAAAACTGGAGACTTTCCCGACTCTCGCGTCGCGATTTGGAGCTTGCCCGTCAAGCTGTACACCTGCGATGCCATGACAAAAAGGGTGGCTCAGATCGGGACCCCTAGAAAGCGCACGCACGGGGGGATAGCGCCCACACCTGCAGGTGCCACAAAGCGTGTACCTTAGCCGGCATGAAAACGAAGCACACAGCATGCTACCTGCGGGTATCGTCGGAAGGTCAGAAGAACGACAGCCAACGGGCGGAGATCAAGCGATGGCTCAAGGGCCAAAACATCCGAGCGGCCAACGTCGCGTGGTTTGAGGACAAGGAAACGGGCAAGACGATCAACCGCCCCGAGCTCAAGCGCATGCAGGCCGCGATATTCAAGGGTGAGGTTAAAACGGTGGTCGTGTGGAAGCTGGACCGCCTCTCACGGGTGCCACGCGATGGCATCAATGTGCTTGCCGACTGGTGCGAACGCGGCGTGCGGGTGATCTCAGTGACCCAACAGATCGATTTGAGCGGCGCCGTGGGTCGCATGATCGCATCGCTGTTGTTTGGCCTGGCCGAGATTGAACTCGAATACCGTAGCGAGCGGCAGGCGGCTGGCATCCGCGTCGCCAAGGCCGCCGGGGTCTACAAAGGACGCAAGGCCGGCACGACCAAAGCCAAGCCCGCACGCGCCCGCGACCTCGCAGCCCAAGGATTCACCCGCCCCGAGATAGCCAACGCGATGGGGGTCGGCCTGCGCACCGTATATCGGTATCTAGGAGCGTGAACCTTTTTTGCGACTTTTTTTGCGATCACTTTCTAGGGGTTCTTGCGACGCTTTTGGTGCCGAGGGACTCCCTTTTGGTACCCGAGGGACTCCCTTTTGGCTCCCTTTTGGCTCCCTTTTGGTACTAATTACCCCTAAGCATGCGCACTGAGCGAGATTGACATCGGGGGCACTGGTCGTGCTCTATAGCCCTCGCGATGAGTCAGGAGCGCAGCCAACTGTTCGAGCGGGAGCTGGTCAACAAGCAGGAATACAAGCAACTCGTGCGCTTGAATGATCGGACCGAACGCGACCACCTGTGGCGCTTGGGGGTTGCGGTCTCGCTGCTACTAGCCGCGATAACGACAACCACGGCCGCGTTGGTTTTGGCCAAGGCCGACCCGCTGATCGGATCCCCGCTTGTGCCGCTAGGAAGCGTGCTCTGGTTCGCATCCGCTGCGATCGGGCTCCTGGCCCGCATATCGATGCGAAGTCGCCGCAGGGAGTTTGAGGACTTGTTTATGCAGCACGATCGCGATGAGAGAGCTATCAAGACGCGACAGCAGGCCCTTGATCCGGACTATGTTGCATGAGCTTGAGCGCATTTGCCGTGCTCTTGTTGCCAGTCCAGACCATCAGGGCGCCGAACACCACCACGACAACAACCGCGATGCCAGCAAGAGCTAGCAGCAGGTCAATCGTGCGCCAAACGCCAAAGGCGTAATAACTCAACGACGCACACGCCACGAAATAGACAAACAGCGCAGCACCTGTGAGCAACGACATGCGATCCGAAGTGGCGCCTAGAGCGTGCGCGAGGGATTCATTGTGGTTGCCCATGGGATACCTCTAGCACAGAAATGACGTGCAAGTGGTAGCAATGGCGTGACTCTTGGCGCACTTGTGGCCTTCACATGTCCGTTAGGGCCAGGTGGCATGTCCGCTAGGGACAGGTTGGGGCAACCCGGATAGCTTCCGATAATCTATCGGATGCTTTCTAGCCGCCGCTGGCGCTCGGCCGGGGTGCTGTTGCGCGTGGGCAGCGGCGGCCACTTTCGGCCCACAGGAATCAATCGTGTGACCACTTGCGAGCGGCGGCGGCGTCGTTACGGTCGGCCGCGTGAACATCACAAGACTCGCAGGGGTTGACTGGGTTGCGCCCAGCGACGGTAAAATCCACGTGCTGGGCAACCGTGGCGAAACATTGCCCGCAGACACCCCCAACGCTTTCCCTGTCCTATCGGGCGCCCAAGTCTTCTATGGCCCCCCTCCCCCCTCGCGTCGGCTGGGCGAAGGTAAGCGCGTCGGTGGTTTGAGCTATCCAATCCTGCGGATCGACGGCACAACCAAGTTTGTCGAGCGGCCCGCCAAAGGGTATCAGGTACATTTCATCGCGAACGAAGGTCACGAATCCGCGGAGTCTAGGCGGGCACAAGTCGCATCGGCAGGGCACTCCCTACCAGCACTGACACAAAAGGAAATCGCCGGTTGGGATGGCATCGATCTCCGGTTGTCTCGCTTGCCAACGGTGGGGGGTAGCCACACTTACGACGTCGCACACAAGCACGTCAACACGATGCAAAGTGAGCAGCCGTGGGGACTCGACCTCGGCCCTGTACACTTGAGCTTGACGCGGACGCAGGGCGAGGCCCTCGAAGCTGCATTAGAACTACGCGAGGTCTCCTACACGCGGCGGGGCACATCGGCAGACGACGCGAGGGCCATCGCGCGGGCGATCATCCGACGGATGCGATACCCCGCCGCATATGAAGCGCTGGCGCTGTCGCAACTCGACGGCAGTCAGGTGATCCGCCCGACCAACGGTTGGGTGTTCGTTGTGCCCTGCCTAGCGACCAGTCATGCACCGGGGCGCCTTCCGACTATCAATGCAGACCCGAACAGCAACGAGCACGACCTGAGCGATCAAGTGCAAGTGATGGATCCTGTCACGAACGAAACCGTGCGCCTGGTTCACTCAGCCTACGACCCATGGGCTAACGTGGGGCTGTGAACGTCAAGGAAACGTGCAAGGGCGGCACTTTTGAGAGCAAGGGTGATACCTTTCACACATGCCGGTCCCCGACGAAGTCCTACAACCACAAATCGACAACCTCATTCGGTTGCGCGAACACTTCAAACCAGGTGAAGTTGTCGAGCACGATACGTGGTCACTGTCTCGGATCCTTGAATGCGAACCCGGAAACGTCGGCCTGGTGCTGGGAACCCTCCACAACTATGGTTTGTTAAAGGTGCAACCCCAAATGAAGCCGAGTCGGGCCTGTTTCGAGATGCCCCACGACCCTGTAGGCGACCTCGAGCCCGAGGCAGCCGAATAAGCTACCCTCGACCCGATGCACGTTTTTCTACAGCGGCTTTGTGATGCGTTCGGGGCTGGTGCCGAGGTTTGCGACGTCTCGGTGATGCGGCTGGCCGAGGTTCTGCAGTGCAAAGATCACGAGGTCAGGACGGTGCTCAGTGGGTTGCACGTTCACAAGATGATCGCCGAGCGGCCGATTGTGCAGCATCACAGCGTTGTGCGGTTGGTCCTGCCCAGCGCTGCCGACGTCGACCGCAGGTGATCGCGTTTGGCGTCTCGTACCTTGCGCTTGGCCTTGCAGGTTGGGCAGGCGTAGCCGGCCGTGGGCGATCGGCAGTTGGTGCACAGACCTGCAGCGCGTAGGGCCCGGTAACGCGTGGCCGTGCCGTCTGGGTGGGCCTCCTGCCAAAGCACCTTGCGGCGTGCGTTGTATTTGAGGCGGCAAGGGTCGCAGTAGCATTTGCGGGAGACGACGACCACGCGGCATTTCAGGCACAGACCCGCAGCCCGCAAAGCTCGATACTTCGATTTATCCCGACGCTTGGCCACGGTGGTCACGATCGCATTTTATAGCCGTTGGTCGGCTTGACGGTGCTTTTACTCCCCCGGTTGCGTAGGTACGTGTACAGCCGATCGACCTCCCGCAGGTAAAAGGCGCGGGCGCGCTGCTCCTGATGTGAGGCTAAACCGATTTCGTTGATCGCGAGGTTCACGGCCTGCATTCCAGTCTGCGCAGCTGCGAGCTGCTCCGCGGTGCAGATCGCGAGCAGAGCGCCCGCGTGGTCGTCGAAGTTGACCGGCGCGACGACTCGCAGAATCGTAGTCATCAGAAGAAAGCAGCGCCGAGCCGTGTCTACGTGGAATTGCATCACCCCCGGTTGCTCCAACGCGAGATCGAGCGCAGCCATCGGATGTAGCTTGGCCAACGTCTCGGGGTCGAGATTGATGCAATTCTCCGCCATGCTCGCGGTTATCCCACGACTCCCCAGCAGCATAGCTCGCTTTTGTGTCCATCGAGCGCCCCACGCCGCTCGTGCTACGTTGCAAGGGTGAGCACGACGCAAGGTGACGACGCCAAAACCGAGCCGACCACGACAACCACAGGGCCCTTCGCGGGCCTCGCTTGGACGTCGAGCTTTAAGGCGGAGCTCGCCAAGATGCGCGCGGACGCCAAGCCGCAGCAGGAAACGCCAACACCTGCCCCGTGCGTGCTACGTTGAGCACGAGGCTTTTTTGTCGTTGATTTTTCGGCCTCTGGGGGTTGAATGGTCGACCCCGACGAGACCGCCACCTGCGTCGGCGGCGGTCTCACCTATTGAACCAGTAGAAAAAACCCCGACCACAATGGCCGGGGTCCCAAGGATTGAAACGCTAGTTGGCGATTAGTTGCCGGAGCTGGAACCCCCTCCCCCCGTGGCCCACGGGGCGGTCGGGTCGTCGTCGTCGTTGTTGTTGCCACCAGTGGGGAACCACTGGCCTGTCATGCCGTCCCCAACGTCGGGGCACGACTCGTCGGGCACACAGCGGCCCGGGTTGGTGAGCTCGCTGCTAGGGCTGTAGGGCTCGCATTCATCGAGCATGTAATCGGCGCCCGCGAGTTTGTGGGCCCGGTGGACGCAAGCCGCTTCGATCTCGGCGTACATGCTCGCCTTGATCTCCCGATAACGGTCCAGAGCGTAGGAGTCGGGGGGCAGCAAGTTGACTTCCCCGGTCGTCATGATCGCGTGGTCCGCATCACACAGACATCGCGAGACGTGAACCTCGCCATTGGGTGCGATTTTCTGGTAGCTAGATGGCATTCCTATCGGCGTGCTCGAATAGACGCCAGGCGCACCCGGCAATGTGGCCTTCCACTTGTACCCGTCCCCACCGTCGCCGCCCCCTTGGCAGCCAGCGAGCAGAGCAATGGGCAGGACTACGGATAGCGCTAGTCTTGTAAGCATAGGGAAAGCTCCGTGATCTCGTCGTGGCAGACATCGGGCGCAATGCCGTCTTCAATGTTCCAAAAGTGGTTGAAGTCCTCGCAGGTCAAGCCCGCGAGACATTCTTGCACCTTGGCGTCGAGCTCCGGACACTCGCGATCCGGGAGCACGTCCATGTAAGTATCAACGCACTGCTCAACCGGGAACGTGTCCTCGGAATCGGGCGCGCAGGTGAGCCGGGTTTGGCACTGGGCGCGGTAAATCTCCTCATAGGGGAAAGGGTCATCTACTTGGGGCGCACACGCTGTGGTGGCCAGTAGGAGGGCTAGAATGGGGATCTTTGTTTTCATTGGAACGTGACTCGTGGTTGAGGGTTAGCGTTTCGGTTGAATGGAGACCGAAGCGGCAGGGAAGACCTTGGTGGGCAAGCTCGCATCGCACGCGCCCGCGAGTGCTTGCTGCTCGGTGCATGGCCCTGCAGGTCGCGGCCGGCCGTCAGGGTTCGGCTTGGCTGTGCTGGGATAGCTGGTCACACCGATGCCAGGGGTGACGGTTGAAGGATGGGAGCAGCCCGCCAGGAACACGGACGCGAGGATCTTTGTTTTCATTGGAACGTGATTTTTCTGTGTTTGAGGTTGAAGGGGATTGCGCAAAATAGGTTCGGGTAAATTACCCGAACTTATCGGGTTGCGATTCTCAGCTATTCGTCTGGACCCCCTGCGGGTTCGGCTTCCATCACGAGCGCCGTGGCGCCTGCCATGGGCCCTTTGATGATCGAGGGCTCCACGGGACTCTCGACCCGCTCAAACCACAAGGTGCACCATCGCGACCCGTCGTCACTATCGCCGTGTTCAAACGTGAGCGCGTATTGCCCGTGTTTGAGCCAGACCACGTGATTCATGAAGAGCCCCCCGACCTTGAGCCGCCATCCTTGACGCAGCTCAAACGGGACCCGGATCACGTGCTGGGCACTTTCTCGCGGTTCGCATGACCCCATTTGCACGTCAAGATCGACCCGGCCGTCGTCGATCGATGTGAACGCCACGTAACCAGGCTCCCACGTAAAGCCTTGGGCGAGATGTTCGGGCGCCCACTCACACAAGGGGTCCTTCAGCTCTGGCGAGAACACCACGATCTGGCGATAAGAAATATCAACTTTCCAGCGTGCCATTTTAGTGTTCCACCATGCTCAATCTATGTTGGTGTTGCATTCTGAAAATATCGTGCCCGCGTATGAGCACCGGCCGTGACTGCTGCGGGACGGTGGCCAATAGCAATGGCGCACGAACCCGATAGGGTCCTCCGGTGTGCAGTCATCGAGCGCAAGGTGGTCCCCGCGGCGAAAACCCTCGATCACCATCGTATCGAGCTCGGCCACTGGCGACGCGGGGCATTCGTCATCGTCCGAGCTCTCGAACCCAAACGACCACGTTTGGAAGCCATAAGGGTAATAGCCGCCGGGCCCCCCAACGTCAAAGTGATCGGTGCCAGGTGGGAACCTGGCTTGATGCGCCTCGGGGAGATCCTCGAACCGCAAGCCGTCCGGTGGTGGGTCGTAGGGGTCGTTACACACAGCATACGCTTCGATCTCAGGGTCGGTGATATCGGGCGCGCAGGCGCAGCACATCGCGCACCAAACGGCCGTGACCACGATTGTCAGGGCGCGGCTCATCGTCCCGCCTCGCACGTTTTGAGTTGGGTCGTCGCCATGTCGCCGGGTAGCCATTTGGTGCACTGGATCACGGGCTCGGGGAACTGGTCAACACATTGGCCATCGCCACGGACGGAACAACTCACGGACCCGACCTTGCACGCTATCGCGGCGTTACAGCTCCCGCCGTTGCCCGGCTTGCCATCCCCGATGCTGATCCGCACCTCGGCGCCGTCTTCGGTGGGCTTGCCCCGCGCACTCAAACGGTAGGTAGCGCTTTGGGGTCCGTGAACGGTAACTGAAGTTTGGGAGAAAGAGACGACCGAGCAGACGCCCGACCCGCTCTCAACCTGGCAGGCCGCGCGGCCGTGGTCGAGCAGCAGGGCGATTAGGGCTAGAAGCAGGCTGGGCATTATTGCAACCGCTCCTGGCATTCGTCGACGGTATCGCCCGCAATGCAGCTCAACGATCTCAGCTCGCCCTTATCGACACCCAAGCATGCGGACTCGCCAGGCAGGCAACCCCACGTGCACCCCCCCATGCAAACCGAGTTCGCGAAATAATCGTACGCGGCGATCTCGGTGTCGTCGGTGACCTCGACAAACCAGCCTCCTTCGAGTTTGGTCCCAGCGTCCCCGATGAGGGTGACCCACGGGGTGTCACCAGGGGTAAGGGTACCCGACCCCAGATAGATGTAACCGAGTGAGCTCCCAAGGTAGCACGCGAGATGCTTGGGGAAGTTCTTGCACTCGTCGTGCTCGGCGTCGCGGTCGGCGGTGTCCGTTTCCGTGTCGGTCCCCTGCCCGCTCGGCGAGTCGTCGGGGCCGCACCCGGAAGCGAAGAACAGCCACGTCCCCGAGGTTAGCAGCGCGAGAAAAAGGTACAGACCAGTCCGCGAGGTCGTTTCGGTGCAGACCATCGCTCTGGTTCGGTCTCGCGGGGACACTAGAGACGACACCCTGCATGCGCGCGGTTGCAGTCTGCCATCTCAGCCGAGGTTGCGGTTAGAATATCATCCAGGTCATCGGTTCCATCGACGCAATCGAGCTGTAAAGAGTTATGCCTCCTACGCCAAGCCTCCAACTGACAGTCGACTAACACAACGTCGCAAGGCGGGAACTCGGATGGGCATTCGTCCGACAAGTCGGCGAGTACTGGAGATATAAGTTCGGAAACGTCGATCCTGCATTGAGTATAGCAAGCTTCCCCACTGCAGTTGTCCCAGCCCATCGTGCACCCCTCTTGACATATAATGTGGTCGACCCCGACCTCTTGATTCAGCAGGTCAAAGAACTCGACTAACTCGGGGCACATTGAGGCGCCTGTGCTCCCGGTGGCGTCCGTCGTCGAGCCCTCGCCCGTGGTGGTGGAGGTCTCAACAACCGGGGTCCCAAAATCGGGGAACATCGGAACGGGGACGTCGGGCTCGCCCGTAACCATCGCCGCTGTGGCGTCGTTGGTCGTTGTGGTGGTAGTCGAGCCGCTAGAGCTGCCCGTAGCTACGTCAGGTCCACAAGCGCAGGCAAGCGCGAGCAGGAAGGTCAGGAACATGTGGGGAAGGTGTTGCATCGATTTGTCCTTTTGGTGGGTGAGGCCTCGAAGGCCTCGGTTCGTTACTTGAGACCGGATTGCGCTTTAGAGACAAGCTGCCCGTTTTGGAACGTGATGATCGCGTTGGACCCATCGGGATTCTGCCAAGATCGCATGAGCGAGTGGTAACCCGCCATTTTCGTCTCTGATGACAACGTGCCGTCGGACCCGACGATGGTTTGGGCCAAGCGCTCGGACATCCCAGGGATCAGCAGTTTGAACGCAGTCAGCGTGATCCCGTGACCCGGTGCGCGAACGGAGGCATCGACGAGGGCGTGAACAAAGCCGCAGCCTTCGTCGTCACCGAAGTTGCACGACATCATCGCGAACGCAAGCGCTCGCTTCTTGTCCTCACCGATCCCGCCTGTACCGTGTACCCGCAACCGCACAACGAGGTTGCACGCTACCGTGTTGCCGGTCTCGCACTTCCGCTCGCCATACGAAACGTACTCGTTCATTTCAGCCGTTGAGAGATCGGAGAGCAAGCGGCCGGGTGTTGGCTCAAGGGCTTTTTGAGTGCCGGCTGTGGCGGTGCCGCGCGGGGGCGCTCTGGCCTGGTGACGACTTTGAGGCTCGCTTGCGGGCTCGCTTGCGGTGTCGCAGGGAGACTCGCTTGCGGTGTCGCGGCGCAACCAGACACCGCAACAAGCAGGGCTGTGGTTGTGAGTCGTTGAATCATTACAGGCCCTCCACTTCCGGGCGGTTGCCGACTTTGCGGAAAAGCTCGGCCCCCCAAAGTGTGCCGCCGTGCTCGATGTCAAGTTGTGCCGAGTCCTGCTCGGTGCCGTGATGCTGGACGAAGGCGCGCCGGTCGATCGTGTAGCGGACCGTCAGCATGCCGAAATGGTCGCCCACGTATTCGAACACGTCGACGCCGGCGGGTGCCTGCCACTGGTGGCGAAACACGGTGCTATCGTCCAAGTAGTACCGCACGAGCGCGTCGCGGATGTACGAGCGATCGTCGGGCGTGCCCGCAACCTCGATAAACGTTGCGTGCACGGCCTCGGCCGCTGACAGACCGTCCCGCATTTTGGCGGCAACCGTCTCGGTAGCGGCGGTGAGCTTTTCCGATTCCTCGACCTCCCACCGACGGGCCACAAACTCAACGCGGTGCTCAAACGATTCTGTGCTTTCCTCGCGTCCTTCGTCGACGTTGGCGAGTAGGAGGATCCGCCGCACTTCCGCGCGGCGTTGTTGGGGCGTCATCTTGTGCAGCGTCATTTTTCAGTCTCTCGGTGAAGGGTTGCGGTTGTGGGTGGAAGCCCTACTCGACTTGGAAGATCGCGACCATGCCGTCGGCCAGGTCAAAGGTGTTGTAGCTGCCGCACTCCAGGTCGCTAGCCATGGCCTTCCAATCGATGTGCGATTTGATGTAGGCGGGGATGTTCCTAAGCGAGCCTTCGACTTCGGCTGAATCTTCGAGATATTCAGCGAGGGACTTGTGGGGGCCGCGGTAGCGGTCTGCAAGTTGCTCGCGAACCTCCGCCAGGTCTCCGAAATAGGCCATCGCGTGGCCGACAACCTCGCCATGCTCGGCGATGAGCTCCGCCACGGCGGCTACAGTCTCAAGGTCGGAAAAGCGGGCAGGGTTGTAACCTTGGAACCATTCGTGGTCGTGAATCGCCCAGTCCTCCGCGGGCTGGTGCTTGCTGGCTTTGAGCATCGCGCCGATCTCGGCTTGGATATCCTCCGCGGACTGGTCGCAGTCGATCCACTCACCATGGGCCCGACCGGCGTTGTAGGAGGACAGGCAGTCAACGTAAATACGGGGCGTCTCGGTGCTCATAGGGTTTCAACTCTTTCGGTGATGGCGTTGCGGTACATCGTTAGGATGATCTTGCGGGCGAAGCGGGCATCTGCTGGCGTGCATCCCACCTTTTTGATCGCCGCATCGATGGCCTGGGGCACGGACATTCCGGCCAAGACTTTCTTTGCGACGAGTTCTGAGATGCGAGCCATATACACAACCTAACCACTCCTACTGCTCCGGTCAATGCAGGATGCTCCGATCATCCCAGATACTTCGTGCGGTGGCGCGGCGACGATCACGGCTCCAATCCCGCGCCTTTCCAGTGGCGGTTTTTGAGCGTCTGCAGAGCGGCGTACACCCGGCCAGCGTTCGCACACTCTGAACACGGGCAGGGAGCGACCCCACGTGCTTGTGAGCAACGAAGGGCCGGATCCCGCTTCGAGAGTGCGTGCAAACATTGGACGCACTGGCAGGGCTCGTGCGAGCTCTGGCAACACAGGTTATCGAAGGGTTGGCCGACATCGATGTACGCGTCTATCAGGCGAGCGACAATGTCATGCGCTTCCCGGTTGGCCTCGCGCTTGGCCTCGGCTTTGTTCACGCGGCGACCTCGGCACGCGCCGCGCGTTTGTCGTTGCGACTTTGGCGGCAGGGCTTGCAACCGTAGCTATCGGTTCGCCGCTTGCACACGGTGCACACACCACGCGCGCGGCGTTGCTGATACTGGGCCCGCCTACGCTCCCTACATCCATCGCACGAGGTGTTCGCCGCGTGCTCGCACTTGCCTCCGCAACGAATGCAAAGCCCCTGAGATCGACGCCACGCACGTTGTTGAGCTCGCTGCTCAACCTCCGCCCGTTGCTGCGCTTCTGTTTTTTTAGCTGCCATCGCTTCCACGATAGCATGCTATGGGTCAATGCTCCGGTGAATGCCGGGGCAGAATGCTCACGCTAGCTCCGCGGCAGCGGCGGCGGCTTGCTTTGCTTTGCGTGTCGCAGCTCGCTTTGACTTGCGTGTCGCCGCCTGTTTGGCCTTGGCCTCGGCGGCCTGCTCTGCCTTGAGCCATTCCGCTTTGGCTTGCTTTTCCTCGCGTATGCGGCGGGTCGCGTTGCGCTGTGCGATGCAGTCATCGCACGCGTAGGCTTCCGGCGACTTCCCCTTAGTGCAGATCGTGCAAGACAGGCTCCCGCGCCATTTACCGTATTCTGCTCGGCGTTTTTCCAAACAATCGTTACAGCTCGCTTGGCGTGCTTTCGGCTTGGGGATCACTTCCTTGCAGCGGATGCATCGCCCTGCGGCCCTCAGGTCGTTGAGCCGGTCCGCGGCCTTTTGGATACAGTCCCCGCAGTTTGTCTGTGCTTCACTCTTACGTTTCGTGATCGGTTGAGTGCAACTGATACACACACCCGCGACCCTGCGCAGTTGCTTTCGGGCCGCGGTGTCCGCATATTCTTTTGCTTTAGCCCGGGCAGCCAAGGCGGCTTTCTGGGCAGCGCTTTTGCGCTTGGGCTTCGGCTTCGCTTTGGGTTTCGCTTTGGGTTTGGCCGTTGCCATCAATGAATCAACCTAGCTTAGTAAGCGGAGGGACCGTGTAGGTTGCCATTGTCCGGAAGGGTGACACCCTGGCGGGTCCATCCACCGATGATCGCGCGCTTGTGTTGGCTGGATTGGAAGTCCATCGCCTTGTTTACGCGGTCTTGGCATTTCTGCTTTGCTGCCGCGTCGAGCTTTTCGCGCTCCGCGTCGGAGACTTCGACAGACGGCGTGATGTCGTAATGTGTCGCTTGGGACATGATGCGTCTTACCTTAGCACTAGTCAGGAGCCGGCGGGCCGGTCTTTAGAACGTGGGTTAACGACCCCCCACGCGCCCTGAGGCGCGGGGATAGTTGGATCGCTAAGCAGGTCATTCGCCATTCGTATCAAATGCGCGATGCGCCAGTGCTCGTCGTTACTGCTGGTGGCAAGCGCAATCTGACCCTCAACGTATGCTGTGAGCGGTTTACCGTTCCCGCGTTCGTTCGCCGCGAAGGCCTCCCACGCGTTCGCCCGCAACCACGCGATCTCCTGATGCAGCTTGGAGCGCGCGACGGCCTCGGCTGTCTCCCCCTCGCGTCGTTGGGCCTCGGCTTTGAACATCGGACATTCGGCGCGTTGGAATCCCTCGACCAAACGCAGAAACGCTTTGTGGTTCTCGAAGGTGCCCGACTCCCACAACTGGTTTGCGTAGCCGAGTAGAGCTTGATCGGGTTCCTGACCACAGGTGCGTCGTTTGGCGCTGGCAAAGGCCCATTGTGCGCGCTCGGTTTGAAACACATCATGCGCGGCTAGGATCCTCGCGATGGTCTTGGCGCGGTCGTGCTTGGCCCGGTCTGCTATCACCTCAGCCTTCGCGCACGCGGGCGCGGGCACGGGCACGGGCACGGGCGGCTCGTGGACTCGGGGAACGGCCGCGGGTGCTTGTGTTGATACGGACTGCCCGGGCCTCTCAAAGGGTGGGTGCTCCGCGACCTGGGCCATGAACTCAAAGGGGAACTCGCAGGCGTTGTAAGCCCCCACGGTGCGCTCGGCATTGCCTACGTCTGGAGAGCCTCGGGGCCATTCCCGAACCCCTGCCCCTTTGCGACTGGCCACCTGGGCGAGTGCCCACTGCATTCGAGGCGACTCCCACACAGCACGTACCCGAGCGAAGTGATCGCGCTGGGCCCGTTCTGGGGTGCGCAGCATCGCGGCCTGCCTGCCTTCGATAATCTCTCTATTGCTTGGGCGCTGGCGCTCGGTGGGCTCAACCTCGCTGGCGGTCTTGTCTAGTTGGGCGAATTTGGCGTTCATGTGGTCACCGATTCTAGCTACGAGTAGGCAGGGACGGCACCGCTTGATTATCGTCCACCATGGCCTGTATCCTTGCGAGTGCCCCGGCCGGTATCGAACCGACAACCCACACAACCCCCCACGTAGATAACGGTGCAATCACACACCGGCGCGTCCCAACGTGTACGGCGCGCAAAAGGGGAAATTTGACCGTGGATCATGACCTCATCGGAGCGGAGAGCGGGCGCGTGTGCACCCGCAAACGTTAGTTTATCAGAGCGCCCGCAAAGTTGGGGCGCGTTTGTTCTTGATCGGCGTCGGGCGGTCGCTCGATTGATATATCGGCACCGGACATCGTGACGGCCACGCTACATCGCCGCATCGCGATCACGCACCGCCGCCACATGGGCAACGAGACCGGCTTCACCGAATACCCGGCTCCCCGTACAAGGGTCACGTTGCGCGGCACTTCGAAGGTCACCGCCCCGCCGGGTTGACAGGCATCCAGAATCATATCGGCGCAGGCGTTGAACACACGCATGTCGGGGACGTCGCCCCAGACAGGGCAACCGGGCTTCGCGTAGACAACAAACTCGGCCATGTCGAGGTCGGCCTCGTAACCAGCAGCGCGGTACATTACAGCGAGCTCAACCCAAATGGCGTAGCGCAGCCGGACGGCCTCACCCGAGCCGATCCGCATGTGGTGATTTATCTTAATCACAAACGGCGTGTGCACGTCGTACAGGTCCTGATGTGCTTCGATCGCTTCGATGACGTGGGCGATGTGCTCGAACTCGTGCGAGCTCAAAGGCTTTGCGTCGGCTGGTGGCATCACACCGCGGCTCATGCTGACTCACCCTTGGGCGTAAGGGTGTACATGCCGTTGACTTCGTCGACGTTGCCCGATTGGATCTGGAACTTAAGACAATCCTTCACCTTGTTGCGGTCGACGTCGCCGGGGAGCTCGCTGCAAAGCTCATCGAATGAAATGGGCACGGCCGATGCTCGCAGGACTTGGCGCACCGGTTTAGCGATGGTTCCGCTAAGAGTGTTGACGCGCTTGTGAGCGGTCGTCTTGGCGGCTTTTTTGCGCCGTTTTTTGCCGCCCCTTTTTGAGGTCTTTTTGGCCGTGGGCTCGGTCGTCTTCTTCGCCGTCGTCTTCTTCGCCGTCTTCTTCTTCGCCGTCTTCTTAGAGGCCGCGGGAGGCTCGGCCGTGGGCTCGGGGAATACCTCGGCACCCCGCTCTAGCGTCGTCAACAGGTCGGCGACGTGCTCTAAGCACATCTCGCGGTCGTCGAGCGGGAGCGGCAGCAGCTCACCAAATATCTTAACGGCCGTGGCTTGCCATGTGGGTTTGGGGTGCATCATCACCCGCAAAGCCCCGAACGGTGGACCGAACGGGGCTAGGTCGACAGGGGGGGTGAGCGGGTCAATCGTCGACGATGGGTAGCATGCGCACGTGGAAGGTGTCTTGTAGGCGCGCGGTGAGCATGTGGGAGCAGGCAGACAATGTGATCTCATCAGAGCACCCTTGCCGCAGGCCTTCGATGATCGCCCACGCTATCGCGGCGTCGTTGCGGTGCCTGTCAATCGCCGCAATGTTCTGTGCGGCTGAGATGCACACACGATACAGGCTGACACCGAGCCCGCTAGGGCCCACGTAACCGATGCATACGCCGCACGTGAGGGCCCAGAACTTCACCGCACGCCCGGTTTGTGTGCAGGGTATCCGGTAGTGGGCGCACACCATTTTGAACCCGGTGAACAGACCTTCCCGCATGACCAGGCGTTTCATCTCGTCGGGCACACCCGCCCACCAATCGAAGCGCGAACGGTTGCGCAGTTGCTCCGCGGTGGGCGTCACGAGTTGGTCTAGAATATCCATCGGTTACCAGAGCGTGGGCAGGACAAAAACCCAGCCCGCACCCACGGCGGCACCGAGCACCAGGCCGGCCCACACTTTCCAACTCGGCTCGTATCCGGTGGGTCGGTCGGCCATGAGTCGGTCGACGGTGCGTTGATAGGTGCGGGAGTCCATGCCCTACCCTACGTCCCCAGCAAAAGCGGGAGGGCCACCGACAACACGACGGCAGCAGACAGCGCGTATATGAACTGGCGCCCAGTCAGAAGCGGGGGCGGCTCGGTCGGCATTGGCGCGAAAGCAGCGCTCAAGGCAGCGTGCCCCAACATCTCGCGCAATTTTCTATCATGCTGGATTGCATCCCGATGGTTGTCGTTCGTGTAGAGGATCCCCCTGCATAGCAGCTTTCGAACCACGGCCATTTCTTCAGGGTCCTGCTTTTCGATCACCGCCGCCAACCAGGCGTCGATTTGTTCGGCCTCGGCCTGTTTGGTCTGGTCGGCTTCCGCTTCGGACTCTTGTTCGGGCCTGTTCGCGTTGTCGGTCATGTCGCCACCCTACCCCGCGGTGCAGCGAGCAAGCAAAAGGCCGAGCGCGAGCAGACCGGCCCAGCCCGCAACAAACGGTAGGCCACGCGTTCGCCCGGGTAGCAGCTCATGAAAGCAGCCACCACATGCAAGCCACCCCGACGCAACCGCCCACCAGCGCAACGCCAGCGAGCAGGCCTGCAGCGAAGCTCGGGTAGTGGGGGAAAATGCCGACCGGCTTGGCCATGTCGCCGACCAACGCGTCCGCGAACCGCTCGCGCTTGGATAGGTCGATATCGGTGGGTCGCATCATAAGAGCACCTTGAGCAGGACCACCCACGCTCCAAACGCCAATGACAACACCAACACCTTGACCACGTCCGCCGGTTTGAGATCACGCTCGGCCGAGAGAGCAAAGATGGTTGGGAAAATGAACCATTGCAGCATGGCCGCACCCCCCACGATGCTCAGGAGCAACGCGAAGCCCTCGGCCGTCGCGAAGGTCCCGAACACCGCACACAACCATTCACAGCAACCCATCGAGCCCCCCTTGGTCGATCGCGTTGCCGATCTCGACGGCGGTGGTTAGGGTCTGCGGCCGTTGGCCCGCAAACCCCGAGTAAGCGAGCAACGTCCACCCATCGACCGGGTAAACGGGCGACGTCAGGAGCACGGCCTTAGCCGCCGCCATGGCTTTCGCCACGTCGCCCACACAACGCACCCACGAACCATGCACGCGGCGCGGCGGTGTGTTGTAGGCCTCGCTGCAAGCCACGTACACCGCGGGCTCCCACGGTTCGAAGGGGCAGGCCTCGGGGACCTTCATTCGCTGATAACCCCTACCCGGCCGTCTGACAGCCAATACCCGGTGTATTCGCCCGCGCGCGTCCACGCCTCCCCCATGCTTTGAAAATCGATGTGCCCGCGGAACCGCTTGGGCACCAGGGTCACATCCGAGACCGACTCGGCAAAGTCTCCCATGCTGCTCCAAATGCCACAAAACGAGTGAGTGAGCCGGCTCCGTGTGCGGGCAAGGTCGTTGTTGCAACACGCCATCACAAGCGCAGCGAGCTCGCCATGCTCACCGATCAACCCGGCCAAGCCGACCGCGGTAGTTACGGTCTTGGGTGTGCACCCGTGGAACCCCTGGTGGTCGAGCACTGTCCACGCGCTTGCATCCTTGAACGGACTTTCGGCAAGCATCGCGTTGATCTTGAGCTTTACCGCGTCGACGTCGTCACACTCGACCCACGCGCCGTGCAACTGCCCCGAGTTCCAGGCGCGCAGGCAACCGACGTACATCGCCGCGCTGTCGTCGGGCAGGCCTAACCATGGGCTAGGTCGGCCATCCATGGAATCGGGGCTATCGTGTTGCGGGTCGTGGGAGGTTGAAGGGGACGCGGGAACGGTGGAAACGTGATTCATTGCGTTGGGTCCTTTTGAGTTGGGGTCGAAAGGGTCGGATGCTGGCGTTTCGAAGTCGGTGGTAAATGACCACAGACTTGCAGGTCGGGCCCGCGTCGTTGGCTTGGTCGCTCATACGCTCACCTCGGCAGGTAGCCGGGCCTCGGCGACTTCGGTGCCGTAGATGACTCGGGTGCCGTCCTGCTCGCGGCAAAGCTCGGTGCACACGTCAAGCAACTTGAAGGCGGGTCGGGGGTAGTCGCCCCGGCTCGACGAGAACAATCGAGCGTCACCGATAAACATGAAGTGGGCGAGCACGAGCCATCGCCCGCCTTGGGCGAGCTCGACATAGACCACGCCGCCCCCTCCCCCGCCCACGCCGCGAACTACGGCCTGGATTTCGTTGTCCCGCACTTTCATGCTGTTTGCTCCTGACCAGAAAAGGTCGTGCTGTCGAGTTCGGTGATCGTTGTGGACTCGCCGCGGGCAGTGACCTGGCAGCCATCGACCACGCAAGTCAGACCAAACGACATCGTTAGGCGCGCCGCGAGCTCGTGCGCCATCGTTTCGGTTGCGAGGGTAAGCACCCGTGTGGGTCCGGCTTCGGACGCCTCGGCCTCGGCCTGCGCGGTGTCCCATTCTCTGATCTGCAGACCGAACCCGCTGGCCTGCTCCTTTGCCAGCTGGACGATATTTAGGCAGTGGCCCACGTCCACGATGCCAGTCCCGCCGCCCGCGTTTGCCTGGTGCTGGTAGCCATCGCGCAACTCCAGGATATCGAGCAAGCGCCGCGTTTCGAACTCGACGTGATCCTCGCAGCCGTAGGCCTCGGGGAGCTCGCTCGCGTCGATGCCAGACAACGAATCGCAGTAGGCTTCCTGCGCGTCTTCTAGCGTATCGGCCACGACCAACGCCGCAACCCCGTATTCGTTGAGAACCATCCAAACGAGATTTGTCCAAGCCCGGCCACTCACCGCGATCGGGACGTCGTGGCCGTCACGCACGGCCCTTGTGATCATCGTGCACCGTTTGAGGCGCAGGAACGAATCACTGTCATTCATCGCGACACCTCCACAGTGGGACCCGTAAGGTCTACCTTTTTTGTGCACGCGTCAACCTCGCGCCTATCCGCACACATCGGGACAACGCGAGTAAAGCGGCCCGCGGGGATCATGGCGACGATGCGCGCGGGTGGTCGGCGGCGGATCTGCTCGGCCTTGAACTGAATATCAAAGCGCCGTTGCATCGTCGCCATTCTCGCCTCGGGGGTGCGCTTGGCGACCATAGTGCCCAGGAAGGCGAGCTCGGCAGTGATCGAAGTTACGCAAGCCATGGCCTAAGCCGCCTCCTGAGAGGCGACAAGTGCGGCACATTGGGTCAGACCGAAGTCGGTCCATGTGTACGTAGCGACGCGGTTGTGGCGGTTGTAGTGAGCCAAGCGCAACACCCGGTCGTTGTTGCAAAGGCTGCTACAAACCCCGTGAAACATCGATCGAGGCCCGACGGAAAAGGAGCGCGAACCGTGCTTGCGCATGCATTCGAGCGCCAGCGGGGTCCAATTGGGGCGAAGTGTTGTGTTTGAAGTATTCATGTTGTTGTCCCTGCAGGTTGGCCGTTTCAAAGGCCCCGCCTACACAGACAATATAACCATCAATCTCGCTCCGGTCAATGCAGTACAGCAGATAAAGTGACAGTACCTTAAGCATGCTATGTCATAAACTCACGGCGCCCGATCCGTGGATCCTTGCGGTGCGCGGCAGGGCGTGAGATCACCTTTTGGTGGGTGTGAAGGGCCGCCGGCAATAGTGCTGGCGTCCCCTACTTTTGAAACGGTGCACCCGCGGACAACACGAAAAAAGGGACACCGATGATCATTTGCGCCGATGACCGACTACGCCAAGGGCCCGGACGATGGAACTCTAGCGACCTCGACACTGTCTACCGACAGTGTTGGCGGGACTTCAAAGCAGCATTGCAGGACCCCGAGATCACCACCGCGGGCATTGTGCTCGGGTGCCCAGGCTCGGGTAAATCCACGTGGGCCGCCGCCAACGATAGCGCCTCGACCCTACTTTGGGATGGGGTTTGGGACTGCCCAGGCAAGCGCACCACCGTTGCCGAGATGGTTCGCAAGGCGGGCAAGACCCCGGTTGCGGTGATGGTCCTCGCTCCCGTCGACATCGCGGCAGCTCGAAACAACGCCCGTCCCGACTGGCGACGCGTCCCCGATCGCGCCCTGCGGGATGCTTTTTGGACCCTGCGAGTCTCCCCGCCTCGGCGCTGCGAGGGTTGGGCACGGTTGGATTTCACGCCCACGGGGCACGCGTAAGTTCTGGGCCGCCGCAGAGGACAAGAAAGCGGCGGCCCAGCACCGAGAGTAACGGCCCCCAACTCACAAGGGGCAGCCATGGATACGCTACCACGGTGCTTCTGATGCGGGCCGCCGTCCAGCCAAGACGGCGGCCCAGACAAGTTCCCCCTACAGCTCGGGGCAACTCAAGCCGAGCGCACGGTATCACCGATCGGCCGGTCGGCCGGTCTCGGTCTAACCGATACCCGCACCAATTGAGCCCGCGTTATCGCGCTTCAAGCGGGACAAGCGGGACAGAACATCGCGACTTGGCGAACGTCCCCGCGCCGAAACGTCACTTACTGACGCTTCGGATTCCGAACGTAGATATTCCCCGATCCAGCCCTTGAGGCTCGATCCCGCACCACGATTTGCTCGTGCGGAGCTGCCCAGATGCCAATCACGTGTCTCAAGTGTCCCAAGTGTCGGCCGGCGCGGTCGGATCCGTCGCCGCTTTGATCGCCCCCTGCCCCGGCCTGCAAAAATCCTGCTTACGCAACGTTTGTTCAGGGGGAACACTGTTCAGATAAAAGGAAGGCGGTTGGGGCGCTGGGCGTTGATGGCGATCTCGGCGCAAGCTCCCGCCGGCTCGGCAGTGTTGCGAGCCCTCGACCTCGACCCAAAACCGCACATGTGTGTCAATGGTCCGGAGCTTTGAGCGCCGCCCAAGCCTCGCGCATGCTCGGATACGTGTCCAAGCAGCCCAAACCCGCGCACGCCGCCGGAACCTCCCCCTCCAAAGCCTGCCCACCAGGCCCAGAATCGGTCCCGAGCGCAGCCGGTGTGTCGGTGGACCCCGCTTCGGAACCCGGCGCAGCAGGGGCGCTAGCCCCCTTGCCATGCGCGTCCAAACTATCGGGCGCCCAAGCCAAGGATGCGGACGGCTCGGCGCTGATCTGCTCAGTGGGCTGTTTGGCCGTGAGACGCTCTACAGTGGATCTTAGGGGGTCGGCTTGGGCTTGCCCTACGGGCCCCGCCGCCCCTGTCTGACGGTGCGCGGCAGAACCTGCCGGGGATAAAAGGACTGGAGTTCGGGACTTGGGTTTGCCCCAGGCCTGCCGCATCTCCCATGCCCGCGTGGCGCCATCTCGAAGGGCCATCCGAGCGAGGCCCTCTAGGCGGGCTAGGGCTCGCTGTGCTGCGCTTTTCAGCTTCCACGGCACTCCCTTGGCAGACTCCGCAGCGGCCAACATGGGCCGTAGCAGGGCCTCTAGGACGGGGCCCGGACGCAACAACAACCAGTGATTGTCGGTTGTGCGCCCCCCGCCGCTAGGTCGCCGCGTTTCGTACCGCGCGATGACCTCAGACTCGACCAACCCGGGCCGACCGCCGCGGGTGCCATCGTCGCGCGTCCACTCTTGGCCATTGAGTGCGTTTCTAATCGACCTTTCGCACACACGTAGGTCGGCCGCGATCGTGGTCTGGCAATCGTAGAGACCGCCCGACCCGCCCAGGTATGCCGCGATTACCGCCTTTACTAACCGTTCCTCGGCCAGCGTGAGCCGATCTAGCAACCCTTGGCATTGCTTGGGCATCGTGCGCGCGCCGACCTCGGCCATTGTGAACGTCTGTGCGTGCACGTCCCGCATGGTCTGACGGTGCGACTCGTCGGCCCATGGGTCTTCACCCTCGACTATCGAGCGCCAAAGCGAGGTGAGGCCCCGCCCTATGTCATCCCACGGTCGCCACGTTCCACCAGCCTTAGGCTTGCGGAACCGCGGAGCACCTACACCGCTCGCGACGCCAGCCGCAAACAACTCCGGTAGAAACGCGCTCACGTCGTCACCCCGCTAAGCAGGGCGATCGCAGCGCATAGCTTGCTGCTACGCCAAAGCCCTAGATCTCGGGATACCGGCCCAGCGGACGGGCGGTAGCTCACTGAAACAGCGTTCGGCGCCGTTGCAGGTGTGGAAGGGCTGGTGTACTGTGATTCCGGATTTTTGGTCGCACGACGGTTCATCGTCGTAGTGGCTTCCAACCGTCCGGAATGTGGTCTTAACACATTCATGGGCAATCTCAGCGGCCGGAGGACGGGAATCCTCTGGCCGTTCGCTTTTGGTTACTGCGAGCTCAACAGCCCGCGAATTCGAAGGGGAGAGGGGGCTTGCGGCCCCGAGAGTTGGAGAGGTTGTGTGAGTTGTGTGCAGCCGAACGGCCATACATTTGCCTACTCGCGCGGCGCGATCGGGGGCTGCAAGAAAACAGCAACTCACGATTTGCACACGCAAAGCGCGGCAACCGTACATCAGTGCTGCTTTTCTGGACAGGCGATCGGGCGCGCGTTATAGACGGGCCAACACGTTGTGTTCAGCGTTGTTGATCCTGGGAGGCAACTCCCGCACAAAAGCACCCGCAGTGGGTGTTACGGGCCCCGTCTGTTTCAACCCCTATTGCTCCCCTATTCGTAGGCGCGCAGCTCTAGGGGGAGGCGGGTGTCCCAAACTTTAATCCGGAATGTGCCGGGATCACCCCGGATGATCTCCCACGGCCACGGGGCCGGTTTTCAGTGTTCTCGCACCGGAGCATTTGCGGCCTCGGCAGCTGGCACATACACCGGCTCGCCAGCCGAGGAAAGATCACATATCTGCAATTTTGCAGCGGCGCCAGCCTCGACCGTGAGCAGCTCGGCCGCGTCGTCGAGCACTAGGCGCTGCGGGTCGTCGGTGGCGAGGTTGGCGGCGTCTTGTTGGAGCAGCAGGGCGGCTAGCAGCAGGGCAAACGGGGCTCCCAAGGGCCCTAGCGTGGCCCCTGCCTGCGCCGAACGGCTATCGGGGTCCAGCTGCCCCGCTTGGTCGAATAGCCGCCGGCGCAGGCCATGGCTCGCTGGAATGGCCCCCGCAGCCCGGCGGATGAGCGCCGCGGCCGCCTTCTTGCGTTCTGTACACACAACGGTGCGCACTTGGCTACCACAATATTTAGCTAACCGATCGGTAAGGTAAATAATCTACCGGCGAGTAGATTACTGTCACGATAGGCCGGCCGAGCGTGGCGAACTAGCGACATCGGCAACGGCCCTAGCGTCGACGTGGGCAGCTTCCGGAATGTGGGCCGCTCCAACCGGGCCAGGTCGGGACCGCGGCCGCTAGCGTGGATCCTGGGCGCTCCCGTAAATCGGCGCGGGTCTCGGCCGGTTCCGGAACCTCGACGGACGCCCAAGCCACGAAGCCACGGAGCCACGTAGCCACGGAGCCACGGAGCCACATAGCCACATAGCCACGGAGCCACGGAG
>Ga0114923_10000580_pt1 | contig 27992 bp, 25 predicted proteins | sample SumtaG_FD_89578 | JGI IMG/M metagenome (GOLD analysis project Ga0114923, IMG submission 89578) | Deep subsurface microbial communities from Indian Ocean to uncover new lineages of life (NeLLi) - Sumatra_00157 metaG | ecosystem: Environmental > Aquatic > Marine > Oceanic > Sediment | place: near... | reverse complement strand
TCAATATGGTCATATCGAGTTTCTAGTATGCGAGGAGGGAGAAGTCGTAACAAGGTAGCCGTAGGGGAACCTGCGGCTGGATCACCTCCTAATTTTTTAATTAAAAAAAGAAAGAAATATCTTAATTGAAGGTTCTTAATAAACTCTCTTCTCTTATTTTCTTAATGCGGGCCTGTAGATTAGTGGAAGATCATTACCTTGCATTTAACAAGTTAATTTTAAGCTTGACTTGCACTCAAGAGGTCACGGGTTCAATTCCCGTCAGGTCCACTCTAATATTAATAAATTTAGTTTTCCTTGAAAATAAGAAATTTTATAATTTTATATTAAATATTCATTATTATATGAAACTAAATAATTTAATTCTACTAATGGTCTTGTTTCTGTTTCAAGCTGCAGATGAATTGGAAGTATTTAATTTTATATTAGTTTCCTTAGGGATTATTTTACTCGTTATAATATTAGTTTATATTCTTTTAAACTCGAAACAAGAAAAGTAACAGTTAGAATTATTACTACTTTGAGGTAACAATCTTAATTACATCTTTATCTTGTAATTCATAATTTTCTCCTAATCTCTTTTTCGTTTTAGCATCAATTCCAAACATAAAATTATCCGCTAAATCACTATGTATTTTATCTCTTACAAAGTCTCTTAGTCGCGTACCTTTTTTAACCAGAAATGCATCTGGTAAAACATTTTCCTTATTATCTGAAAGTGTGTTTACATCTGATACGGGGTAAACACAAATTTGATCAGCTATTTCCCTTGAAGCGTGATTCAAAACCTCTTGAATGCCAGTACCATTAAAAGGTACTAAGATTTTCTTTTTTATTTTATTTAATGCATCTAATTCATTAGGAGTTAATTTCTGCTCATCAATTATTGTAAAATCTTTAGAACCAGGAATATATTTGAGAACCTTTTTTTCATGATATTCTCTTAATAAATGTTCTGCTAATGCACTACAAGGGATAATTGGTCCTTCATATCTATTTTTTAAATCCACCAAATTCTTTTCACTAGTTTTTTTATCAATTTTGTTAGCCACAATCAAAGCTGGTTTAGAGATTTTTCTCAATTTTTCTGAAAAAAGGAGCAGATCTAGTTCTGTCCAAGAGGATGGCGTTTTTCCATCAAGTTTTGAATTTTTCAGCGATAGAATTATCTGATTTTTAGTTATTTTCAATCCCGAGAGTCTTTCATACAAGCTTTCAACTATTTTTTTTCTCTCTGTTATTAAAACTTTTGTGAATTTATTCCAATCTTCTCTTTCAATGATACCTTTGAACCATAAATTTATTTCGTCCTCTAGGAACAATATGTCATCGAGAGGGTCAAATTTACCTAAGGATACGATATTACCAGATTTATCAAGAGATCCCGAAATATCTACAATGTGCAAAAGTATATCTGCTTTAATTAAATCATTCAAAAACTTATTCCCTAAACCCTTACCTTTATGGGCATCAGGAACTAGTCCTGCAACATCCAACATATTAATGGGAATGAATCGGAACCCATCTATACAAACGGAGTTTTTAGGGTTATCTTCTACGTTTAGTTCTTTACAAATACATTTGGTTTTTACATAAGCGACACCCCGATTAGGATCAATTGTAGTAAATGGTAGTTCACTAACCTTGGCATTTGTCAAACAGGCAGCATTTAAGAATGTAGTTTTTCCACTACTAGGTTTTCCTATTATTCCTATAGTGAATGTCATATGTATATTGAATTTCTATAGTTTATAATTTATTCCTTTTCCTTTTGCAACATACTTAATTTGGTAATACACTCTCTGCAAAATAATGAACCGTTTGAAATTGAGAATACCCTAATTAAACTTTCCAATAATTAATTCTAAGGGTTAAGGAAGGATTTTATAATTACAAGACCATTTTATTAGGGAATTTTTTGAAACTATAATTCACCTCACTAAACTTTAATAACTCCAAGGATTTTTTCTTTTCCCCTCTTATTTTCTCTAACTTTCGGTTTTGTTTAAATATTTCTTTTGTAATTGAATATTGTAAAATTGTTTGGAGTAGAATTAATATGGAGTTAAAAAAAAAAGTTTTTATAGCTTTAGCTATGCATGGTGGGGAAGGAGTACCTTTAATTAAATGATTCCTATATTCACCTAAAGCTAAAGATATATTTCTATTTTTTATTTTAAGTAATACAAATTCTAAGGATTTCATCTCTCGCGATTTTAATTTGAGGAAAGTAAGGATGTATCACGAACATCAATGAAACTATTTCACCTATTATATTGAAAGGCCGATATTTTTTCTTCCAAAGGTAAACGAAACACAAACTTTAACTAATTAGTTATTTTCTTGATTTTCCAAGAGTCAAATTTTGTTATATGAGGAGTCAAACGAAAAATCATAAAGAATTCATACAATTTTGTCAAAACAATCGTTCATAAAATTGTAGTTCAAGCTTTTTCTTCTTCTAATAAGTAAACAGACGAAATATTTATAAAGACTACTCGTTCACAAATATTTCATAATACAAAGAAAAAAAAATTATGTTTGAAATTACACATTTTCACGTTTTAGAAGATAATTCAGAAAGTAATATTAACATTAATATTGATTTTATTACTCGAACTCAATTCAATGGGATAAAATCAGATTTGGGTTTAACCCCAAATATTCCAAGCATCAAATTCCTTTTTATTAAAGAGATTTCACCCCAAATTACATCTCCTCCAGATATTTTCAGTATTGGGGTTAAAAAATATATTCAAGATAATATAATGACTGTAGAAATTTATAGAGATTACAGTAAATTCCTACCATTTATTATCCTACGGGAAATTTATAATTGTTTTATCCCAGATAAGTTAATAAACTATGAGATAATACAAGTGGTTGTTAATCAATTAATTCTTTTTGAACTATTCAAATCTCCTTATTTGAATAAATGGAGATCTCTTATCAGGAGATATTTAGAAAACACTGAACTATTCCCCATAGGTTATTCTCGATTATGGGTATTTGACAGGTTAGAACATTATTTTAAAATGTACGGAACAAGAGCGATTCAATTTTTCTTTCGATATCTAAGGGGAAATATTATATTACTAGGTGATAAGACAGGAGATATTCATGAAATATTTTTTCAAGAATTTTCAGATTACCTCTCAAAATCAATGCAAAATGATGAAATCGTAGAAACTCTTAGGTGTATAATATGCATTTTTTATAAGGTAAAACATTTGAGAGATCTTTCAAGCTATAAAGAATATTTTAGGCAATTTAAGGAGAATGGTAATTTGGATACTGGTCTGAGTTTAAGTAAATTTGTTTCTAACATGAATTGGATTAATAGTTATAGTTACATTGCCCCCTCATATCAATTGAATTGGAAAGCAATAAATGTTTGTTTGGTAAGTTTATTTTTGAGATTTCATCCTATTTTAGATAAAGGGAAACTCTTAAAAATTATGAGTCAATTTCCATTTTTTGCATCTCTTAAAATTTCTAATAGTAGTTTTGCTCTAGATCTTTCAGGATATGTAGTAATCCCTAAAATTTATCTCACAGATTTTCTTAGGTTTATTGAAAAATTAAAAGAATTTGGTTATGTGCTCAATTATCATTGTTTATTATTAAATATAAATGAAAACACTCTAAATTTGAATTATTTTCGGGAATATTCCAAAAATCAACGGGTAATAAATCCACATCACAAACACTATAGTAGGAAATATGAAATAGATTTCAAAATAAATTATGGTTTAGAATATTATAATACAGAACTTACATTTCTCGATTTCTTAATCTTAGATCGGATAAGGTTCTTTTCTGTAACTGGACTTGGATTTGAAAGAAGGAATGAAATATTAAATGCAATAAAGTCTGATTTACTTAACACTATCATAAATGAACGAGCAAGAGTTAAAAATTTACATGTCATTTTAAAAGAATTTCATAATTCAAAAGATCTGAAAATGAGATTTCTGCAGTTTTTAGAAAGAAACAAGAATTTTGGATTTTTTTATATTTTCTTAAATTTAAAAGAATGTTTAGCTCTTCTTAAAACAATTGAGGATATTCTTGAGAGTAGCCCGAATATAAGAAATATATTTCAATTCCGAGAGTTACTTAAAGTTCAAAATGTAATTCAATCGATCGAAGAAAATCTTACCCTTCAAAACTATACTATTCGAAAGATCGTCTATAGAGATATTCTTCCTGCGTATTTCAAGTCTAAAGAAACTTACAAGAGAAAATTAGAGGAATATCGAAGTTTTTATAAGCTATTCGAATCTTGTTTTTCATTGAAATTATTCAATATCGATGGGATGAAAAAATTGGTTTCCAATAAAGATTTAATTAACACAATCTATAAAACTAAAAAAGCGAAATTAGAGAAAACTTATGAGAAGTTCAAACTCTATAAGATAACCAACAACGAAATTGAAAGAATATTAACTAAATTTCTTAATAATGATCCTCCTCTAATCCAACCAAACCTAATAAATACTATTATTACTAAGATGTTTGTTAACGATTTTTTACAATTAATAATAAAGGATAGCCAAGAGAATCGAGCAAAAATTAATGAACTAAAGAGATATTTCCCAAGAACGATAACAAATATATCGAAAGATTTAATCACTAATGAGACTATACTGTATGTAGAAATATCGTGTCCCTATTTAACTAAAAAAGAGAAAAAGCAATTGTTTTCAATCCTATTGAATAGCTTTAAAGATAACCTTACTTTTGGAAAATGTTATTTGTGGAATGGTTTTAATCCCGTTCTTTCCAGAAAGAGCTTTTACGATTTTCAAGAAAAACAATTTTTTTATTCAAAGGATCTTTACGAGCAATTCTTTCTTAGTATACAAAAAATCATTGATAAACCATTTAAAATGCAATGTGAGAAAAGGAGTGATTTTCTTGAGAAATTATTTTTAACCAGACAAAAAACACTAAAAAAACTCCAATCAGACGGTAAGATACAAGATTCATTGGAAAATATTGATCTAACGTTGGAACATCTAAATAAGCTTGTCCAATTTAACATAACTCTTAGAGAAAACCTATTAAATGAAGAGAAATTTAGAAACCTAAAAAAGGAATACTTCTTCAAAAATTATATTAAATCTATTAGTATTATTCCTGTCTTTCAACATTATGGACTAGAACAATTTTACCTTTATGTATATCCATCAGATATTGATGAAATAGATTTTAAACTACTTCTGCTCAATACTTTTCAAAAAATCAAATATCCAGCATGTATAGATACTTCAAATTCTTTCTTAATCAAATTTATAATGCCCTATATGACCCCGAATATGAAATATGTAAATTGGTTAGTCAAAACAAAAAAAATCATCCGAGAATATATAGCCTTTTCCATTAAAAAAGTTCATCAAATTTTTCATCTTAATTACAACCTAGGTTTTGAAGGATGGGATTACGATGCAGGTAAATTTAAAATATATATGCAAAACATACTTTTTAATCCAACTTACGAAATCCAAATGCAAGGTATTAGGACAATCGATGTTGGAGAAAAAAGAGATTCAAGACACTTTGAACCAAGTTCAACGGAATTTAAAGATTTAACTCAAATATATAATTGGCGTTCCGTAGACTTAAAATCCTTTTTTGGATCAAATAAATATTCAATGGAAACTCGGATTTTAAATCTGCTTAAAAAAAATCTCATATTTCCGTTTATTAGGGTGAAGAATTTAGGTTTCCAAGAGAAAATTCATATTATTTTGCCAAATATAAATGAGGAAAAAAAATCTATTATTTTTAAGATATTCAGCTTTTTCAATGCTGGATTCATCTATGAAATAAAAGGAGAGTTTTACATTAATGGGTTTCCTCAAGTGATAAAATTCGAGGAAGGGTTAATGATTAAGTTGTATTTTCCTAAATGCGAGTTGAGTGAATTTATTTCATTATTTGATTTATTGTTTCAATATTTGGAGATTAAACATCATTTAATTCTGGATGATTTAATTGACGGAAGAAATTTAATTAAATCCGTGTATGGTAGTCTAGATTTTATGAAGACATACAACCCCTTAAAGAATTTACATTGGAATGTCAACGATAAAATTTGGATGAACCATAAATTATTTACAGAAAAATTTGAAAAAATTTACCCTGATTTAATGTTTAAAGATGGATCTTTGGAGTAATCATTAGAAAATTAAAAGAATAATAGTTAAATTGAAAATTATAAAAAATGAGCAAAAAATACAGGTAGAGAGAAAATTAAATATGGGAACTCAAGAAAAAAAAAGTATAACTATTCTATTAAATAGTAATGAAAAAAGGTCATTTAAAGAAAGTATTCAATCAAGGTTTAAATCACTGATCAAACTAGAAACAATACGAATACTTTCAGATTTAAATAATTACCAGAAATCTCATGTATGTCAAATCTGTAATCAAAAAATAAAAGATTTGAAGGTTATGAATTACTTTCAAATGTATAAGGAAGATGGTGAACAATATATCACATTGCATTTTATTTGTGCGTTTAAACCAGGGACAACTGATGCCTTTCATGAAATTGCGGGCAATGTTGATTATACTTTTTATATCGGTAATGAATAAGAGAAAGAAATCTAAGAATAATAATGAGAAGAAAAGGAATAAGTAATTCTTCTTTATTAATTTTAGAAATATTTCTTCTTAAAAAATTCACATTATAAGCAATCAATTCATCTTTTTCTATTATTTATTCCCTTCTTTTTGAGTTTTATATAAATCTTCAATATAACTTTCAAGATCTTTAAAGGCTCCTTCCTCTAGATCATTTAGTGAAATATTTTCTTCAATTTCTAATAAATTTTTTATATAGATTTGACCATCCACAGATTTTTTTTCTTTTTTCTTTTTCCCAATTTTTTTCACCTTCAAATCGAAAAGACTCTTAAACACATTGACAAATTTTTTAAAATAATAACGATTGATTGGTTTGTTAAAATTCTTCCTTGGATTTTCATCATGTCTTAACTTTTCCAAAATAATCGTATTATTTTTATATATTTCTGAATGATCTAATGAATTACGTTCAATATATGGTATATCTAATATGAATGGTTCCTTAACTGAATTAACTCTTATAATACATTGTCCTTCCTCTAAAATTGATAAATAACTTTTTTTTTCCAGGTCGAGATTTAATAATTCACACATTATTTCTTTTTCTATATGATTTTTAAAAGTTAATACTACACCGTTATTTGCTAGGATTTCTTTGCTTATATCCGGGCGAGTAGCTAGGGTTACTAAACATTCTCCCGTCCCTCTTTGCAATAAGGCAATATCTTCCAGGTATGTTGTTATTTTGCTTTTTTTTACAAAATCTTGAGGGGCAAAATATTGAGCATCCTCGATTATAGTAAGATGCTTAATTCCCTTATAATCATTGGAACCCCTCATTAAATTTTTATCCCATAAATATTTAAGTACCATATTTAAGAAGAAGAGAGCATCCTCTTTTTCACCACCTAAACGGATAATAGAGCTTAAATCTAGTAGTGTATTCCTTTCGAATAACTTATCAATGTTTATTTTATCATTTTCTTCAAAGAGCACTTTTAAAGGTCCCCTTGAGAATCTTCTTATTCTATTTTTAATGCTAATAAGCGTTTGCTTTACCATGGGTATGTTATTCCTATTTTCTTTCAGATATATTTTGCATACTTCTTCAAAACCTTCCCAATTCTGGTATTTATCATCTTGACAGACTTCTATTAATATCTCAACTAATACTTTTTCCATCTGTGGAGAAAACTCTGCGTTCTCATCTAAAAACTTCCCGCTTTTTAAAATATCAAAAATTCGTTCAGCATGTACTAAAGGATCTGCATTTCCTGGATTAAAAATATTGATAGAGAAATTTTCTCCAGGCCAATAGATAAGTACATCTTCAATCTTTTTTTGTAAAAAATGATATTCTCCTTTAAATTCTACTAAAAAAAATGGAATCTTAAAAATTTTTGAAAAATTAATTAAAAAGTTCATTAGAAAGTTACTTTTTCCCGTTCCCGTTGCTCCGCATATGAACATATGCTTTTCGAGATCCTTTAACGATAAGAAAAACTTTTGTTTTCTAATTTTACCCTTTAAAATTCTTCCTATTGGAATTTCACCCCTTTTTGAAATTATACGCGAAGGTTTTTCTAAGATAACTATACTTTGATCAACCTGGAAAAATACTAATGAATATAGTATGATAGATGAGAAATAAAAGATAACTGATATATTGAAGAAGATTGTGGTGAGTATAGCTTCATATTTAATTTCCAAAAACAAATTTGAATCATTATTGATGAAGTACGGTATATTCAGACAAAGAAATATCGTCGAGTTAATTAATAAAATGATTAGCAATACCCTGTTAAAATTAAAACGGTAACCGGATTCTCTATTAAAATAAAAGACAACACTAAAAATTAAACTAAGTACACTTAGGCTTAACAATATTAAGAAGGATATCATAATATTAAGTGTTTTATTTTTTCATTATCTCGTAGTATTAAAAACCTCGATAATTTCCTAACTTCTTAAGAACGATTCAGTACTAAATCCTAAGAAATATGTTAAAATTAGAAATAGTGCAAAAAATGTATCTATCCAGTAAGATTATCAATTATTATATAATTTAGGCATATTACCAGTCATCCTATTAATTTACCCCACTTCAAATTTATACATAGAGATATTAAAAATCAAAATCATCGATATTTCGTAAACTTTTTTAATTTTATGACTTAGAGATCTATATAAATAAAAGAATAAAATTTAGTATTAAAAAGTGAATATGAAATGGCACAATTATCTGGCGTCCCAATCATTATATTAAAAGAAGGGACAGAAAGGAAACAAGGAAAAGATGCTCAAAAAAATAATATTGCAGCAGCAAAAGCGGTAGCTGAAGCTGTCCGAACTACTCTTGGACCAAAAGGAATGGATAAAATGTTAGTCGATTCATTAGGAGATGTCACAATTACTAATGACGGTGCAACAATATTAGATACTATTGATGTTGAGCACCCCGCAGCTAAAATGATCGTTGAGGTTGCTAAAACACAAGATAAGAAAGTTGGAGATGGAACAACAACTAGTGTTATTATTTCAGGAGAACTATTGAATGTCGCACAAGAACTAATGGAACAATCGGTTCACCCGACCATAATTTTTAGAGGATACAGAAAAGCTTTATTAAAAAGTAAAGAAATACTTAAGGATTTAGCAATAAAGATAGATTCTAACGATAAAGAGACATTATTGAAAGTTGCAGAAACTTCCATGAACAGTAAATTAATATCCGGTGTAAAAAGTCATTTTGCTGATATCGCAGTCAAAGCTGTAAGTCAAATCAAAGAAAAACGCGGGGAAAATATAATAATTGATCTGGATCAGATCCAAGTTATTAAAAAAGCAGGAAAAAGTCTTTTAGATACCAGCATTATTGATGGAATAATCGTTGACAAGGAAATTGTCCATCCTATGATGCCAAAATTGATAAAGGATGCAAAAATAGCCTTAATTAATTCTGCTCTTGAAGTAGAAAAGACAGAGTTTGATGCAGAAATAAGGGTGCAAACCCCTGATCAAATCAACAAATTCCTTGAAGAAGAATCAAATATGCTAAAAAAAAGGGCATTAAAATTAAAAGAACTTGGCGCAAATGTTGTCTTTTGCCAGAAAGGTGTTGATGATAAGGCACAAAACTTTCTTGCAAAAGAAAATATAATATGTGTTAGAAGAGTGAAAAGATCTGATATGGAAAAGCTAGCAAGAGCAACTAGTGCGAAAATTATCAGTAATATCTTCGAAATAACCCCAAATGACATAGGAAATGCAGGAAGAGTTGAAGAAAAAAAGATTGGTGATGACAATATGATCTTTGTATCAGAATGTGCAGATCCTAAAGCGGTGAGCATATTAATAAGAGCAGGAATAGAGCATGTAGTTGATGAGGCAGAAAGAATGCTTCATGACGCTCTATCTGTCGTTAAAGCTGCAATAGAAAATCCCTATATTTTACCCGGTGGTGGCGCATCTGAAATAGAATTAGCAAAAAGATTGAAATCTTATGCCACATCAATTGGGGGCAGAGAACAATTAGCAATAGAAATTTATGCTAATGCTCTAGAAATAATTCCAAAAACTCTGGTGGAAAATGCGGGTTATAATCCTGTAGATTTAATAGTTGAGCTGAGATCTAAACATGAAACTGAAGAAGGAAAATCTAATGGAATAAACATAGATACTGGAAAACCAGACAATATGATAACGCTTGGAGTTCTTGAACCACTATCAATCCTAACACAAGCAATTCAATCCGCTACCGAAGTTTCTTCGATGATCCTTAAAATTGATGATGTAATAGCAGCATCCACTCTATCTAAGGGTGGTATGGATTAAACTTTTTTTTTGTTTTTATTTTTATTTTTTCTAATTTTTTAAAAATTATTTAAATTCTTGAATTGAATTCCCCAAGTAAATTTTGAGAGGATCAAATTTCCATAATCGTTAAAATTTGTGATAAAAAGTGCTGCTGCTAAGGCTTCCGCAGAACTTAGTTTTTCCCATTTTCCATAATTCACAGGATTTGCAGCTAATAATGAAGGCAATTTACGACAATTTACAGATTCTAATTCTTTTAATTTTAATAACTTCTTCCAAGAACAGTCAATAACTATTAGGCCATATTTTAAAATTTGTTCTCGATCTTTAGTGGAAATAACCTTTTGAGCAAAGGGGTTCAGAATTATCGAATTTTTTAAATTTCCCTTGACTCTTTTTATAATTTTTAAAAAATTAAACCGATACAATTTAGTTGCAGTACATTTTTTTGGTTCACACTCATTATAATGAAGACAGTACAATTTCGGTATTGACAAGTTTGACGAGGAATTTTTCATATTTAAGAATTAGAAAAATTATTTTAAGAAATTAATTATCAAGCTAATAAACCTTTTTCTAGTTAATCACTCATATTTAAAACTAGTAAGAACATTCACAGATTTGATAAAGTTTTCTGTAGTCTGTTCCTCCCCTAGTATTTGGACTATTGAATATATAATATTTCTTGACTCACAAATAACCGGTATGCCTCCATAGGTAAGGGAAAATAATCCAATAAAAGAAATATCTTCAATGTTTGATGTATCTTCCACGTTTGAATATTTCAACTTTCCAGAAGGACATGTAATTAATCCATAAAAATGTTCAGCATCAGTCCCAGATATAGCAACATAACATAATAAATTCCCTATTGAACTCCCTCCAGATTCTTCTTTCATTTTTTGAAAAGCTACATGAGCGTTTGCGGAAAAAGCGCCAATAGAGATTGGCAAATTTTGACCACTAATCTCCCTAGCATCTAATGGTAGTCCTGAAGCACCTACTAGAGCATATCTTATAAAGATGGGGTTCTGTAGAGAATCTAAAATCGTGCTAATTGCCGGAAGTAAATTTGAAGGCTCATAATCTTCTTGTATATAAGAAACAAAGGGAACTTCTGAACCCATTCCAAAAAGATACATTGCACTTCGAACTTTATCACAAAATTTCTCGATTTCAGCTTCAGTTTCATTCCCACTTCCAAAAAACTCACCTAATTTTTGTTTCAGATAATACATTGATGCTGCTAAGTTATCTGCATCTAATGGCCATTCTTTATGATAATCATGAACAATAGTCAAGAGTGTTTCATTAATTCTAATTGTTATTAAACACACCTTATCAAAATATGAAAAAGTAATAACCTGATCTTTAATATTCATGTCTTCCCAATTTTCTTCACTTGCTGTAAAAGCCGCTGATGCAAGGCTTGTAATTTGATTTGGATTTAAATCAATTTCACTTTTTCTACCAATTTTTGCAATAGATAGTCCATTTTGATCACATAAAAGCACCAAAACAGTTCCTTCTGATGCACGTAATATAGATGTTAGATGCTGTATTAAAGAATCTCTTACACTCATAAAGAAGACCAATTTGTTTTTAAGATATAATAATTATCTTTTCTTATATAATATTATAAAGTTTTATCATTTATTTCAATCGTATATAAAATTGTCTTTGCCCATAATAAATTTTTTAATTTTATATCTTTTTATATAAATATTAGATCTTTAATTGTTCTTAAATCGCGGGAATTGCCAAGTCTGGTCAAAGATTCTAATTGGTTTGATCATAGGTCGACTATAGGCGGTGGACTTAGAATCCATTCTCATAGGAGTTCGGGAGTTCAAATCTCCCTTTCCGCATTTTAGGCTTATATATTTCATGGTTTAAATACTATAAACTCGAATTTTTTTTTGTTAAATGTAAGAAAAGATAAATTTTAATGTTTGCAGACTCTACTATTAATAATAGTTTAAGAGTTCTAAAAACGATTTATAAAAAAGTATAATAAACAAATAGTACCACGCTCCTGTAGTGTAGTCCGGCCAATCTTTCTCCCTAAGTAAAAGAAAGGGCTTTGCATGCTAGGCTTTCACCCTGGTGACAATACAGATCTTTTCGTTTTGTATCATTAACCGGGTTCGAATCCCGGCAGGAGCACCAATTTTTCACTTTAATTAATTTTTTAAAGATTAATATATAGTTTTCATCCTTATTTCTTTATTGTCACTAAATAAAGTTATAACAGGGGATGGGGAAAAAAGAAATAAAAAAAAGTTGAAAGAAATACGCCCCCGGCATGGAACTCGTCTTGCTCAGATATTGAACAATGAAATCGAACATGCGACCGCCCAGTTAACAGCCGGGTGCTCTACCTAGCTGAGCTACGGAGGCGTATTTAAAATTTATATATAAATAATTTTATTAAATATACTATTTAGTTTTTACCCATTTATTATTGATATTTTTTAGTGCAAAGTGTAATTGTTATTCAGTTTGAGTCGCAAAATAAATCAACCATTTCCCCATGGCTTGAAATGACTCATTTATATTTATATCCCCTTTTGAAGAACAGAATACACATTGATTACACTTTGCTTGTAGGGCATAATTGTTCGCAACTTCAAAATCCACTTCATGATTTTCAAGATCCCATTTCATACCCATAAGAATTATAGGGATAAAACCCGCTTTTTGACGTATAATCCTTAACCATTCCGGGATTTCTCTGAAGGTATCATAATCTGTAATATCAAAACTTATAAAAGCACCACTTGCACCTTTACAATAATCAGGTAAGAGTTCACGAAATCGTCTTTCACCAGCAAAATCCCATAACTGCATTTTAACGGCTTCTCCCGTATCAAGAATTTCAGATTTGGTATGAAATCCGGCCCCAATTGTCATTTTATAACCTTCTTCGAATTTTCCGGTACAGTAACGTGTTATCATTGCTGTTTTTCCCACACCACCGGCACCAGCGACAATAACTTTAAATATCCATGAGCTCTGTACTATCGTAAACCACCTAAATTATCAAACAAATCATATACGCTTATTTATAAATAATAATAATTTTGCTTTATATACTTTTTTGATTGCGTTTCCTTATAAATTGGGTCAATTTGTAATAGCCAAAATAAATCTATAACTCAATTAAATCTTTTTATTTTTTTTAGAAACACATTTGTATTTTGAAATCTTTTTAAATAAGAATAGAGTCTTTTCTAAAATGAAAAAGATTTTTATAAGATTTTATTCTATTATTGCTTAGTACTGTAATAATAAATAATAAATATATTTTGAATAATGAAGGTCGTGATAAGAAAGCATTAAAGCCGACGACATATGTCCGTTATGTAGTTTTCCAAAAGAGCTATGCATTTGTGATAGCTTAAGTGCTGATGATCAACAAATAATAATCTCAAACGATAGACGTAAATGGGGGCGGGTTGTTACTGTTATTACTTTTGTCGGAAACTTTGATGTAAATTTGAAGAATATTTTGACAAAAGCAAAAAAGAAATGTGCATCTGGTGGAACAGTGCGGAATAATGAAGTTGAGCTTCAAGGAGATCATCGATTTAAAATTAAAAAACTATTAATCGATTTGGGATTTCCTGAAGAAAATATTCTTATCCAACAACGACGGAAGTAAATATTATCTAAAAGCTATTCCAAACATTTGCTTTTGGCAAAATATTAGACTATCAGTTATTCAGACATTAAAAATATCTATTTTAGCAATTTCTATGGATTCTATAATTTATAAAGTAATATTTAAAGCAATTGAGCAATTTGAGAATAGAAACCTCACTTTAAGCTTTAAAGATTTAAACCTAAAAAATCCCATAATTATCCCTGCAAATTTGATATTAGAGTTAAGAAATTTGAATACTAAAAACAATAATATAGTTTCTTTTCAAAATATTGAAGAAGTTATAGTTGTGGGAAATGTTGAGACAAAATTTAGATATAATTACTATTTAGTTATTCTATTTACATCAAATGGAGAAAATCAAGGACATTTAATAGGAAACGTTAAAGAATTAGGTGATATATTAATTGGTGTTTGGCCATTCAATCATCAACTTTCAGACATGACTCCTGAGATAATTATTGAGAATTATAATAATATCATTCAAAATTCTGAAAACTTTAGTAATATCTGTCTGATATCTCAATAAGTGATTCAAAGTGTTGGAAAAAGGGAGACAACTTCAAACCCCATAAATAACTCCTTTCCTTAATCCAATGATTTTTGTTCTCTTAATAACTAATTATTGAAGAAAATAATAAATGGCCAAGGATTAGGTTTCAATTTTTCTGATTTCCCGTTCTAGCTCTTCATCAATATTTAAATATTTGAATTCATAAGCCATTATTTCATAAGAGTTTGAATAGTCGCTGAATTTTGCTTTTCCTTTAATTATTATGTCTTTACCTAAAAGCTCAGAAGATTTTTTCTCCATAAATGTATCAAAATCTGGTGTTTCCTTAATTTGAACGAGTTTTTCTGTTTTAACCATTATAAGTTTCTCTGCTATATCACCAATAAATGTCGCTCTAATTGAACCACTTCCATCATCTATTAAAAGATTAACAATCATTCGAAATTCTGTTTCGTTTTCTTCATCACATACACAGTTATCCAATTTTTTGAAGCACTTTGTACATGCCTCATAAATTGTTATATTACTAAGATCTCTTGCAATAAAACCCTTTAATTCAATATTCGCTGAAGTATTAATAGAATCGATTTTTTTGTAATTACCAGAAAAATTAGCCCGAGATTTTATTAAGTCAATCATCTTCAGGTCTTTAATTTCAAAATCCTGTAATTCTAAAGTTGACTCATTAATTAAAGATATTTCATTTCTTTCTGAGAATGTACTATACCTTATCATAACGTTCTTTAGTAATAATCCTTGACCAATTGATAACTTCTCTGAGAATTCCTCAGCACTGTCTCTCCATAATGTCATTCTAATCCCATCTGAAGCATCACTAACTACAAATCCCAAAAGAGGGATTTTTTCACCAGATTTTGATTCAATTGTTTTTAAATTATCAATTGATGTTACCTTCCCTTTAAACGATACAACACCTTTGCGATCTTGAAGCATTCCAATATCTTGTACTAGTTCTCCATTTATTTGGATGCTTTTCGATAACTTTTTAACAACTGAGCTTCTAGTAGCATATAAATCAATTGATTTAGAATCATAGGTGTTTAATCTCGGGGTAAGATTAGATATTGTGATGACATCACCAACTTCTAATTTCTCGATTTTGTCATTGTCATCGTTCCAAAAAGTTAATCTTTTAGAACCTGTAGAATCTAAAAGTGTTAGAGAACCTACCCTCCCTATTTCACCATCTTTTTTTGTAAACTCTTTTATTGGTGAAATCTGAATTATCCTCCCTTCAATTGATATTGATTTTAGACTTAAATTAATATCATTAATATTTGTTAGTTTAAATTCTATTTTGGGATAATCTTTATAATCTACATCATCAGGAGATAATATTACTTTCCCATATCTTCCTATATGTATTTCTAATTCATCATATCTCCCCTTCCTTGCAATTCCATTGATAAGTTTAACTAATTCATTTATTTCAAAATTATTTTCGTTAAAAATATTAACTTGGTCGTCCCATAATACAATTCGGATATCTCCTGTCTTATCGTGTAATAAGAAAGACCCCACATAACCAACTCCACCATCGTTCTTGTTAAACTTGTTAACACGATGGATTTCCCTAATTCTTCCAATTAAATTGATATTTTTCATATTGGGAGTAATATCTGATATAAGTATATCGATGTCTTTTATTATCTCTTTATTTTCTTCCTTTACATCAACACCTAATTCTCTGGCGATAATGAATAACGCACCTTCTTCAGATATTAACCCTTTTAATTCATCTTTCTTTTCACCAACCATATCTTGAATTTCCTTTCTCGTTAAGCCCGTATTTTCGATGATTTTGTTAATATATATCTCGGATTTCATTTCACTCATAATGCTATAATTTATCTATTTTTAAATTATCTTAGTAATTATTATTTAAAAAAAAAATTATTTATTTGTTAATTAAAATATATATCTTTTAAAATTAGGGAGTATCAAATAAAGGTAATTTTTCATTAAGTAACACAATAGAATTAAATAATTATATTTTAATCTAAAAACATTTTTACGAGCTTTACTTCAGAGATTTATGCAAGATTTTAGAGTAATTCCTGTTATAGATATTTTAAATTCAGAAGCAGTACACGCATTTAGAGGTGAAAGAAAGAGTTACCAACCCCTCAAATCTGTATTATTTAAAAATTCTAATCCACTCGATATTTTAGAAGTTCTAAGTTCTAATTATAAATTCAAAGATTTTTATGTCGCAGATTTAGATGCCATAATTAATGACAAACCTAATTTTCCTCTTTTAAATAAAATATTGGAGATCTCAGATATAAATATAAACATAGATCCAGGAATAGTTGATATTAATGACATTCTACAGTTTTCAAAATTCGCTATTAATAAGCTAATAATTGGATTAGAAACGGTAAAAAATTTGGACGTAATTAGAGAAGCTTTAAAGATAGTAGGAAGGGATAAATTAATTCTTAGTATCGATATGTATAAAGAGAAAGTGATTTCAAATGCTAAAGAGGTAAAATATAAAAGTCCTATAGAAATTGCTAATACTATGGAAGAAATCGGTGTAAACGAGTTGATACTTTTAGATTTATTCCGTGTCGGTCAAAAAATTGGAGGAATTCCACAGCAATACTTAAAAATTCAGCATAAATTCGGAGGAAAAATCTTTGTGGGCGGTGGAATAAAAGATTATAAAGATTTGATAAAATATCAAAAACTTAACTTCGCAGGAGTGTTAATTGCCACCGCCTTATATGATGGTACAATGAATATTGAAAAAGTAAGAAACCTTTCTCTAATATAAGTCTTACTCTATAAAAATTAATCCTGTGCTAGAAACATTTAAAGCTTTTTTACAAACAGGGCAAGTGTGCTTCATTCTAACCCAATCAGTTAAATGATCTTTATGTGCTTTCGCTTCACATATGGGACAGCCAGTAACTTCATCAAAAATCTCAATATTTTTCCCACATACAGAACATTTTGTTTTCGAGGCAGTAGAGATTTTAATCAAATCCTTCTTTATATCTAATATTACTCTTTCGGTATTTTCTGCAGTAGGGTTAATCTGTTTTAATTCATCTTTAGTGTCAACGCAAAATATTGATCCTTCCGTATCGTCTTTTTTATTCCCAATCCACACAACCTTTCCCTTAAAGTAACTTGAGCCATCATGTTCTAAAGTTAAATTGAGTCTTCGATCTTCCATAACATAAGTTTGTATTACTTTAGTATATTTCAGATCCATATTTGAAGCTAATTTGTCAATTACTTCTTTTGGTTCTTTAAATACTTCATTTGTTATTTCTAATTTTGTAATTTCTTTAGGAGACATAATAACTGAATATTCTTTTTTTTATATTTAATAAAAATGATTTAATTTAAATTTTTATATAAAATCGTTCTGATATTTAAAAATCCCGCGCTCTAATATATATTGATAATTTTAGTTCTAATAATTTATATTTCATAGATTTCAAATTAATAATTAATTAATTACTTATTGTCTAAGTAAATTTTTTAATATTTTTAAATTATATATGACAGTTATGCCGAACAAAATTCAACTACTTATAAGTCCAAAAACAATTGAAGAAGCTAAAATTGTGATATCATCCCAAGCTGATATGATTGACTGTAAAAATCCAGAGGAAGGTTCACTCGGAGCGAATTTTCCTTGGATTATAAAAGAAATGAAAGAAATGCTTCCTAAAAATGGTTCACAAATATTGAGTGCGACAATAGGGGATTTTCCTAATTTACCGGGATCAGCATCTTTGGCAGCATTAGGTGCTGCTGTATCAGGAGCAGATATTATAAAGGTGGGATTAAAAGGTCCAAATAATATAGAAGAAGGGACTAAATTGATGAAAAATGTCGTAAAAGCAGTAAAGAATTATAATAAAGACATTTTGGTTGTTACCGCGGGATATGCCGATTATACAAGAATGAAAACATCCCTCGATTTTCTCGCAATCCCCACTATAGCGGCTGAATCTGGTGCTGATATTGCTATGCTAGACACATATATTAAAGACGGCAATGGATTATTTGACTTTCTGAATGTTAAGCAACTAATTGAATTTAGGAACAAGGCTAAAGATTTAAATTTAGAAATTGCTTTAGCTGGTAATTTAAGGAATAATACTTTATCAAAAATAAAGAAAATTAATCCAGAGATAATTGGTGTTCGAAGTATGGTCTGTGAGGGATATGACAGGAACGAGGGTACTATAAGATTGGATCTTATTGAAAATTTAAAATCTCAATTATCTCACTAAATGTTTTTTTATAATATACAAGAAAAGATATCTTATTATTTTGGAACAAGATACGATTCCTTTAATATTATGTTTCATTAAGATTTTCAAAAGTTTGTTTTATCACCTTTAGATAAAACCTTTTAATTTTAAAATTTTATTGGTAAATAATACCTATGCTGTTTCAAAAAGAATTGGGGATCATTGGTTTAGGAAAAATTGGTTCTACTATATTGAGAGTTTTAATTGATTCAAAAACAATAGAACCAGATAAAATTATTATTCATGACATACAAAAAGATATTCTGCTAGATAGAGTTAAGGAAACAAAAGTAGAATTTGCTGAAAATAATAAATCTGTTGTTTTAAAATCTAAGTATATAATAATTGCTGTATTACCTCAAGTCATTGATGAAGTATTAGATGAGATTAGTTCTGCAATCTCTGAAGATCATGTTATAATTACAATTGCCGCGGGAATTTCCATTGAACATGTTAACAAACATTTTAGTAAAAATGTGACTATTGTCAGAGTCATGACTAATACACCCGCTTTAGTGAGAGCAGCAGCCTCAGCTATTTCTTCTAATAAATTAATTAAACAAGTGGAGTTAGAATATGTTAAAAATATATTCAGTGCCCTTGGACTTGTTGTAGAGTTAGAAGAAAAACACCTTGATGCTGTTACGGGTTTATCAGGAAGCGGACCAGCATACTTATTCATTATTATAGAATCTTTAGCTGATGGGGGTGTAAAAATGGGTCTTCCCAGAAGGATTGCTTTAAAATTAGCCGCCCAAACAGTATTAGGTGCAGCAAAATTAGTGTTAGAGACTGGAAAACATCCTGGAGAATTAAAGGATATGGTGGCAACTCCAGGTGGCACAACAATTACAGCAATTCATGAAATAGAATCTGCCAAATTAAGAGCCACACTCATTACGGCGGTAGAAGCCGCAACGTTAAAATCGAAATCCATGAATAAAGAGGCCTAAATTATTTAATATTTAAAATACGTGGACCATTCGTATTAATCGATAATTTATACACTTTAATTTCGGGTTTATATGAATTAAAAATCTCTATAACATCTTTTTCTTTTTCTTCTTTACAAACAGCAAAAACTGATTTCCCTAACTGATTCATACTAGCCCCTAAAATCTTTAGTTTATTCAAACGCTGAATTAAACCTGCAACTTCATTCAATCTCAAGATTTTAAGTATTTCAGTTTCTTCTACAAACTTAATTGATGCTCTTATAAAGGATTTTATACCAGGTTTTTGTAATAATTTTACTTGCGCTCTTCTACCTGCTTGTTTTATTTTAAGATTTAACACAGGATTTGTTAAAATCGATTTAGTATGTATCATCCCAAAAGAGCCGCATATTATTTTCAAATTTTCAGGCACTTCAATACTTTCAGAAACACATGGGTATCCTGGTTCTCTAAGTATGCATAATCCACCACGTAATTGCCCACAAACAGTACCTAAACCTGTACGATTCACAACTTCCGCAATATGCGCTATTTTCCCTTTTTCTCTGGAAGATAATCCCAAATTCAAAACATGATCCAAGCCATAGATCGAACCTAATGCTCCAGAACCACTTGCCCCATATCCACATCCAACGGGTAAATCAAATTTATGAGAAATTATAACCTTTACTGAATTTTCTACAAGCTTTTTAATATGATTATAAATGTAATAAGTTGTTTCAGCTTTTTCATTTATTTTTTCATTGTTTATAAATATATCTATTTCACAATCGTTAGATTTGTCCAAATCTTCAACTAAAATCTTTGTTCTCCCAACAGCACTTAAATTAAAACCAGCGCCTCTTGATCCAATTCTTTCAGGATTAATTATTTTGGTACCATTAATTTCATCTACAATTTCAAAAAAACCTGAAATTCTATGAGGTACTTCAACAATTATGTCTCTTTTATAAGTTGCCATGGACGGTAAGTAACTTAATTTAATAAATAATCTATATATTATTAAATAGAAAATTTGAATGAAAATGTTATGAAAAGAAATATTGTTATTAAAATTGGTGGATCTTTATTATTCACTGATCATAATAAAGTAGATACTAATAAAATTACTGAATTTTGCGAAATTTTAAAAAGTAATAAGAGTTCTGGAACTCCTGTTGTTGTTTGTGGAGGTGGATCAATCGCAAGAGAATATATTGATGCTGTTAGATCACTTAAAGGATCTGAGTCTTTATCTGATATTTTTGGAATTGACGTGTCTCGAACAAATTCTAAATTACTTATAACCTCTCTTCAAGATTACGCTTATCCTCAAGTCCCAAAATCAATGGAAGAACTATCTTTAGCTTTGCTTTTCAAGAAAATTATAATTATGGGGGGACTACAACCAGGACAATCTACTACCTCGGTAGCCTTAGAAGTAGCTGAATTTATTGGAGCCGATGAGTTAGTAATTCTAACAGACGTTGAAGGGATTTTTAACAAAGATCCTAAAAAGTTCAGCAATGCACAATTGATAAAATATTTTACACATGAACAACTTGAAAAGTTTATTTTAAATCTGCAAGATGATAAACAAGCAGCTGCAGGTGAATATCGAATTTTCGATTTCGTCTCCCTTCAAATTTTAAAACGTAGTAATATTCGGGTTATTGTCACCTCTGGAAAAAATCTAAAAGAATTCAGAAAATTATGGAATGGTGAAAAAGAAATAAGTGGAACGATAATCTCAAAAGAATAAAGTAAGACATATCCAATATTAACTAATTTAACAAAGACATAAATTATATTAACTAATTTAATTTACCAAATATAACTTACAAGGTAGAAAAACTACTAGGAAAAAAAATGTCTCAAGCGTCATGGAAAGACCAAATTAAGAAAAAATGGGGTCCTCATAGTCATTGTCCTGTTTGTGGTAAGGCTATGCCAACAGACAAGAAATTCTGTAGTCAAAATTGTAAGGATAGTCTTACAGAACGTGATCGAAAGCAGAAGAAGAAGGGTAGATTCCAATGTATTTTCTTAATTGTAATGATGGTGGGAATGGTATTAATCTTATTTCTTCCAAGTCTCTTTGTTTAAGAACGAGAAATCAACCTTAACTTTTTAACTCCTTATTATTTAATTTAATAATTAAATTCTAAAAGTAGTGTTTAGGATCTAGAATTTATGGAAATGCAGGGAGTGGGATTCGAACCCACGAAGAGCTATCTCACCGGATATCTCATCAAAAATTGGAATAATCAACGGTAATTAGATTAAAATGATCTTGAATCCGGCTAATAAGAATTTTCCTTTCTCAAAAGAGTCCGGCACCGTTGGCCAACTTGGTTATCCCTGCTTTAGGAATTTTTAAATAAATGATAATTTAAGAAATAAATATCATTTTATATACTTTTATTTTTTTCTAAAATCTCCTCTAATATAAGGTTTAGAAAGTTAATTATCGGTTTTACGATTTTTTCATCTTTTATCTTACTTTTTATAAATAGTAAGAGTAAAACGGGAGCATTTAGCGCATTAGATGCCCGTTCAGTTATTATTGTACTTAATAATTTACTATTCATCCCAAATAAATTATAAGAAGTTGTGGGTGATTTCACACCCTTAATAATTGAGGGACTCCCTAAAGTAACGTTTCCTATCCCCATATCTTCTTGATCAGAAATCAGTAATATATAACTCTTATGTAACTTGAAAAGAGTTAAAAAAATTTTTATTTTTTCAACTTCTAAGTTCCGTTCTATCAATAACTTCATTTTATTTCTCAGATCTTTTTTGAGTGCATTTATTTGAGATCCTAATTTAATACAAAAAATTAATCCTTTGATAATACCACATCAGACAATCTCTGCCTTCTAATATCAAAATCATGATCCAAATGAATAGTTATACAGTGTTGATCCTCATTTTTGAGATTTTTATGAACAAAACTTATGGGTACAATTGGTAATTCTGACTCGATAACAACACTTTTTGGTACCGGGATAGGTATAACTGCTTTACATCGTTCACAATTCACTAAAACTACCTTCGTTATATTAGATTCTACTTTTTTAATCCTTTCTAAAACACCTGGGCTTAAATCTGGAGAATTTAATGGTGATATCTCTTTTTGCTTAGGGGGTTCAGGAACAGAAGGGATACCAAGCTCCTTATCTTCATTATTTGAATCTTCACTCAATGTTTTTAATTTTGAAGTGTTAATTCCTTCGATATCCTCTTCGGTTTTTTTAATGTTATTGATTTCAGATTTGTTTTGTTCATCCTTTTTACTCATGGGATTTCACGCTTTCTTCATCAAAAAATTATTTTTCGGTTCTAAAACTATCTAAATATTATGATAAATTTTAGATTTTACTATAATATGATCTCTGAAATTATATAAATTTTAGTCAAAATTTAAAAAGAATTTTGTTTGAGAATTACAGATGAAGAAATATGAATATCTTTATGAAAAATCAAACGCCAAAGATTTGTCTTAATTCAGCATATATTTTTGATAATTCAGAAATGATTTGTCCATTATTTTGGTCAAGATAATATTTAATATATCCTGCTAATCCATCATCAGCTTTTATCCAATCTAAAAAACCTTTAATTTCACCTTGTAATTGAGGATCTACACTCGCCCCGCCGGCTGCAGGGGCTGCCGCCTGGCCACCCCCTCCCGCGGAAGCTGTTCCGCCCATTTCAGATCCCTTCTGGCCCATTTGAGCGTTTGCATCCATATATGCTGCTGTTGAGCTCATTGTTCTAAGGGTTTTTTGGACATCCATCGCAGCCCCCCTACCATCACCATCGGGGCTCAAATAAACAATTAATTTATGTTCGTCATCTTTTGCTGCTACAATAGAGCCTTCACCTTTCATAGACATGGCAACCATTCGCTCAGTTTCCATTTGCAACATCGCATACTTAACTCCGGATACCATAATAAATCGGGCATTTTGCCCAATCCAACTAGATACAACTCTATCTACATCTCCACTAATATCCCAATTATCTGTAGAATAAATAATTTCTTTACCTTTGAGAACTGCTCCTGCTATTATAGTAGGATCATTTTGCATTAAATTATAAACTGCTGTTGCTGGATCTACTGGCATATTTTTTCCCTATTTTTTATGAATTTGATATGGTTAATATAATGACATTACATTTAATTATAAAATAATTATAAACTGACTTTTTAAAAATCTATCGATAAGATTAAAATTCCCATTTCATGTCTTTTTCTTTACATTATTTACCCCAAATTTTAGGTTAATATTTTTGTTTTGATCTAGAGTAGAGTTTCTTGTTTTTTCCATCGATCTTCTATTTTTAAACTCATTTTATCTTCGTAATATGCTTAAGGTAATAAATTTATTTTTCCTAAATTCTGTAAATGATCATCCCGGCTAAGTATGTCTTTGAATAATTTTCCACATGCAGAACAACTTGGGATTCTTCTTCTAAAAATCTTTTAGACTCTTCACTATATCTGGAAATATTTTCCTATTTTATATTTTACCCTATTATATCCGACAAAAATGACCTAATACCTTTCACAAAAGGTGACAGTTAAAAAAGCTTTTAGTTCCACATCGTTCTTCCTAATTTTACGCACCTATGCAACATTTTTGACATTTTGTTTGAAAAAATAGAAGATAGCACTGTTTCCCGCGTGTTGTAGAATAATGTCGCATTATATTAAGAGAAAGAAGAAACTTATTAAAAAAATATAATCTAAACTCAATTTCAAAATTGAAAAAATGAGAATTTTATTAACGGATAAATCCACCAAACGCAAATATTTATAAGTGCAACAATAATTATGAGAATTATAATACAGAATTTTAAATGGGTTGGTTTTAGTGGATCTTTCAAAACCTCAAAAAAATTTTAATTTATGCCCAGAATGTGGTAACAAAAACCTAATCTCTGATGATGCTCGTGGTGAGATCGTTTGTAATGATTGTGGACTTGTTTTGACACAAAGAGCTATAGATTCTGGTCCTGAATGGCGAGCTTTCACTTCTGAAGAGGCAAACAGAAAAGTAAGGGTTGGAGCACCAACAACTCTTACTATACACGATAAAGGACTAAGCACAATGATTGGATGGAAGAATAAAGATGCATTTGGAAAGGCAATAAGTCCTAAAATGAAGGCTGAAGTTTATCGGTTAAGGAAATGGCATGTAAGGACACGAACCAATAAGTCAATTGATAGAAATTTAGCTTATGCGATGAATGAATTAGACCGATTTACATCACAACTGAATCTTTCTAGAGAGCTAAAAGAATCTGCAGCTCACATTTACCGAAAAATGGCTCATAAAAACTTAATAAGAGGTAGATCCATTGAAGCTATGTTGATTGCATCGATTTATCTATCATGTAGATTGAATATTATACCAAAAACTTTAGATGATTTTACAGAATTTGCTTCAGTTGATAAGAAAAAGATTGCTCGCTGCTATAGATTAATACTGAGTGAACTCAAACTGAACATCCAAGTCTCTTCACCCATAAATTTCATTCCTCGATTTTGTGCCGAACTGAAATTATCCGGAAAAACGCAAAACAGGGCAGCATCGATTCTAAAATTAGCCCGGAAGTATCGAATTACTGCAGGAAAGGTTCCAACTGGTTTAGCTGGTGCAGCATTATATGTCGCTGCAATGCAAGAAGGGGAACGCAGAACTCAAAAAGAAATCTCAATCGCGGCTGGTGTTACCGAAGCCACCATTCGAAATCGTTATAAGGAACTGGTGAATTATTTAAAGTTTAATGTAAACGTCTAGTTAAGAATTCTTATTAATCTAATAACCCAAAAAATGTTTACAGGGTTGTATTATTTAAGAAAAGGAAATTTTTAAAGAACTTTAATTCGCTTTATTACGTCTGGTCTTTTTTTATATAATATGCGAAATCCACAATTAGAACATTTAATACCTGGAAGAGCGCTCAATTCTTTTTGACTTACATCTTTCCCGCAACTCTTCTTTGCACAGACATATTTCATAATATTGCTAAATATTTCTTAATTAAAATACTTTTTCCTTATAAGCCGTAAATATTAAGAATTTTCTTTAAAAAAGAAATAAAAAAAAGTATTAACTAAATATATAAAGATTTTCTTCTATCCTCGGGATCTATTAGCGGAATTGTATCAAGATCACTTTCTAATTGATCTCTTTTTTTCTGCAAATTTTTTGTTATATCTTCAATATTATCTAGGGTATATTTCTTTTTAATTGGTAAAGTAAACGATTTTTTTAGCATTTCTAAAAGACTAATTGATGCTTTTAAATCTGTAATATCTTCATTAACCATTGCTATGTTATCTGTTTCTGCGAGGAAAACTAAACCATCAATGTTAAACCTTGCCTTAGCTAATGTGGGAATTAAACCATTGGCACCAATTATTACACCTTTCTGGATTTTTTGACAAACATTTTCCTTCAAATATTCCTCTAAAATATCTCGATTTGTAGAACTTGTAAAAATTTGTGGAATTTTCGAAATAAGTTTTCGGTTACTTACAGGATAGGCACCCAGAGCAATTATGAGTTGGGCTCCATATTGATTGATTATTTCAGTTAGGAAATTAGAAATCCTATATATCCCCTTTGGTGTTAAACTCTGAGCATCAGCAGTTATTAATATTAGATCCCTTGTTTTTTTAGGGTCCTTCCAATATAAAATCTCAGCCTTAGGAGCAGATAATATACTATTGTCAACTATCGCCCCAGCGGGATAATCATCAAAAATGATATCCATTAAACCTTTTGCATTAAGTTGCCCTATTAGGGAGTCTAAAGCAAACTTTCCGATATCTGCAATACCTGGCATACCTATAATGCATATTGGGTTTATAAAATCTTCTTTTGAAAAGTTTATATGATTTATAATTCTTATTCCTTCCATATCTTAAACCTTCTTTTTACAAAATTATGTCTAATAGTAGGGTATTTTTATCAATTTAAAAACGATGTATTATCCTAGTAGACACAAGAATTAGTGTAAAAGTAATACTTTCGTAATATCAAAAATTTATTTTGAGGTGAAAGCTTAGAAGACTTAAAATAAATTTAACCTGCAAATTATTGGTGATGATGAGTTTAAAATATAAATGTATGATGTGTGGTACTTGTTGTCATGAAGCCCCTGGAGAATTTGTTAAAAGAATCCCAATTTACCCAGAGGAAGCAGATGAATTAATCGAAGTAGCAAAAGAACGTGATAACAATTTTAAAATAATCGAAGACCTCATTTTTCCTGATACGAAAAATAAAAAAATTCTGGTTCTGACCTATAGGATAAGATTAGATAACAAATCTCAAGGATGTTCTTTTTATGATAAAAAGATTGGGTGCTCAGTTCATAATATTAAACCTATGGCATGTCAAGCATATCCCCTGGCTTTAAAACAATTAGATGCATTCAATTTTGAAATATCTATCGATCCCTTATGCAATTTTGTTATAAATAATTATGAAGAACTAAAAACAACAGATTTAAAAAAATTAAAAACAATTTTTCAGGAAGAATATCCTAAAGCAGAAATATTTTATCGCAAAAACAAAAGACTTATGTTTAAAATTAAGGAGTTAGAAGTTACAAATAAAATTTCCATACCCCGTGAGATAGATGTAGAACATTTTAATGAATATTTGCAGAAATGGGATCGAAAAGAGATTCGAGTTAAATAATAAAATAGAATTTTGATAATGAATTAAAATTCAACAAAAAAACTATAGCTATATCTTTAATTTTAATTCACTTACTAATTCCTTAAATTCTTTATCTCCTAAAGTTGTAACCTTATAATTATTTAACGCTTCACTTATGATCTGAGCGATAATATGCTTACAAAAGTCTCGTTTTCTATTCACAACTACATTTTTATAATAATCTTGACAAGAGCAAAATAACTTTGGATAAATTAAGTGCTCTTGATTTCTTCCCATTGCAGTCCAAACTACCCTGTTTGAAGGTTTATAAGTATATTTAGTAATACCTCTTTTCAAAGTCTCTATTACATTAGAAGATTTATCTGGAAATATAAGTTCTAAGAAGTTAATGAACTCTTCATCAATTATTTGTTTTTGTCTAGCTTTTTCAAAAATCTTCAATAATAAATCTTTTGACATTTGTAT
>Ga0114923_10000579_pt1 | contig 27994 bp, 26 predicted proteins | sample SumtaG_FD_89578 | JGI IMG/M metagenome (GOLD analysis project Ga0114923, IMG submission 89578) | Deep subsurface microbial communities from Indian Ocean to uncover new lineages of life (NeLLi) - Sumatra_00157 metaG | ecosystem: Environmental > Aquatic > Marine > Oceanic > Sediment | place: near... | reverse complement strand
TTGGCGTAGAAATTAACATCTATATTCGAACGTATCTTGAAAAGAACAAGGAAAGATGGTGTGAGTGTGGTAACGAAATGAACGCTTCATGGACTTTGCTATGTCTGAGCTTAATTGCTTTCAGTTTCGTATTTATCCAACCGGTTCCCGTCCACAACAATTTTGACCAGAATGATTCAGTGCCAACTCTGACTCAACCAATGCTCCAAACGCCAGCTCAAGAGATTGGAGATAATAGATCATTCTGGGCACTAAACCTTGACACAATGGAGCGCTATGTTGCGGATGCTTATCTACTTGCGATTGGAAACCACTGCTACATCTACATAGAGGACCTGGTGATTTCCATCATTGGGGAGGAAGAGGCAAATTCAAGGGCTGAGACTTACAGGGATGAGTTCGACGCGAACATTTATCCAAGAGTGATTGATCTGGCAGGAAACCCTGATGGCACACTAGGTGACATAGACGGAGACCCAAGGATATACATTCTGATAGCCGAGCATCGTATGGATTACTATCTTCAAACAAACGAGGGTGCAGGAGAATACTCGAACATGTGCGAGATGGTATACATCTGTTACCGCACGAGCAACCCAGTGAGAACTATTAACCATGAGTTCCACCACCTGGTCTGGTTCAACAACGAGTTTGACGAGGTCCATTTCATTCTGGAGGGAGCAGCTGAGTATGCTGCCTACCACTCAGGCTACCTTCCAGCCAATAACTGGACTGTTCGGGTTCAAAACTTTCTTGATGACATTGATGATTCACTCATCTATTTCGAGGTCGAGGCCCAAGACTATGGTGCCTGCTATCTCTTTGCATTCTACCTGGCGGAGCGATATGGTGTGCAGTTCCTACGAGACATGGTGCAACATGAAGATGATGGAGCCTTGGGGCTGGAGACCGCACTTGATGCAGCAGGCCATAACATCTCATTCAATGAACTATACCTGGACTGGATGACCGCTCTGACCATTGATGAGCAGGGTTTCGCAGATGACCGGTATTGCCTCCAAGGCATGGACGCGACAATCCAAGATTACTCGACCATTGAGTCCCTTCCCTATCAGGATGAAAGTTTACCGCTGTATTGCTACGGTTCGAAGGTGTACAAGCTGACATCACCACCGGACAGCTTCAGTGTTGAGATGAGCCAGCCCGCTGATGGTGTTGCAGGCCTCTCAGTCGCGTATAGGGACCTAAGCGGCTGGCATGTTCAGCAGATGCAGGATGAGCGCCTGGCATTCATGAACGTAACAGGCGAGTCGATAGATACAGCATACGTGATCACAAGCTATCTGTTTTCCGAAACTCCAGCTGGAGATATTGACTTTGGGTCGGGTCCTCAGGAAACGGTTCAAGTGTTCATGTATGAAAGTAATGAAACTACAAGCACACCAACACCTACGATAATAAACAACGATCAAGCTTTGCTCATCATAGCTGGAGCAATACCCTTTACTGCCACATTCGTGTTAGTCCTCATACTCCAGAGAAGAAAGAAAGAGAGTGTCGAACTTATTTCCTAACAGATGATTTTGAGCCTATTCTCTGCAAATATTGAAATAGAAGCTTCTAACCTGAGAAGCAGTATGGTAGGCATAAGAGTAATCCCCACTGAGTTTACTGTTGAAGGTGAAACCCTTCGCGGTCACTTTGTGTTTCTCCCTGGAGAGGGACCCTTCCCTGGAATTGTAAAGTATCATGGTCTCCCAGGTAGTCCGGAACAGATTAGCGGAGTTGCGACCAACCTTGCAAAGGCTGGATTTGCAGTTCTCACATTTGACTTCCGAGGATTCAGAGATAGTGAGGGTATGTTCACACTTAGTGGTCAGATTCAGGATGCAAAGGCTGCAATCAATCACTTGTTGGAGTCTGACCTGACATTGGATTCCTGGTCTGGAATTTACGCAGCTAGTTGGGGTGCAGCGGTTGCAGTGTGTACTCTGGCTGAAGATAAACGGACCAATGCGATATGTCTGAGAGCCCCTGTCTATGACACACTATGGTTTTCTGAATCACCGATGATTCGACCTGCTATTGAGTTCCTTGCTGAAAATGACCCCTCACATATACGGGGTATCGAGAATCCGCAGAATCAGGATGAGTACCTGCATCAAATGATTGAGGACTCCAAGGTTCACAATCCAATGAATGAGATTTCTAAGATTTCCCCCCGTCCATTGATGATTATCCACGGCACAGATGATGTTGGTATACCTTTAGCTGGTGTGAAGCGACTTTACGAACTTGCTGGTGAACCGAAAAACTTGGTCGTTGTTGAGGGTGCGGACCATAATTTATCCGACCCACGTGCTTATGAAATCACAGTGGACACAATAGTTGAGTGGTTCACTAAGCAAAGGGCTCCATAATCCTCGCCGTATTCTACTGTGGTTTCAGAAAACAGAAATGTAGATACACTCTTCATGTTCGGTCAGGCCACTGGAAATTAAGATTATTCTTAACTAAATTATTGTATAATTTAGGATAGTCATTCAGGAGGAACAAGATGTGAAGAGGAATGCAATTTGTACAATACCAATCATCTTAGTATTAATTCTTTCAATTGGAATTGTTGCTATATCGGCTGTGAAACCAATAAAGACGGTACTAGATGTAACAATGACAAGCCCCAATGATGGAGTTGTAGTAGAGAATGGTGGAACCATTGAAGTGACCGGGATTGTTGTTTCTTTGAAAGGTGATGCTGGTCAAGTGAACACATATGTCCAATATGCAATAGGAGCAGGATCTACTGACTTCAGTAATATTGGGAGCTCTGATACAAGTGTGCTGCATATCGTCAATGGACCACAACCCCAAACACAATCACTGCTTAAAGATGAGTCGTACGGGATTAGCTGGATACTGGCTGGCCCAGCTGGAACATACGAGATACGAATCTACAGCGAGGGTGAACTCGCAAGGTCTGGGGAATCTGTATCAGTAACTGTGAAGATTTCGGCACCTCCTCCGCCACCAGGAGTTGAGGTCGTTTTCTCAGAAGGGCAAGATCCATCAGTTGGTTATGGAGTTGCGATTGGAACATACGAGAATACATACATCGCAGATGGAGTCTATGAAACACTCAGTGAGGAGAAGAATGCACACGGGACAAAGAAACCTGTGGATGACACAACAGAGCTTGGTTGGATCTTCACATTCGAGCTCCCGACACCACGGACTGTGACCACGTTCTACTTCTATGGTTATGCAGCATTTCAGGAGGATGACGGTGACACTGCCTTCTATGTGCAGGAGGAGTCAGGTACCGTTTGGAGTACAATATTCGAGGTTCAAAACACAGGTGGAAGCAAGATATTCTCCGCCAATCTTACAGACCAAACCAGTTCGGTAGTGAGGTTGTGATTTATTGATAACGACCGAACGATACGTGAGAAGAAGATATCTTCCTTGTACATAGACCAAGCCTTCATTGGTTTGGAGGACTATGAACCACCAATGAGTGGGATGGAGATTCTCACAGCACCATATACATGCCACAGGTTCCAAGCTTGGGAGAATTACGGATCGGCCTGGTACAATGACGCTGACATCCCGATAACGTCAGGTGCTGTTATGGACATCGAGATTTTTGACATGGATTTGGATGGTCGGAATGAAGTCGTGGTTGCAGAAACTATCGTTGAAGGGACTGAAACCGGAATTGTTGAGATTTTCGACTTTGATTATGGCACATCACCAGTAGACACACTATATCTTCCGGAAGGGTTAACCGGCGCTGTAGTTTGCATCGCTGTTGGTAATTTTGATGCTGACTCAGATATTGAGATAGCTGGTATAGCCTCGTTGGGTGGGGCTGTAATCTGGGATAAAGTGGATGGTGAATACCAGGTAGCTCTCTTGATACTTGAACGACACTTTATCGACCTAGTAACTGCAGGCAATCTGGATGATGATGCCGAGCTAGAGATTGTGTTTGGTTTTGGATGGGATCCGGTACATTGTGATGTAGTTCTGTACGACTATGACCTAGGTTTGGACACTTGGGTGAATACGGCGAACTACTCTAACTTCACTCCAGATAGTTGGTTCTATCATATGGAAATCAACGATGTCGATGAAAATGGCATTGGAGAAATTTACCTCGTATACAAAGATGATCCATTCAAGATTCTGACCTATACGGATGGTGAACTAGTCGATTTCTGGACTGTACCAGATGTTGTAGCTGGAACAGATGTCGGAAATGTCGGTTTCAGTTTTGCCACTGGTGATGTGACCAACGATGGAAAAATGGATCTTGTCATCTACTCACCGGAATGGGATGGATTGGTAACTGGTTTCCGGGTCTATGAGTTCGATGAACAGCTAGGATTTGTCAATACCTATAATTTTGATAATCCTGGTATGATGAATATCTTTGGAGACCAGATGGTCATTGGAGATATTGATGGAGATTCCATGAACGAGCTAGTTGTTTGCGGTGGGCCCGGTGGTATCTACTCAGAAGGAATGATGTATATTTTCAGATACAACACTCTAATCTTTTCTGCTGAATTGAATGCTAACGAGTCCAATTGCATTGCGATTGGCGATTATGATAACGACGCATAACCTAGAGAACTAAGGTAGGAAGGCGGTTAATCCACCTTCCCCTTTTTTCCTCAACGAAGCCTATGAGAATGTTGGATAGTTTCCGTCTTGAACTTTATAATCTTTCAAATGAATGATTATACAGGTTATTCACGAGATAAGCATACCATTGTTGGTATATAATGGACTATGGGAAAAAGGCCCATAGATTACAATCCTCATGATGTACGCCGCTTCACGATCACAATTGCTACAACTGCAAGGGTCAAGACTGCTATTCCAACACCAATAGGGACTAAATCTATTGGAGTACCATCAACCGCTATTGTGGGTGTGATTGGTCCTGCATTAGTCATTTGAACCACAAACACATTCATTTCTTCCTCATCCATTGTCACTTGGTAACCTGCATCCTTCATTTCATTCATGGATCTTTCCAAATAATTATGGAATGACTCCTCTTGTTGTACAGTTGGATAGTAGACATGCGTACTAATTGGTTCATAGTCTGGATCCAAAGATGAATAGTTTTCATGTTCAAGATATTGAGCTGTGGGCACGAGTACATGCTTTGCTGACCAGTAGTCCAGAGCTACTGGATCTACACTTGCTCCAATTATATCTGTGGCACTTGCTGTACTGTAAGTCGACCATGGTCCTCGATCGAAAGAACTCTCTATTGGGTTTGCATTCACCCATATCATATCAAGTATGTTGAGGATTGGTACTCTGGTTTCAACCATCAATGTCCCCATTCCACCATTCCTAACTGAGAAATGCTCGTGAGGAATTTGTGGATCTATATCATTCACAATGTATCCCTGTGGAACTCCCATGTAATGTTTGACAGAGGCAGTTACTCCAAGCAGGTCGTGACTCTTCAAAACAGGCATATTGATTACTTTCAATCTGTCGGAATCAAATCCGGTTCCATTAATCCAGACTCCTTGCTTGAAACTGATGTAAGCTCCAGTTGCTGGACTCGTGAATTTTGGATAGGAACAATACAACTCTGTTTCTTCCTGCCAAGTTGAACTCCTAACATAACCATCAGCAAAATCACCATCATCATAATCATCTACAGTGTCATAGTGAAGATCGTCCCAGAGAAATGTACTTACATTCCAACTTGTGGCAAAAAGGTCCGCAACTTCCTGAGCAGACTGATTATGATAATAGGAATTTGAGTTCAGTCTATCTAGATCTCCTAATCCCTGTCCATTATCTGCAATTACTACTTCTCCTGTGAATCCATCTGGGTGATTGTGTATCGCATTGATTACACTCTTGATGAGGTCTGTATTCGTACCTCCTCTACGAGGCCATTGCCCATTCATCTTAATTATTACTACATCTTCACTCCCGATAAGACCATCATACGCACTTGTTGTGTTGTAGAAGTGAAGTCCTTGGGATGACATCAAGTCAATAAGTGCGTTCACTGACGAATTCATATCTCCTGCAGGCCCAGTTACATTCTGGACATAGAAGAGGTCAGAACTGGTTTCAGAGATAGTGGCTGTCTGTGGTGTTAGAACAATAGGCACTCGCTCCATATCTGAGTCTACTTGAAGGGGTTCAAATTCAAAGTAGATAGGACCCGTAGCTATGAGTAGTCCACCCACAGAGAGAATCGTCAGAATCAAAACAGGTTTCAATGACTTGATAACAATTTGTAGACTCGCTAGACTTGGTAGTGAAACAAAAGCTATACTCTTGAAGAGCGATACATTGGCTATTGCTGCTTGTTGACAGGGATACATGATACGTGAAGGCTTGGTTCCTGTTCTAATAGCAAACCATATTGTGCTTGCAATCGCAACAATTGCCAGAGTCACAAATCTGCGTTTCTTCTTCTCTCGCCCTTGGTGTGGACAATGTTTTGTTGCTTTCTCACTCACTCTGAATCTTCTCCACAGAAGTTACACATTGTAACTGTGAGATATTACTCTTTGTAAGCCAGTAATCGTTCTAACAAATCAATGAATACATCTTCACATTCTCTTTCTTACTACCAAAAGCACTACAACAGCTACAAGCGGTATCGTGATACCAATTGCAATAATCTCCAAAGGAATTGTCCCTGCTGTTGTTTCACTTGTTGTTGTTTCACTTGATGTTGTAGTAGACGTCGAACTTGTTACTGAACTCATGTTAGTCCATGTGTTTGTGTCATATGTATAGGCCCATGTATCCCCTAATGGAATATAATCTGCACCTCCTCCTCCAAATAGAATTGAAACATTGTTCTTAGAATCAAAAGTAAAAGCTCCTGTAATTCGGCCCGGTGGTGCATCATCCGGATATAGTCTAACCCATGAGTTTTGTTGAGCATCATAGATCCAAGTATGATTCACTGGGTCTTGTCCGACCTGCCCTCCAAATAGAACACACTTCTGGATTGACGAGTCAAAGACCATTGATGGCCATTTCAAACCAAAACGAGCACCAGTTGTTGTCTGTTCATCCCAAGTATTTGTAGATACATCATACCACCAGGTATCTTCAAGATGTCCCTGTGGAGAATTACCGCAGGTCATCACAACTTTCTGAACTGTTTCGTCATAAGCCATCACAAGCCCATAGCGTTCAAGTGGAGGGTCTACTGGATAGACCTCAAACCATTCTCGAGTAGTACAATTGAAGATCCATGTGTCATCACTTTCCCTATCATCTCCACCAAATCCACCAAAGAGAACAACCACATTCTCATCTGAATCGTATGCCATTCCATGACTGAAATGATTTCCAGGATTTACTGATGTAACAACATGTGACCACGTTTGAGTTGCACAGGAGAATGACCAAGTATCTGTTCCACTACCATAGAAGATGATCTCATTTGTTGCATCACAATAGACCAAATAATGACCTGCTCTCGCAGAAGGATGTGGTGATAATGTCAATTCTGTCCATTCATTTTCTTCGTACGAATAGATCCATGTATCAGATAGTTCGTGATAACCTCCATCACTTGTCGAACCACCGAACATAACCGCAACCTCATTATGAGGATCATATGCCATTGCATGGCTCATTCTAATCTCTGGAGTACTTCCAGTTTGAGCTACAGCAAGGCTATCTTGAGCCACTGCAGCACTTGGTAAAATTATACCAAGAATTATGATGACCCCTAAAAGAATTCTAAATCTCACTTAGCAACCACTCCATATTCTCAGGAAACCGACTCATTCTACAATATAGACTTACATTATCCAGCAATAGACCATCTTCAAGGTGAAACAATTACTCTATTCTCGGCAATTACACTAATTCTAGCATTTGATGTATAACATTGAATAATAACTAAACTTTTGTACAAAGAAGTGCAAGTATACACGGCAGGGTAATCTAAGAAGGATGCATTACTCCGTATGATCGCTATTATACTGATCAAGACTGAAGCAGGGCAGGCGTTCTCGGCTTGTACCGAGATAGGAAAAATCACTGGTGTGGAAAGTGCTCATGTAGTGACTGGACCATATGATCTGGTTGCTGTAATTAATTCAAACACTAATCTTCGAAGTCTCGTTGCAGCAATCCATGATACAAGGGGTGTCCAACGAACACAAACTTGCATTGCTGTATCTTGAAGGACTAGATATCAATCAGTGTTCACGTCGAGAGTGTTATTACACAATCTATGTAGTAGAAACGATATGAAAAGTTTCACAAAATATCTTACTTTCAATGTACCTGCACGAATGGATTTTGTCTAGAAAAGAATGCATGGGTCTGTCACAAGTAGTGTAAACTTTTCCCACATCTCACTCCGCATTGATTATCGTCTGACCAAAACAGTAGTTGTATGAGTTCAAATACTCCCATCAAAATGAAATTGTATGAGAGGACTAGGTTTGTGGACTAGGTCAGTTGTTCGAGGAACAACTAATCGACGTGCGCCACTGAAAGCCCGAAGGAAGATGCCTTCTCAAGGGAAGTCCTTACTCTCCAAGAAAGAATCGACATCAGGTTCTGGAGAGTCCGCGGCTGTTCACTTTGCTCAAACGAGCCTTCTTAGTTTTGGTGACAAATCTAAGATGAGTGATAATGACCCCGCCGTGGTAAGAACTGTGGAAAATCTCTCTGTTGCTGGAAGTGATGATTCAGTAGGAAAACAGGAGAAAGAAGCCAGGTCTTCAGGAGGGATCCCATCCCGATGAACGTTGACAAAGCTCTTGCTAATTTTTGTAATTCATTAGAATTACGAAGACGTGGCGACACTGGCAGGAGAAGGGTGGAACATAGAAATTTCTTACAGTTATGGTTCACTCACCAAACTGTGAGATTTAGGTTAGGGATTTTGTTCACATTACCCGCGGTGTTCAGGACTCCGTAAGGGATAGCTGAGTCCAGGAGGGGTTCTGTCTTGTCAATGCCAGGACGGTTTCTGAGAGGGGAGTCCTCGTACTCCTCCTCACTTTTCTTTGACAACGTTTTTACCGACTCCCTGAATAGAAGACAACATGAAGAGTCATACAAAGTATCTGACTTTTAGCGTTCCAGCTCGGATGGATTTCATTCATATAACACCCGATGTTCAAGATGCTGTCAGGGAGAGCGGAGTCCAAGAAGGACTATGTCTAGTCAATGCTATGCATATCACTGCTAGTGTTTTCATAAATGATAATGAAAGTGGACTTCATGCTGATTACAAACGTTGGTTGGAAGAATTAGCTCCCAATGAACCTCACAGTCAATACAAGCATAATCGCACTGGTGAGGATAATGGCGATGCACATCACAAACGTCAGATCATGGGTCGTGAGGTTGTTATAGCTATAACAAATGGTCAACTTGACCTGGGACCTTGGGAAGCAATCTTCTACGGCGAGTTCGATGGTCGTCGGTCAAAACGGGCTCTTATTAAGATAATCGGGGAATAGCTACCAATGGTGAATTCGACTGACGGTTTGACATTAATACAGGGAATCGAGAAGTCTATTGAGGATGCACTCTGGACAAGTGTCGCTGATGAAGATTATGAGAAAGCATTAGGAGAATATGAGCGTGCAAAGGCGAGTCTTGAAGTAATGCAAGATCTATCTGGAGATGCAGAACGAGAGAGGAAGAGAGTTCTTTCATACTGTGTAATGCGGATGAATGATGCACTGGAGCATCTTGAAAGGTCTGAGGGTTCGATTAAGAGGGCTGAGGAGTCATTGAGATTGGCTAAAGAGTCTGAAGACTTAGTCCAAACCCTCCGCTCTAAATTAGCATTGGGCGTGGCTTTTCTAAACTCGGGGAATCTTCTTGAGGCTGAGAGCCACTTTACAGACATCATCCTCCAAGCACAGGATGAAACTGAGAACAAAGACATAATCCAGATTTATGGCTGGACTCTAATTGTGCGCGTGAATATCCTCCTTGGTAAAAGTCTGTATAACCAAGCAAAGGAGCTCGCAAACCAAGCCTTGGGAGTTCTCAGTAGCATAACCAACTATGCTGGTCTTAGAACAGCGTACTCTCTACTATCTCGAATCTATCAGAACGAAGGAAACATTGAGAAGTCTGAAATGTATACGCAGAAGTCAGACGAATATGATAAGCTAACCAAGAAGCATCGACAATAGCTCACAGTTTGAGGTTTCACCTTGAAATACTACGAAGAAACTAATCCTCCTGATATTGAAGAATCAGTTGTCTTAGCCACTATCCAATCTATCTTCTCACAAATCGAAAACCCACGGGTGCGATTTCTCTATCACGGGACATACAATGTCTACATTGTAGAGGACCAATACATCTTTCGATTTGTAAGCACATATCATCCTCCTAAAAAGCGAAGGGAGATTGTGCGAAGCGAAGTCAAACTTTTACAGATTCTAGGGAGTCATCTTGATACTCCTATTCCGGAGCCGAAATTCGTTGATCTGGACACGGACTATCCGTATATGGGTTATCGAATGATTCCAGGAGCGCCGCTTTTGTTACATTATTTGGATGCACCTCCAGCACAACATACAATCTTAGGAAAACAATTAGGTCATTTTATTGGCACATTTCATTCGATAACCGAAACAATCCTTGACGATGAAGCTGATTCTTTTACTCCAGAAGTGTATCGGAAAGAACAAAGCGAAATCTTCAATCGAGTACAGGATTTAGCTTATCCTCAAATGTCCACCCAACAAAAGGATTGGACTGGAACTTTGTTCAATAGTTTTCTAGACAATGACGAGAATTTTGAATTTGAACCAGTCATTACGCACGGTGATCTATACTCCGTAAACATTCTGGTTAATCCGGAAACACTCAATCTCACAGGTATTATTGATTTTGAAAGCGTTCGCTTGTATGATCCGGCTATTGACTTCATCTTTTTGCGTGAAGGCACTGTTCTTCTATCATCACTCATCAAAGCATATCCTCATAGAATTGACCCCAAGCTCGGAGATAGAGCAGCCTACTTTCTTGGAAAACAACCATTTTTCTACATCTTGAAGGGATTGGATTTTGGTCTTGAGAGGATGGAAAAATTCGGCTATGATAGGATTACCGACCACATGAAGAATTGGGACTATTTCATGAAAGTTCGCAAACAGAGTTTCAATGAATAACTTTAGCCCAATAGTGAGCTTTCCCCACATTGACAAATCCGACCGACTCATACAGTTTCCGTGCGCCCTCAGAAGGAGCTGCACCTAAAATGACAATAGCTGTGGGATTGTGTTTCTCTAGCCTTCTGAAACTCTCTAACAACACTGCCTTTCCAAGACCCAGCTTTCTATGGTCCGGGTGTGTGCCGACTGGCTCTAACTCGGTGATTTTACTGACAGGATCAATCCGTGCAGTACAGAATGCTGCAAACTCCCCGGATGGGGCTACAGCTACAATATCCAGTTCGGACTGGTAGAATGATGCAGTGCTATAGGTGTCCAGTAGGTTCTTTGACATGCTCTTGATGTGGGGAAACACCGCAACTTGGACAGTCTTATACTCCTCAAATTCGCTGTCAATATGTGCATGTCTGACTGAATATCCATCGGCCAGAGTATAATCAGGAATCGGCGCATCCAAAGGTCTTATCTGGTTGTCTCCCTCGATTTCATCCTTTTCATATCCTAGGTCTTTTAGTATGGGGATGAGTTCATTGTCCGCGTCATCTACCACGAGAGTCATCTTCACGGTATCGCTATCGCTGAGTTCCTTCACCCGTTTCTGCATCAATGGTATTATCTCGCGTGAATTCTCAATGTAGTCAGGATGGATTGAGAGGTGGCATGAACCTGAAGGCTTAGCGACTGATAGAGCAACTATATTCTCATCATCTTCCCAGATTTTCAAATATTCATCTTCCTCGTCAAGGTACTCGGTTCCACCAGGACCAAACTTAACATTCTCAAGAGTTGTAGGGAGCCAATTGGTGTAGGATTTCTGAATGAAGTATATCTCCCCTAGGAATCTCCGTGCTGAATCAAAATCGTTATCCCAATGGAAATCTCGCATCTGAACTGGCATCGCTTATTCACCATGGTTGAAGTGTAGCCCACCTATAATTGCTATATTCCTATCTATTTCATCAATTTCATTGTGCAACAATGAGGAATACTGATATGAGCTGAATTCTCATATTCACGTAGCGCTTGGAAACCACAGAATGAAGAGTCTTTGTCCAATCTGCGGACGTCTTATCGAAAATTCAGAGATAGTGGAATCTGAGAATGAGAAGTAACCGAATAAATGAAATCACTCACTCATCTTCCTCATATCCAAATCCCCAACACGGGTTCGGATTCGTGCACCAACTTCGTTGATCTTCTTTCGAATAGCTGCGATCTGCATGTTCCTTGTGGCAAACTGTTCTTTCCTATTCTTCTCAATTGCTTGATACTCTTCGTAGGATTTAGCCCATTCTTCACGTGTGTCCTTGAGCTGCTGTTTTAGATGCTCAAACATGATGCGCTTCACATGCACAGTATTCTTTAGAGTGAGTAGATCAGTTTCCATTTTTGAGAGGGTGTTTGCCAATTCTTCTTCAGCCATTTTGAGGTCACTACGTAGGGTCTGTAACTCAGTCATGGCAAGTCCTATTGTTTCTTCTTCCAAATGTTCAGAATCTGAAGATAGTAGAGTGACCGGATCCACTTCTCTATCTAGTGGTTCTTCAGTAGGTTTAGGTGCAAGAGATGTCTGTGGAGTGGGTGATGTGGGTTCATTTGATGCTGGCGTTGTTGATTCCTCTTCCTTGGGAGTAATTTCGTGGGATGATGGAACACTTGTGATTGGTTGATCTGTAGCATCAATCATCATTCGGATCAAAGCTTCGAAAGTTTCATCGATGTTCTTGTCTTGCTTTGCAGAGGTTTCGATGAAAACTGCTTTTGTGCCCAACTTCTGGGCAACACTTTCCGCGAAAGCTTCACCCTCCTCGGTAGTAACTACATCCTCTTGACGGAGTGTGTGTCTAAGGTCTGTTTTGTTTGCAACAATCATGAGGGGCGGTAGGCCATCCATAAATCCGTGGGCTTCTACCAGCCACTTCGACGCACTATCGAATGACTTTCTATCATCCACCGCATAAACCAGTATGATGCCTGACGATCCCTCGTAGTATCGTCGTCGTAGATTTTGAAAAGCGACCTGGCCGGCTATATCCCAAATTACGAGGTTCGTTGGACTACCTTCAAAAATCAACGACTTTTGCGCAAAATCCACACCGAGGGTTGGGATGTAACTCCTCTTGAAGCCCTCTTTCAAGTATGTTCGGCGAATGCTGGTCTTTCCGACGTAGCCATCACCAATAAGGCACACCTTGAATTGTCTACGAATACTTCCGCTCATGGGTTTGAAATCCCTCAAAGGTAGGTGGCAGCGCCGCTTGTCCTATCCTTTTGCTCACTTATAGCGGTAATTCTGATGAATTACATATGAAAAATCGTCTATTGCATTGCATGAACGGCAGTTGTGATTCCTTCGAGAGTCTTCTCAACATCTTCCTCGGTGTGTGTGAATGATAGTGCTCCTAGTCCATGATATCCAAAGATTCCTTCTTGCATGAGATATCCCTGAAAGATGTCCTGTTTCTCATGATCAAAGAGGGCTCCGAGCCGTCCTGGAGTTCTAAGTGGTTTGTCCAACGGTGAACTAAGACAACTGATGAAATTGATCGAACCATATCCCGTTCCAACAAGAGGCGCATTCATCTCACCAAGCATCTCATTCAATCGGGTCCTGAAAGAATCTCCCATCTTGTTTAACCGATCATACTCGTTCTTCTTCTCGTCTAATCTTTCTAGAACAGCAATACCTGCAGCCATGGTCAGAGGATGGCTAGAGAATGTTCCACCTCCAACCCATCGCCCGCCCTTGGCACCGGGAACAGCAAGAGCCATGATATCCTCTCTCCCACCATATACACCAAGTGGCATTCCGCCAGCTGCAGCCTTTCCAAGAGTAATAAGGTCCGGTTCAGATCCGAACAATTTGTCACCAGCCGTCCCGTATCGCAATCTGAATCCAGTGATGATTTCGTCATGAATGAGTAGGATATCCCGTGATGCTGTTTCTTCGCGCAAGTATACAAGAAAATCGTCGTAAGGCGGAATTCCCCCACCTGCTCCAATCACAGGTTCTACAATAATGGCTGCAAGGTCTTTTCCGTGATTCTTCAGTAAGGTATCAAGACTCTCTCGGTCATTGTAGTCAAAGGATACCCCATTATAGAATGGTTCATCGGTATAGGGGTGACTCATGTGATAGGTGAGCGCATCATTTCCTCCATGCCATCCTCCTTGGGTCTTCCCAATGAGATTCCGTTTTGTGAACAGCCTTGCCAATCTTACTGCATATTGGGTCGACTCTGCACCAGTAGCAGTGAACCGCATCTTCTTCAATAAAGGAACTGCATCTTGGAGTCCCTCACCATATCTGACCTGAGGTTCATTAGGAATCCCGAAATGGTGCCCTCCCTCTACCTCATCAATGATTGCCTGCTTGACTACAGGATCATCATGTCCAAGTATGAGTGAGTAATGGGTCATCCACCAGTCAATGTACTCATTCCCATCAACATCCCAGATATGACCTCCCTTTCCATGACTGATGTAAGGTGGATATGAACCACATCCAGGCATTCCAAAGTTCCTGATATTGTGGCTCACTCCTCCTGGAAACAGAGTGACAGCCTTCATCCAGAGTTTTGCTGATTTTTGGGTTCTTGAATTATAATCCTCCAGCATAATATATTCCTCCGATATTCTCTATTCTTTCCAGAATCGCATAGTATTGCGTGGGACTGGAATATCCTTCATTGTCTTGAGACCTGGTGATTCCTTGATGACAATAGGAATCAGATTGAGGATCATGCCAATAGTGCCATGGTCTCCCTGAACACCACCCTCGATTCTTTGATGCATTCTAGGAAGCCCCTCTACAATGACCTCATCATATTGTGGAGTTGCCTCTGCATAAGCTTGGAAGTCAAGTGTAACGATATCCTCTCCGTTCCTCTTTCCTACTCCAACGCTTTTCAAACCCAGAACATCACCCTTCTTGATAGTTGCAAATGAATTTGTGACCTCTTCTTCTGCAATGATTGCCTCAGGTGGTAGCTCCTTGATTTCATCGAGACCTAGGTTTAGAGCCGCATCCACCATCTGTATTGACTCAATGAGACCTACGTGTCCAGTAATCTTTCCCTCATCGATATTCTGTCTGAACTCGTCATTGGTCATTCCTGTTCCAATCTTTTTCTGGAATGACGGTCTTCTGTGGCTTGAGTTCATATGACGTGTTACGCGGATAGTTTCTACACTCTGACAAGGTCCTGTGAGTACAATTGGTAGTAAATCCATCAGATATCCCGGATTGATGCCTGTTCCAACCACCGTCTTGCCATTCTGTATTGCTACTTGATGGATACTTTGGGCTAACCCTGGTTTCTTTTGATATGGATAGGAGAGTTCCTCACAAATAGAGATCACATCCAATCCAGAACCTAAACAATACTCGATTGTTGGAACAACAACCTCTAGTAATGACGATGTGGCAATGATGGCAACATCTGCTTCTTTAGACTTGAGGGCTGAAGTCAGATCATCGGTGAGTTTGATTGTGCTATCATACTTGTCGTCTAGAAATTCTGCGAGTGGTTTGTCTGTCAATTCAGGATTTGCATCCACAACAGAAACAAGTTCGAGATTCTCTCTCTTCAAAATCGAACTTGCGATATGTCGACCTAATGATCCAAATCCGATTTGTATAACTTTGAAAGGTTGAGCTTCTGGCATTTGCTAAGATTACCAAAACGGAGTAATCAGTGTATCGAGAATAGCAGGCTGATTGAATAATGTATACCGAATTGAATATGTGATGGTTTGCCAAGCTCTAGCAAGAAGGAAATAGTCATTGTACAAATTTGGCGATAAGAAGAACCGCGAAGATGTGATAGCCCTTAGATGGCCAAAGGCTTGCCTATCATGTGGGATTGACATACCCTCCCAATCCAACCCTCAATCTGCAATCGTGGGTTTGTTTCATGTTGATAAAAAAACAACTCGAGGTGATAAAAGGCACACACAGGTACTTCTCAAGCTGCCAGGTTTCTTCTACATGTGCAGAGCGTGCTCAACAACAATCAACGATGCAGCATTGAATCCCCCAAAGAATCATGAAAAACTAGTAGAAACACTTCAAGAGAGTCCATGGATGGAATTCATCGAACTTGAAAAGTCAGGTCATGTGATACTACACGATGGACTGTTTAAGGAAAAACTGCAAGCTGCTAATACCGAAGCATGGTTCAAGACCAAGAAGAATCCCATGATCAAGCTAAAACAACTACTGTCAAAGGAGGAGTGAGACCAGGTATGACTGAAAGATCCTTCGAAGCGGCCCGACCATATCTTCTACCCAATGAAGATGTTGAGTTCATTTGTCGTATTCAGGATGGTTTCATTGTCCTGTCAAGTCGTCGCTTTGTTCTCTTGAAGGAAAAGAAAAATGATGTATATTCTATTGAGGAAGCAATCCCCCATAGCTGCATATCAGGCATCGAACAGGAGAAAATAGATCGATTCGAGGTTTTTGGTATTGTGTTGGACCAATATGGGCAACACACCAAAGAAACCCGATCCTTTGAAGTCAATGCACCTCGAAGTGAGAAAGGTGAAAGCAAGGATGCAGCCCAGAATCACTTTCAATCTACAATGAACAAGTGCTTTGGTGTTATTGAAAAGATTAGGAGCTCGGATACATCTACAGGTGATCTTTCTTACTTATCACAAATGCCTATGAGTCTGACCAGAAATGCTATTCTTGATCTGAACACCATACTCCGAGACCAACCTATCCCAGATGAGTTAGTCTTTGAAGCAGAGAAACTCCTGGGTAGTGAACCTTTCATCATTGAGGAATCTCTTAGAGATGATGATGATAAGGAAAATGGGGTTCTGTTTGCTGCTGGAAAACAGGGATACTATTGGATACAAGGTAAGAAACAAGGTCGGTTCATGTCCAACGTGATTGTGGATACTGTGGAGTGGGATAATGTCAGATGTATTGCACATCAGTGGCACCATGACCCTCCTTTGATCAATGTTACATTCTCATTAGTTCAAGGAGGTAAGGAAACCACAAAGGTCTACCAATGGTTTCCATTAGTTAATGACGACACTCGTCAATTCCCTTGGTTACTACAATCATTGAATGGTCCCTACATTTTCGAAGATATAGTATACAAATATTCAGGGAAATATATTCCCTGATCATTGAAATGATTGTGAAACCGGCTTCACAGACTTACAGCGCAGTATAGTATAGCAGATGTGGTTGCAAGTAGATCAATATTTTCAAGTTCGTCGCACAGTTCAATCCTTCTCTCCCACTCATCTTAACTTAGGATTCAGGAACTTGATGAACGATTTCAAGTTTCTTGGGTGCACGTAGAGTGCTGGAACCTTCTTTCTATACTCAGCGTATCCATTACCGAATCGCTCGATTAATTCACCCTCTTCGGTTCTGATATGAATCTTGAAGATGAGGTACACAATCAAACAGAATATAATTGAATAAACCGAGCATCTGAAGAAAACCGCAGCTCCGCCAAGAATTACAGCTCCCATATACACAGGATGGCGAACAATAGAGTATATCTCATGTTCTTGGACTTCGGACTCTTCAGGGAAGTAGAGATACACGACTGTCATGTAATCGATTCCGAAAGTCAGGACCGAACTACGAATTACGAGTAGTCCTACTATCACAAAGAATGCTGAGAAGATTAAGCGAATCCAGATATCTACCTGACCCGTTATACCCAAGAGTGGAAGAAGCGACTGTGAAAATTGGGTTGTCAGATCATTCACTGGAGATCCAGGTGGTAGTGATCGAATCGAGGTGAACGCGTGCAATATGACTGAAGGAATAATCATGACTCCCGTAAATCCTTTTGGAATCATTTTTTGGTATGCGAGGTTTCCGTATTCTGCTTTCATTTGTTCTCTCCGTGTCCACATGGATGCAACCATTCTAATGGCAATAGTTCCAATAATGAAACTACCAACCACAGGTAATATTGGCTCAAGCAGGAATAGAAAGTAGATACCGGGTAACAGACGAGGTAAGATATCAAAGAGAATGAGGAAGAGGTATGCTAGTATTGCTGCTACAAAACCTCTCAATAGGAGCAGAGCAACTTTATTTCCTGGATATCCTGGAGTCTTCTCCCGAAATTTATCAATTCCCTTGAGTTTCATGATAGAGTTTGGTATCCATCCCGACTATAAAATTTTCTCGGTGAGAAATTTCACATAACCGCAAAATCACGTACTCAATGGAAGCACGATTTCGAATTGGGCTCCTGAGTCCTTTTTCTTCGGCATCAATTCGATTGAACCACCAACTGCTTCTACGATTTTCTTGCTTAAATTGAGCCCGAGCCCTCCTCCTTCTTTTGTTGTGGTTCCTCTTTCGAATAGTCGGTCTCTAATATCGTCAGGCACTCCAGGTCCATTATCAGAAACTTCGATCCGGACTTGATTTTCGATAGCAGATAACTCGACTATAATCTCTGGTTTTTCTCCAGCATGCTGAGCTGCATTCCTAAAGAGGTTCTCAAACACCATTGGGAGCAACCTTCCCCCGTGAATCTTCACACCCTCTAATTCATCATCAACTCTTACTTGAATTTCCATTCCTATCTTTGCATCCGCAGATAATTTAGCAACCTCACGTATCATATTACCTAATGGCTCATCATGAAGAATCTGAGTTCTACTCACAGCACTAAGAAGATTGCTCATTCGGGTAGTAAGAGCTAATGATGAATCAAGAAACTCTTGAGCTTCTGCAGGGTCATCACTCATCACCATCTTCACAATTTCTAATGATCCTACTATTCCAGACAAATCATTGTTCAGGTCATGCCTAAGCAGTGAAGTGTAGATCTCAAGCTCTTTCTGTTGTAGTAGCCGCTCATACTCGTTTTGCTTTCTTTCAGTTATGTCGCGAATAATACCTACAGATCCCCACTCCTCTCCTAATCTGATTGTGGTAAGTGCTAACTCAACGGGAAACTCCGAACCATTCTTTCTAAGACCTGAAAGCTCTAGAACCTTTCCGATTGCTGCTCCTGTACCGGTTTGTTGGAACTTTTCAAAGCCTTTGCGATGAGCGTCTGAGTATTTTGAGGGAAGTATTATTTTATGCAGATTCTGACCCAGCATCTCTTCTTCTGAATGCCCAAAAATGCGTTCTGAAGCAGGGTTCCAGAATTGAATTCGCCCATCCGGATCAATCATGATTATTGCATCAAGGGCTGAGCGTGTAACTGCATTTAGTTTGGCGCTCTGCTGGAGTATCTCTTGATGAATACGCTTACGTTCAATGAATTGGCTCAAATCGATCGCTACATGATTGATTAGTGAAACCTCTTCTCCAAAGAATGGCCCCTCATCAGATTCGGGTCGCATTTGCAAATATCCGATTTCTAATAATCCCACACTCTTTCCAGAAACCGATATTTCTACAGATAATGTTGCTACCGGATTATTGTAATTTGAAGTTGAAACTTCATTCCCTTCTATTATAATGCGTCCGCAAGTAATCTCGGGAAATTGAAATCCTGCGCATACAACTGGCAGGATCTCCTTCAGAACAGTTTCCAGCGGTGTATCAATGTCCTTCATCAAGTCTGTTGCAGTTGAAACCACTGTGATTTCTTTCATTCTCTCTTGAAGTTCATATGACGTAGCTCTTAGGTTTTTTTCCATCTTCTTCTGATCAGTGATGTCGGAAATTACACCTATTGTTCCCTCTATTTCATTCTGATCATTTATTCGTGGAATTGCTGAAATATGAATATCCCGAGGTTCTCCATCCGCCCTGATCATGCGGATATCATATGAGGAACTTGTACTACTCATTCTCCGTCTTGTTTGCGATGTAACTATTGATGCGTATTCGGGGTCGACAAAATCTAGCAGATTCCGACCAATTAGGTCATTAGAATCAACACCAAGAATTTCGCCCATGGCTTTATTCGCCATCATTATTGTTTCTTTATCATCTCCGATAATGAGTCCTTCAGGTAGCACTTCAAGCAATGTGCGGTATCGCTCTTCAGATAGCCTCAGAGAAACTCCTGCCAGTTCACGTTCTGTAATATCCATGTTATATTCAATCATGTGCAGAAGCGAGCCATCTTTGTCAAGTATCGGAAATCCATGGACTTCAACTATTATAGGATTCCCCTCTTTGTCGTAGTGTGTGTGCTCAGTTACGAAAGGTTTCCAGCTTTCCTTAACTTTTTCAAGAGGACATGGATGTTCCACACTAGAGCAAGGTGAATCAGATTGGTGCGTAACTTTGTGACAGATTTGTTTTCCTGCTGCTAGATCTAAACCGCTAGCTGTGTTTGCCAAAACGACAGAATAATCAGCCGGGTTGATAACGTAAAACGGATGTGGAAGCGAATCGATCACTATTTTGAGAAATTCACTATCCTCTCTTGATTTCTGCTCCTTCAGCCGCAATGCATTTTCCATGTTCTTTCGTTCTGTGATATCATAGAAGCTTTCAATAATACAATCACGATCGTCGATTTTGATCTGCTTTGCAGTCTTTAGAATCTGTATGAGAATACCATCTTTTCTTCTGAGTGTTGTTTCAGATTTGTCCAGTGTTTTCCCCTTCGTAATCATTGGACAATCTATTCGCTCACGAACACACACAGTATCAAAACAAGGCATTCCAATAATTTCATCCTTAGTGTAACCCACCATTTCGCAAGCAGCGCCATTCAAATCAAGAATCTTTAGTGTTTCTGCATCAACAACGAAAATGCCCGTATGTAATGATTCGAGAATTAGACTTTCTTGTTTATCCATCAACGCATATTCCCTCCTTTTCCTTCATAGGGAGTCCTGAGCTAGCACAGGAGTAATGGAATGATACTGAATAACCACAAATTATCATATATTGCTTGTTCGTCGATGGTAAAATTAGGTGAATATTGTACGTTTTGAAGAGGATGGAGTTTGATAACTAAACCATACCATGCATATCCAGTTTCATTTTGTGTTTCTGGGTCAGAGTCTGCATCTTATTCGAATACCTCTGACTTTATTTATTTCCCTTGAGTTTCATAATGAAATCCAATATCAGTTGCAACTAAACAGTCTGTTTATTGAAAAGAAATAGGAGAGAGAGAAAGAACCTCTCTCTTCTGGATGATTCTATCTTTTACGCAAGATAACTAGAATAAGAACTACCGCCACAACTGCAACTCCACCAATGACAATCAAGAGAGTATTGTCACCAAGAGTTTGACCGGTACTCGTTGTTGTGGAAATCTGCCTTGTCAATTCAACATAGACTGTAGTTTCTGAACCCCAGGTCACGTTGTATACCCATGATGAAGTTGCACCATCACTCTTCAGAAGTTCTGAAGATTGAACATTACCTGGATTTGGTATGTCTTCTATTGTGTAATTGAATATCGACGAGTCCTGAACCATAATTGCTATTGGTGTGGCATCTGTAAATAATTGAGTTACGAGAACCCAGTTTCCAATTGGAAGAACCGTAATTGGAGCAAGTTTCAGAGTATGCATCCACAAACTATCCATGATTGAGTCATTTTCCCAATATGTGGAATAGTATCCAAAAATCATGTTGAATGTTGTTAACTGGGTTATACTTGTGATATCATCAGAAATACTTGGTATGTCATTGACAATCACATACATCTCTTCATCAAATTCTAGATCTAAGGTTGTATTGTGATATTCCACTTTCACATTATAGTTCAATCTATCATCTACCTCAAGTCCCCATTCTAGACCTTGGTTGTTAGCCGCAGTTACATTAGAGGCTTGAGAGAAGATGAGTAGAAACATCAATGAAATTCCAAATAATAGTTTCAAGTTATTATTGCCATTCATCATAATTCCCTCATTGTAATGAATATCACCACAACTACTAGCTTCTAATCAATATTGTTGTAATAATCATCCAGAACAATCTATCCTAATTATGGTTCATCCATCCATACATGACTTATGGACCCCTTTGTCTTTTTGAATCCGAGTTTTTCATAGAGTGCGATTGCTTGACGATTCGTAATGTCCACCTCAAGTACTAAATCTTTCATGCCATTCTGAGCCGCCTGAACAAGACTAGTCGTCATAAGCAATTTTGCTAGACCTCTTCGCCTGAAGTCCGGATGTATCCCAACTCCATTTACGAAACCGCCAATGCTGTAGATATTGATTTTCATGAAGCCAATTACCTGGTCACCTAAATACAGAAGGAGTGATGCTTCTTCTTCAATTGTTTTTGACCTGTCAAAGAAATCGTCAAAGTTCTCTCGACGTTGGTTCTCAGTCTGGTTAAGATATCGCTGATCTCCACTTGCAAGGAATGTTTTGTTATAGCAAGGCCATACCTCTTCATTATCAACTTCAACGATTGGTTTGAGAGAAAAGCCCTCAGGAATCTCCGGTTGTTCCAAGGTGGAGGTCGTCAAATCACAGACCATGTGACTCCATTCATTTCCCCTTCTCATTCCTCCCGCTTCATAGAACGGTCTTAACCGGTCATATGTTGACCTGATATCGTCCGTCAATTCCATCAAGAATATTTCTAGACGGTTCCTTCCAATTGCTTGAGTATGCTTGATACTCTCACTAACAAGGAGTATGAACACTTCTTCGTAGTTATCACCTGGAAGTACAAGAGGATTCCATCCATCAAGATATACCATTGATTCCGTATATGCGAAACATCCCGCCATTCCTACAAGTTTCCCTTCATTACGTGCGTATATGTAATGAAAAGTGGGGGCCTTGGTTGCACCATGGATGTATTTCTCAACTTCTTCTCTGTTCTTCCCACATCTCAATTGCTCATCAAGCTGTTCCTGGGCCTCCATCGTGAAATCGACAAGCTCGGGAATATCAATCTGTTCAGGTTTGAGAATTTCAATATCAATGGTCATTGTAAGACTTGGAATCAAAAGTATGTCAAAAGAATGATTTGGTTTACGTAAGATTTGTGACTAGCTACCTATTGAATGTCCAAAGATAGAAACGTTCTATAAGATGAAAAATACCGTTTGATAGTTGAGTTCAACGATGAAGTGGTTTGAAGTAGACTATGATGCAGATATAATCACAATTTCTAGAAGGAAATTCCTTTTTCTAAGGTCAGTTACAATCATATCATGGTCTCGAATCATTCGTATCTGCTTTCTAGCTGGGGATCACATCAAGTTTGACGAAGTATACATCTTCACAGATGAGCGTCCCGAGAGTTATGTTATTCCTTTGGACTCGCTTGGCGGGCTTCAGTTATGGGGCGAAATCATCGAGAGGGGTCTGTTCGATGCAGAGCTGGCAGTCAAGGCTGCTTCTGCTTCCAGTGACGAGCTACTTTGTTGGCCTCCAGAAAAAGAGTGAAAGAAGAGTTACCAATTATTGATATTTGGTATCCTTGCATCTGTTGTCAGGTTAAGACCAAGTTCTTTCAATGCAATCTCGCAACCCCTGTCTGTAAGATGCGTACTATGCATTTCGCATCCTTCCAAGTCCGTCAAGACATCAATACATTTTGCAGCATTGGGATTGAATACAGCACTAACAGCAAGAGCATCAAGGACTTCCTTCACATTGAGACTGGTATCTACAACGGATAGCTTTCCTTTGAGGTTCATTATACTCTCTATGATGATTGGCGAAAGAACGTCTATTTCATCAGGAATACCTGCCAAGCACTTGACAGCATTTAGGAATGCCGCAGATTCGGAATTAAGAATTCTCGACCGTTTTCCTGTGACAATCAGTGGTGCGCTATCTTCTGGTTGAATCTCTATGGCCGCCCCAGTATGCATCTCTCTTGGAATAGTGTGGGATATCTTCAAGCTTTCTTCCAAGGCTTCGTTTGCTCGAATTGCTACAACTCGATGTTCTGGTTTTGCATTCACAAGTTGCATAATTTTGTCCATTCGGTCGAGAGTATCATGAGTGACATTACCTTCGACAAAATCTCTCTGGTATTGATAGTACCTTCTGACAATCTCGTCAATACTAGCTTGTTGCACTATACTATCATCAACGATTCCCTCTTTGGCCATATTGACACCCATATCTGTTGGGCTCTTGATGTCCGCTAAAGGATCTCCAACAGGAGTGATCTTCTCGATGATTTTCTTGATTATCGTGAAGTTCTCAACATCTCTATTGTAATTAGTTACTTCGACACCATACGCCTCTTTGTGGTGGGAGTCAATACAGTTGTAGTCTCCAAGGTCTGCTGTAGCAGCTTCATATGCTATGTTCACCGGATGATTCACAGGAAGATTCCATATCGGGAAAGTTTCAAACTTCGCAAAATTGCTCGTTATGCCCTTCTTTCTATCATGATAAATCTGGCTCATGGCAAAGCTCATCTTTCCGCTACCGGGTCCTGGAGCAGTGACAATTATGATTTTCTTGCTAGTTTCTACATAGTCGAACTTTCCAAATCCCTCATCACTGACTACTTTGTCTACATCCGTGAGATAGTTAGGAATCTCATGAGTTGTGAAGACTCTGATTCCTCGGTTCTCAAGACGTTGTTTGAATTTATCAGAAGTGTGTTCTCCATTGTATCTACTGATAACAACTGCAGTTACATCTAGCCCAATCTGCTTCAGGTCATTGATATCCTTGAGAATTTGCTCATCATAAGTTAGACCAAAATCACGCCGAATCTTTCGTCCCTCGATTGCCTTCGCACTGATACAATGTATGATTTCCACATCGTCACCCAATTCCTTGAGCATCTGGACTTTAGTGTCAAGAGCAAAACCAGGAAGGACTCTTGCAGCATGATGGTCATATCGAAGTTTCCCTCCAAACTCAAGGTAAAGTTTGTCGAACTTGTTCACTCGTTCCATAATCCGTTTGATCTGGGCGGAGAGATATCGTGATGTATCAAATCCCTTTTTTCTAATCATGACGATCACATAGAAATTTGTGTTCAAGTAGTGGAAACCTGCAACGATACTTCGGATTAGGTTACTTTCATCTTTTAAGTCTTCAAAAAAAAGAGAATCGAGTTGGAATTTTCACGAAGTATATTTTCATTTTAGATACAGTAGGCGTCCTAGAATTTCATTGACAATAAATCTTGCTCAAGTTTGTTCAGTCGTTCATCGAAACGTTGGTTGAAATCAGTAAGAAGATCAAGATAACTCCCAAACCAAGCAGAAAACACTGTTACTACTTCTTTCAATTTTCTACTCTCTGGAGTAGATTTGACCTTCTCTGGCAGAGTCTTCCATTCTGATACTATATGGTCCACAATTGCTCCACTATGTACACTTTAGATTTAAAGGAGATAAAGCTAGATAGCCCCAGGAAACAACAAGTCTATAGTCATTCACACCACATATCTATCGTCGGTGATTCTACGATGAAAAAAGGAAAACGGAAGAGTGGGAAAAAACAGGTTGATGATTCTTATCAGCCTGGCAATATTGGCTCAATGGCTGGAACATTACCTTCAGTGAAAAAGAAGAAGAAGTGACGGCCTCATAGCACGAATGAGTGTTGTTTGCAGACGTGAGCAGGTATATAATCACATCAAATCTTGCTCGAATTGAAATGAGCGAAACTACGAAAAAATCTGGGCAGGTCCGCAGAAATATCCGTCTAGGTGATACTGTCGATGTTGTCCAAAAGCAGGATCAACGGACTGGAAAGCTCACTCGTGGCGTAGTGAAAGATATCCTTACAAACTCTCCAAGTCATCCTCATGGCATTAAGGTTCGATTGCAAACTGGTCAAGTAGGACGAGTTCAAGTGATTATTACACAATAGGGAATAGCGCAGCTGCCTTGAGTTCGTAGTCTTTCGAAGTTTTATAGATTCGTTCAGTATAGACCAATCCTTCGTATTCACCTAGGACTAACACTCGGAGTGGGTATTGGCCCTCCTCCCTCATTGTTTGGATTATTCTATCCAGCGCCATCTCAGTATCCATTCGGACTTGAGGTTCTGAGAGTGCATCGAGCACTCCTTGAGGAGCTTCTTCGCCAAATTTGGTAATCACAAACACAAGCAATGCACCAATGAGGATAAGAAGTGCAATACCGACACCAATTGCAATGTACCTGAAGACTTCCTCGCTGACTATTCCACTCATGCTCAAAACCCATGCGATGAGAATAGTTGGGATTGCCGCAAGAGCTCCGAAGATTGTAATTATCATGAACCACTTCGACTTGGATGAAACCTCTGGTTCCAGCTTCTCGCTGATGGTTGAAGACCATGTCTTTGCTAAGTCCGAATCAATTCGCTTTAGGGTGTAGATTGCTGAACCAAAGCCAATAGTCAATAATTCTGCAAGTTCATCCGGTCGTGGGGGATCAGTGATACTACCAATATCTGCGTGACCTTGATGAACCATGTCAAGGAAATGAATCGCTCTCGACAATATTTTTCTGTTTATACCTCTAATTCCGTATTGGCCTTCGTTACTGATTGCTGACCTACCAGATAGTATGGTGAGAATAATCCCAACGAGCATCGGTAAGATCATGAATATGATGATAATCTCGATTGCTAATGACCCAAGGAGGATGACACTGATAACCATAGATATGATAGTTATAACGGCCCCTAGATACATAGGCACGAATATTCTACGTACTTCTTCAAACGACTTCTCCGGATAGACTCTCTGCACACCGTCTTCCACCAATATTAGGAAATCTTCTTGTTTCGTCATTGAGTTACTTGTCCCTCAGACTTTACTATCTCTCGAAACTTAATGAACCTAATCACAGACAAACGTTGTAGAAACCACGTTTTCCTCTTACTCAATAAATTCGGCTACTCCGCGAACCAATACTGGAACGTTTTTTGCATCTCTCGATTCAAAGTGAACAACATGAGTCCCATCCTCATTGGTTCCTGCATCGTAAACCTCCGTCGTTAGAATCTGGTCCATGAGCAAAGGTCTTGAGAAGCGAACCTCCATGCTCTTCAGCCGACTCGGATCTCCATCTAGGAGTTCATCCACAAGCACTTGAGAAGCGAGAGCCATAGTGCATAATCCGTGAACAATAGCGCTGGGAAGTCCTACACTCCTAGCAATCTCATCACTAATATGAATTGGATTTTGGTCTCCAGACGCCTCCGCGTATCTTATACCTTGGTCGTCTGTGACTACGATTGCTTTCCTTGCAAGCACTTTCCCTTTCTCAATAACCTGAGTGCTCCCTGCAGGCTTGTCAACTCTTGCAGTCTTCTTTCCCCTGACCAATAATCGATACCCCATCTCAACTACTACGGTTTCTTCTCGTTTACAATGAATCTGCAGGTCCAAGATATCGTTTACTCCGCGTTCCTCCATGTTGATGATTTTTGCAGTGGTGTGGATCTCATCGCCCGAGCGAATAGCATCTCTCCATGACATCTTATGTCCTGCATGGACCACCCTTAGGATGTTAAGGTCCATCTCTTCTGAATCATCCACCAGCTGGCTAAGAATTGGGGGTAAGAACGTAACTGGGTAGAGCGGAGGTGGAATAAGTTCAGCATCCGCCTCAGTGTTTAGATAACGTGGGTTCTTCTCATTAGTTGCTAGAGCAAATTGTCGAATGCTTTCTGGTTCCACGATTTGTGGTCCAGTACTGTACTCTTTTCCAAGAAAATCTCGGTTCAGTTTCACAATCTCATCAGACAAGAAAGTGCCTCCTAATTTGTAATGATAACACCCGTTTTGATAACATCTGTGATTAGTCTATGTATTTCGCAAAAAAATAGACAGACAGACTCAGTGAATCTGTCTGCTCATCTGATATCTACCTAGGATGCTACCTTGGCTTTCTCAATCATCTTGGAAAAATTAGGTCTAGACAGATTTAGTGTATCATATGCCTTCTCAATATCACCCAATATCATATTACGCCTATCCAGTGGCCAGTCAAATACTTCATCAA
>Ga0114923_10000578_pt1 | contig 28035 bp, 36 predicted proteins | sample SumtaG_FD_89578 | JGI IMG/M metagenome (GOLD analysis project Ga0114923, IMG submission 89578) | Deep subsurface microbial communities from Indian Ocean to uncover new lineages of life (NeLLi) - Sumatra_00157 metaG | ecosystem: Environmental > Aquatic > Marine > Oceanic > Sediment | place: near... | reverse complement strand
CGAAGGAGGACCGTTTGAGCCAGCTACTCGACCGCGACGGGCGACCGATCCGACCGGCCGTCGGCGAGGACGGCAAGCAGAACCCGAAGCAGCCGCCCCAGGAGGCGCTGGACATGATGCTCCAGCTAGCCGACATGGTGCTAATGGTCGAGGCGAAGGCGTTCACGCATGCCGAGGGCCACATCGGTATGAAGATTCTGGCGGCGCACAACGCATGGGCAATCGCCAGGCGGCCTCTCTCGCGGGAGGAGTTCAAGTCGGGCACGAAGCGCGTCTGGCTCGCGCCGCATCTGTTCGGCATCGTCGAGCTCGCCGTCGCGCCGCCGGCACCCTCGAATATCAAGCTGTTGTGCCGCGACATCCGTGCGCAGTTCACGGTGCTCCAGTCGGATGGCTACCAGGGCATCCCGATCCTGGGTCTCGGGCCGCTGCACTTCCTGAAGCAGATCGAGTCTGATCTCAAGAAGGCGCGCGCCGCCGGGAAGCACGTCGGTCCGATCAAGGACACGACGAAGGCCGAGAAGGAGGGCTAGGGCGTGGAGCTGTTCATGTATATCACCTTGGCCGTCGTGCTGGTGGCGTTGGTCTATGTGGTGCGCAAGCTGCCGCCGATGGGCTATGTGCCGCCGCCGCCGCGGAACCTCGAGCTCGAGCGGCTTCTCGCGCTCGAGAAGCAGGGCCAGGCGCAGCGCGACGAGGCGACCACGGCCATGATTCTGGCTATCTCGAGGGGCGTCGATACGCTTATCACGCAGCGCGAGCCGACGCTCGAGGAGATGCAGGGCTACTGCAACAAGCGCGGGCTCTGGGTTGGACGACCGGGCGACATGGTGCAGGTGCTCAACCAGGGCGGTAACGTCGTGCTCTCCGCCGTGGCGTGGAAGCAAGTAACTGACAGGCTGCAACCGCCTGATGGCGGCAGCGGCGTCCAGGATTGGCTCAATCGGAAGGACTAGACGATGCCGAAGGCGAAGCTACGCTACCAGTATACGGTCACGACAACGCTCCTCAAGCCGCAGGGCGGCATCGAGATCGAGGCGACTAAGGAGTTCGAGGAGGAGCATCCTGGATTCGAGAATCAGCTCCAGGGCCTGCTAGAGCAGCTCGTGCTCCAGATCACGTTCCCGGACGAGAGTCTTGCTCGAGTCGCCGAGCGGGTGCACAACTTCCTCCAGCAGGTCGGCGGCAACGTGCACTCGGTACTGTGTCGGCGCGGCGCACAGCTCGTCACGGTCTACCTCGACAAGGGCAACTGAGATGCCGGGCAAGCGGTACCTGACGCCAGGCGTGCCGGGATACCTGTCGCCGGTGCGGCGGCACACACTCCAGCCGCAGCAGATCAACCCGGCCGACCATCTCGGCGACCCGAACCCGCCCGGGCACGGTGACAAGCTCAATCTGCTGGGGCTGGTCTGGGCGACGTGGAACGAGTCCGCGCCTACTGATGTCTCGCAGCTCGTGACGAGCTCGACCAAGAAGGGCTTCAACTGGGCGATATGGCAGACCGCGCTCACGCTCCGTATTCAAGCCAGGGGCGGCACGGTGGCCGACGAGATCAAGGAGTCGGGTGACTTTGTCCACTTCGAGCGCGAGGCCGTGCTGGACCTCTGCTCGATGTTCGACACGGTCATCCTCGGGCACTGGCTGCCGCTGGGGTTCTGCTCGAGCATCAAGGCGCGCTCGACGGCTCCAGGCGGCACGACAATCCTGTTCTGGTCCGACTTCGAGAGCATCAACCAAAAGCGTCCCTTTACGGACGAGCAGGTCGAGTCGTTCTTCCAGGGCCGCAACAACGGGCTCACCGCTCTGGGCGGCACGCCGAACGGCTACGGATGCAGCGGTATCGACAAGTTCGAGTCGGCGCCTCAACCGGCCGGCTCGGTCGCCTGCTTCCACGACCCGCTCGAGGCGGGGCTGCCGTCCGAGGCCTCCGTGCAGACCTCGCACAACTGGGATGTCGACATCGACCTCACGACTATTGCGCTCGAGGAGTATGTCGAAGTCGGGTTCCTCGAGCAGACTGAGAGCTGGGGCGCGGCGTTCGACGGCTACGTGTTCGACAACCTGCTCGAGTTCCCGTTCAAGGGCTCGGCTACGAACGACTACCCGGCCGGCTGGACTACGCTCTACCGTGCCGGCTGGATTGCGTTCCTCGCTGCCATGCGTACGTTCCATCGCATCTCTCTTGCGCACGTCGACGAGGCGGCTAGAGTCTGGGGCAACGGGCCGCTCGGGACGACCGTCTACACGCGAGACCAGGCTCGAGGGCGTTACGTCGAGCACTACTTCCGTAGCGGTGCGACCGACCCGAAGGAGTGGACCGAGATCGAGGCCGACATAAAGGCGCTCGTCGCGAACGGAACGCACATTATCATCGCCGGCAACGGCACGGTCGGGCTTACGAACTACTGGGCCGAGACGTCCGGGGGTGCTACTCCGGGGCTTCACGGCCAATGGTCGCAGATCGTCAACACGATTCGCGCGCAGGGTGTCGTCGACCAGGTGCACGTCGCGGCGTGCCAGACGCTCGCGTCGGCGCATATATTCTGGCAGGATGGGTTCCGGGTGCCGACGTGATGTGGGTCACAGTTCGGCCAGGGCGGCGAAGTGTGGTTCTGGCTCCTGGGGCAAAAACTAGGCATTGAGACATTGGAGGATCGCATGCTCGCATTGGTGAAGGCTGGGACTTACACGCATGGCGACGAGAAGTTGTTCGTGGGGTCGCGCAAGCAGGGCGGCTACGTTCTAGAGGTGAACGGTACGTCGTTCGAGTTCGCGCAGGACGGCACGTTTGAGGATACGCAGACCTCCGTCGTGCTGCCAAACGAGTCGCCGCTTGCCGGGCCGGCTGAAATCCCCGGCATACGAGAGCTCAATGACGAACTAGAGCAGGCCAGCGAGATCCCGCCGTTGCCGAAGCGTAAGCAGCGCATTGGAGGCAAGCCGAAACGCTGACGTAGGACCATTGACGCCGTAGAAGATCCGGGCTAGGTTGCGCGCGATGACGAACGGGGAGCGGACAGGGCGGTAGGGTGCGCAACCCGTTGGTCGAACTGAGCAAAGACGTCTGGCGCGTCGGGACGTGGGGTCGCGACGTCGTTCGCTATGGTGGGAACGCCGCTCTCGAGCGCCTGAAGGACCTCAACCCGCGTCGGACCCAAGCGCAGAACATCGCCGTAGTCCACGGCAACAATCCCGCAAACGCTCCGCAGCCTGACCAGCGAGTTCTTTCCGAGACGGAGACGACGCAGCCTGTCGTCTGGCGTGCCATCGAGGTGCCGGCCGAGGACGCCTCGAAGGTTCCTGTCAATATGTTCAAGGGCACGCTCGAGGCGCGCGGCGATCAGATCGTCGGCGATCAGCATCCGATGCTCGATCTACTGCACCGGCCAGCTCCGGACGTTTCGCCGCTCATCTGGCGGCAGAACATTTACGCGGACGTCCGTGCTGCTGGTGACTGGTTCTCCTACGTCTACATGGGGCCGAACGGGCTGCCGTCGTCGTTCGCCCGGTTCATGCCTTCCGAGATCACGCCGAAGCCTGATCTCTCCGGGAAACGCCTCATCTCGCACTACGAGTGGAACACGCTCCAGGGCAACGGGCTGCTCGGGCTCTCGGGTCCGGGCGCGCAGGTCCCAGTACCAGTTGACGACATGGCGCACATCAAGACGCGCAACCCCGACACGGAGATCCGCGGTCTCGGGGCGCTCGCGCGTCTCCGGTTCCAGATCGGCATGGATTCAGTCATGCAGACGTGGAACTGGGGGCGCTACGCACAGGGCATCCCGACGCAGTACATGGTGTTCTTCAACGGGCAGTTCGCTCCTGGGCAGCGCCAGATCGTCGAGCGCGACCTGCGGGCCAAGCTCGCGCAGCCGGGTGCTGATCCGTTCTGGCTCATCGAGGGCAACGGCGACGGTGTCTCCGAGTTCAAGGTCGAGCAGTTCCCGCGGCCCACCGAGGACGAGCTCGCCTTCTTGGATTCGGAGCAGCGTATCGCGTATCGCATCATCATGGCGATGGGCGTGCCGCCGCTCAAGATCATGGACCTCTCGCAGAGCTCCGTCGTCGCCAACTCCGACGTACAAGAGCGCCTGTACTGGGAGGACACGATCCCCAGCCTCGTGGGTCACTACATCGAGTTTCTCAACGCCTTCGCCCGCAAATACTACTTCGGCTTCGGCCCGGTGTTCTTCGAGGCCGACTACAGCGGCGTGCGCGCTCTCAAGAAGTCCGAGCTCGACCAAATGAACACGTTCACGGGCTACGCGCGCGAGGGCGTGTTGACGCGCAACGAGGTCCGCGAGGCGCTCGGATACGAGAAGCATCCAGAGCCGCTGATGGACGAGCCGCTCGTCAACGGACGCAAGCTCGGCGGGCCGGATCTGTCGAGCCTGTTCGGGCCGGGTGGCATGGATACGGGCGAGGACCCGGAGGACAAGGACGACCCGGACGACGAGATGACGGAGTTCCCAGGCGAGGAGGACGACGAGGAAGAGAAGGGCGCCAAGGTCGTCGCTATGCGGCGCCTGAAGGGGTTCGAGCATCTCGCCGGCATGATCGACATCGCGTCCGAGAAGAAGCTGTTCGACCGAGCCGTTCGCCGCAAGATCCTCGCGATGATCCGGCAGTCCGGGCAGGAGACGCTCGAGCTCGCCGGAGTCGTGGGCACGTTCGACATGACGTCGCCGAAGGTGTTCGAGTTCCTCGAGACTCAGATCGTCGCGCTCGTCAACGAGAAGCTCAGCAACGTCAACGAGGCGGTCCGCTCGGCTATCGCCGACGGCGTCGCGCAAGGCACTCCCATCGACAGCATGCGCAGCATGGTCCAGGACGCTCTCATCGAACAGCGTCAGCCGTACCAGCTCGACCGCATCGCTCGCACAGAAGTCCATCAGGCGCAGGAGGGCGGCGGCCAGCTCTCCGCAGAGCAGAACGGCGTCGAGTTCAAGCAGTGGGTCTCGAGCCGCGACTCCAAGGTCCGGGGCATCGAGGCAGACGACGACGCCGACCATCTTGGCATCGAGGCAATCGGGCCAATTCCCATCAAGCTCGCCTACCAGGACCCGCGCAGCGGCGCGCATCTCATGTTCCCAGGCGACCGAGCAGGTGACGGCGTCAAGGGTACGGACACGATCAACTGCCGGTGCGCGTCTGTGCCGGACTTCTCGCATCTCGAGAAGGCGCTTCGGCCGACCAAGCGCAAGAGCCTCGACGACCAGTGGTTCGCGAAGGCGACCACGGCCGGCAGGTTCGAGCGCGACTTCAAGCGGACGCTCAAGAGCTACCTGCGCGGCCTCCAGGCCCGTGCACTCGAACGATTCGACGAACTGGCCGAGAAGGGGGCGAACCATGCAGTCGCAAGCCGTTGAGTTTTGGAAGCAGGTCCACACGGTCGAGAAGATCGACGGCACTGACGAGGACCCTCGCCTCGTCAAGGGCCGCGTCACGGTGGGTTCCGTCGACTCAGACGGCGAGTCGCTCGAGCAGGTCTCCGCGTATACGGAGCTCGACGCCTGGATTAAGCGCGGTGGCAAACCCATCGCATACATGCACGACCTCGGCGGCAGCCTCGGACACGCTATCGCGCTCCAGGGGCTCATGCGAACCGACAAGGGTTGGGTGCAGACCACGAAGCTCGAGGACATCGGCGCGAGCGAGATCATTGCGTCTATTGGACACGATTACGGGTTCGGCACGACGTGGTTCGGCCGTGTCGAGGTCAACGACGTTTGGGCAATGCTCAAACAGAAGGCGATCGGCGATTGGTCGATCCACATCCGTGGGCACCAGGACGGCGAGACGCCGGACGGGGCTCCCAACATCGTTACACAGAGGGTCATCGAGTCCTCAATCGTGACGGTCCCGGCGCAGCTCGAAGCAGGCGCTGAGGTAATGGCAATGCTCAAACACGTGGGCATATCGACCGGCTGCAAAAACTGCCGCGACAAGGTCGATAAGGGCCTCGAGCGACTGCACGGGCTGACCCGGGAGCAGTGGGCGAAGGCCGTCGAGCACGTGAAGGAGCATTCGCAAGACGAGGACCCGGCGCTCTTGGAACTCGCCAGGAGCTACGCGGGACTGACCGAAGCGATCAAGGGAGAATGACGTGTTGGACCTAATGAAGATGAAGGAGAACCCGACCGACGACGATCTCAAGGGCGTCACAGTCGGGGACGTGGCGAGGGCGCAGGTCGGCCTCATCACGATGGTCAAGGACCACAAGAAGCAGATCGAGGACGGCGGGCGTTCGCGTACCGAGTCAGAGACCGAGTTCAAGGGCCGGCTCTCAGACCTCGGCAAGATGGTGGACGCTCTCAAGGAGCAGCGCACCATCGATCCGGACGCGCACCTGACGCAACGCATGGGCGACTATGCGGCGCGCGCAGGCGGGCTGTTCCAGAAGGGCGCTCTCCTGCCCTATGGCGAGCTGTTGGGCATCTCGACAAAGTCGTCAATCGTCCGCGGTTCCGACGCGGAGCGCCTCGCGGACATCCACGACGCGCAGGACGCCTACGTTCTGAAGTTCGCGCTCGAGTGCTACGCGGCCCGCACGCCGGACAATCCGCACATGCTCTCGCAGGTCATCGCCAAGGTCGCCGAATCGACCGACTTCAAGCGCCTGCGGAAGCTGTCGGACTCGAGCGGTTACACGAAGGCGAACGAGGTCATCCACCCAATGAGCGGTGGTGTCGTCAATCCCTTGACGATGAGCCTCGTCTCGGGCTCGGTGCTCGACCTCGTGCGGATGTCGTTGTCCGTGGCGAACCAGTTCCCAGAGGTCCCGATGGCGAACTTCGACATGAAGCTCCCCGTCAACCGTGGGGACGGTATCGGCGTTCGAGGCGGATCGTCCGTGCTGTCGCCGCCGCCAAAGGATGCCATCACGTCGCCGATTCCGGCGTCGAACCACTTCGGGACCATCGCGTTCGGGACGGTCAACCTCGTCGCCGAGGATGTCCTGGCGTACCTCTGGTGGAGCGATCGAGCGGTCGTCGACTCCGTCGTGCCGCTTCTCCCCTACCTCCGGAACCAGATCGCGTTTATGCACGCACGGGCAATCGATCGCGCCTGTATGTCGGGAGACATCAAGGGCCGCACTACCGGTCTCCACGACGACGACTGGAACAACGACTTCCCGCTGCCGGATGCGCGGCACCTGTGGAACGGTCTCCGCACCATCGGCTCGAACAACATCACAGACAACGCGGCGGCCGCTCTGGACGCCGAGGACGTTCGACTGATGCTCAAGCGCATGCGCGTGTACGGGCTCAACAAGGCGTCTCTCCGGCTGTGGATGAACACGGGGCCTCTCTACGACATGCTCGGCGACTCGGACGTCAAGACGGCGTTCCAGGGCCAAGGCAACGCGGCGCCGGTCATCAACGGCGAGCTAGGGCGCATCTACGGCGTCCCGATGTTGCCGACCGAGTGGATTCCGACCGACCTCGACGCGACGACTCACTTCTCGGTGAGTGGCGGAGTCAAGACGGCTGCCGTCCTGGCGAACGTCGACCGGTTCGTGCTCGGCGTGATGGGGCCAACGATGATCGAGACCACGCGCATGGCTCCCATGCTGACCACGATCATCCAGGCGACGGGGCGGTTCGACTTCGCTCCGATGGAAGCAATCGACGGGGCTGAGGAGTTCGCTTCGACAACCGCAGGGTTGCCGCTGGACATCCTCGCCGACTTGCCGTCCTAACCAAGGCCGGTGCATAAGCCGCGCGGAGGCTCTCCCGAAGGGGCCTCCGCGCATCTCTCTCGAACAGGAGGCGATAGCAGTGTCCAAGGCGAAGTCGGGGAAGAAGTCTCCGAAGAAGGCTCCCAAGGAAAAGACGGCGGCGCCGGCTTCGCGGAACGTCGTTGAGACCGCGGATGTCGTGGCCAAGAAGGCCGAACGCACGGCCGCGGAAGCCATCGCATTCGCGGCAGACAAGCGCGCGGCGGCCGAGGTCGAGCGCCGGGCGTTCGAGCTCGACAAACGGCACCAGGAGAACGTTCAGCGTCGCCTCGAGGCCGACAATGCGACGGTCAAGGTCATGGTGCAGACGAAGCGCGAACGCCTCGTGCGACTGAAGCGCGGGTTTATCGCGTCGCGGACGCAGGTTCTAGTCACGCGTCGCGAGCTCCGCAGGCTGCAAGGCATGCAGCAAAACGGCCATATCCAGCTCATCGTGGGCGAGCTCGAGGAGCCGGGAGACCTCGTCGGTGCAGACGGCAAGCCTGTCGAGGGGGAGTGACATGGGACGGCTTCGCAGGGTTTTCGACATTCAGCTATTCAACGGTACCGGCGTCGACATGCGACCGGCTAATGGCGCACACGTCGCGCTGCTCCCGGGCGGGACTACGGCGGTGCGCTCGACTCCGTCGACCGCTGCTGACTACCACTTTTTCCGGCTGCGTCACAAGGCGAAGCGAATGCATCTCGTGATGGGCGGCAAGGTGGCGTCGGTGACGCTGGGCGAGGTTATCGCGACTGACGACGTGCAGTGGAATACGCCGATCTACGTCTACGGGTTCTCGACGCCGTACTACGACCCTGCGGTCGACTACTGGTCGCAGCACTACGCCGTCCAGCAGGTGCTCGACATTGGCAACGGCGCGGCGCGGATTCTGGACTACGGCTCGAGTCCGCTCGCGGGCATTGCGCACAGTACGAACGGAAACGCCCACCAGTCGATGGGCATCGGCTTCACGCACTCGCCGAGCCAGCCGCCGCGGCTCCAGCCTGGAGTGGCTCGAGGCACGGCAGACCAGAGTGGCGGCGAGACGACGGACATGCCGGGGATCGGCGACTACGTGGGCGGGCAGATGCTCCTCGGCAATGCTCTTGAGGGGTCCGCTCCTCCGACCGAGACCGAAAACCAGGCGCCTCGGGGGCACCTAGACGCGGAGAGCATCGACGGCATGTGGCTGTTTCTGAAGTGTGTCTGGCCGGCTAACACGATCCTCGACTACACGGCCGCGGCATACACGCTCGACTTGGATATCCGGCTCATCGGCTTGGGGTGATCGCGTGCGGATTCTACAGCTAGCCGGGCCGACGGTGACGGTCTCGAACCTCGAGGTCATCACGAAGGTCCAGCTACACACGCACAGAAAAACGACCGGCAAGACGGGCGACGACGCGCGCCTCCAGCAGGCAGTCGACATGGTGAACGCCGCTTTGTTCGAGCAGACGCGGCGTAAGTGGTTCAAGGCGACCGTGCCTGACTGGGACCTCGTGCTCGACGGCGCTCCTGACGGCATGCACCTGTACCTGCCGCACACGCCGGTGGTCGGCGCGATAACAACGCTCCAACGGGGGCACTACGACACGGGCGGGTGGGTCTCCGACCATACCTATACGTCCGGCGAGTTCGTGCTCGACTCCGAGCCTGGCGTGCTGACGGCGCTTCCTCCCCAGCCGTTCGCTAGGGGGCCGCAGTCGATGAGAGTCGTCTTTGCGAGCGGTTGGGCAACGATACCTGCCGACGTGACGTGGGCGGCTCTTGCGTGGGCCTCGGTCGAGTACGAGCGCGCCGCCGGGCTCCGGCACGATCAAACGTCGCAAGCCTTCGAGGGCGGTGCGGATGCTTTCACGTTCGACACGATCCCGGCGGCGTCTCGCCGGGTCATCGACCGATACACGCGACGCGACGGGATTGTCTGATGGGGCTCCAGGTTGTCGGTGTCGACGAGGCTGCGAACCAGCTCAACATCATCGCCAAGACGTTCGAGCCGGGCGTGCGGCGCGTTATCACGCAGGGCGCCGAGATGGCTCGAGGCCACATGCAGTCGCGTTACCTGTCTGGCAACCCGCTCAACGTGCGCTCCGGCAAGCTGCGGAGCAACTGGCAGGTCCGCACGCAGGTACGTGGCCGCGACTTTGTGGCAGCCGTGGGTACGAACACGGCCTACGCGGCCGCGCAGAACTACGGCGTCAAAGGCGTGCAGCAGGTCAAGGCGCACGTCCGTCGATCCCAAGCAGGTGGCGGACGCCGACCGGCGAACAGTCGAAGGGCAAAGCTCGCGCGGCGCAGTGAAGCTCGCAACGCCGCCGGCATCCGTAACCGCAAGGACGCCTCGGCTCGAGCGGGGCATGGAGCTCGCAACAAGCGCGCGCTCGACATCCAGAAGCGCCAGGAGCGCAAGGGCCGCGGCATACAGGCCGGTGCTCTAGGCGCCTCGCAGAAGGCCGGCAAGGGCATGGTCTCTGTGCGTGCCCATGATCGATTCATGAAGATTCCCGGCACGTTCTACGTGCAGCGCACGCTCCGCGACGTCGCACCGCGCGTGCAGAAGCTGTTCCAGGCGTTCAACCAGCGCCAGATCGAGGGCCGCAAATGAGCATCCGCTACGACGCACAAACGGCACTACAGGCGTGGCTCTCGACGGAGGTCATCCCGGCGAACGGTTACACGTTCGACTTGTCGCCGTTGGGAGTCGTCACGAACGACATCCAGTCGCCGAAGCAGCGCGCCGAGACGATGCAGGACGATGCATCCGTGCAGATCGAGGAAGCCGACGAGCGTGTCGAGATGTCGGAGATATCGCCTGACACGCTACGGACGTCGTTCTTCGAGATCCAGCTCTCTTGTTTGATTCGAGGAGATGCAACAGACGACCCGCCGCGGATGCGCATGAACCAGTTCATCGCGGATGTCAACAAGGGCGTCGGCAAGAACCCGACGCTCACTGGGACCGTCGACCGCGCGTGGATCTCGTTCGTTTCTGTGCCGGTGTATTCGCCGGACGGCAGTCTCTCGGAGGTCGGCATTAGCTTGCTCGTCCGGTACCAGTACCAGGCGGGTTTCACAATCTAGGGGTTGGAGGCAGATATGAGTCCAGTTATCCAGGGGTTCGGAGCGTTTACGGGCTTCCAGCTCCAAGAGGAGACCGCGTGGGGCACGCCATTCGTCGGCACATGGCTCGACGCGCCGATCATTGCGGAGACGCATCGCACGGAGTTCCAGTTCGCGCCGCCGTCGCCAGAGTTCGGTGACACGGGCGCCGAGACCTCGGTGTCGCACGTCTCGAAAAACGTCGTCGGCGAGCTCAGGTTCAACGCGCGTCTGGATGCGCGCTGGTTCAACATCCTGGTCGCGCACGTGATGGGTACCGAAGACAAGTACATCGATTTCCATGTCGATGGCTCTACTGGTGGCATCGGTGACTACATGACGCACTGGTACCTGCCCAGCAACCAGGGACGCTCGTTGGCGTTCCGTGTGTGGAAGTCCGGCAATGACGACACGGGCAAGTGGGCGCAGTTCGTCGGGTGCATCGTCACGTCGGCGCGCATCGAGTGGCAGGCCGACGGCCTATTGCAGTGGACCGTCGCGTTCGTCGGCAAAGAGGAGACGCTGGCTAACATCACGGGAACGCTCGTCGCTCCGACAGGCGCGGTTCTAACCGATCCGCGCTGGGCCTCGAACACGGGCGCGGGTCTGTTCGTAGGTGCGTCTCAGACCGAGGTCAACTTCCGAGGGTTCGTCGTCAACATCAACCGCAACGTAACGGCGGTGCCGTCGTTCGCGAACGACATCGACACAGCAAACCAGCCGGGACCTACCGCGAAGCGGAACGTCCAGGTCGACATCACGAGCCTTCTCGAGCAGGACTACGCCAGTTCCAATAAGCCGTACCTCGAATACATCAACAAGGTCGACTCGACGCTGCGCATCAAACTGCACGACACGGACGCGACGGCCGACTCGGGCGTGTACTCGATGCATATTGATTGTCCTGCGGGCACTTGGGTCGCTGGCGACACGGCGATTAAAGAGGCGAGTTCGAACCCGTCGGCGTTCTCGTATAGGGCCAAGAAGGCCGCAACTACCGGACCCGACACGGGGCAGACCGACATCCGTATTGGCATCGAGGGCAAGGGAACTGATCCGACTGTCACCGACGATCACTGGACCGAGGACACGGGGCAGGTCACGCAACTAACCGCCGGCGCCTGATCGGGGCGCTCGGCAGGAGGAGGCGAGGAGCATGTCAATTCCATTGGTTGGGGGCGGCGACGCCTATGTAGGGCTCGAGATCGACGTCAAGGAGTCGCTGGCCGAGATTCCGTCGGCACACCTGCGGGTGCCGCTCGTCTCCGACAACATGGTCCAGGAGCTCGCACAGATCCCGGAGTCTGAAGAGATCAGCGCGCTAGGCGCAGTCGAGACGCTTGAGGTGGGGCAGGGCGTCTGGCGCGGGCAATTCCGCACGCTGATCTACTACAACGCCAAATGGTTCCATTGGTTCATGTGCCAGCTCATGGGCGGCGTTGAGATTTACGACGCGGACGAGCTCGTAGACGGCAACGCAACATCGTCGTTGCAAGCGAACGTCCACGCTTACGTGCCGCAGAACTACAACGCGATTGCAGCCGGTTCAGCGGGTGCGCTCACGTTCGGCATGAACGCGCGGATCATCAAGTTCGGACCGGTCAATACGGCGCCCGCCAACATGTGGGGCGAACGCATCGACCACCTGCACATCGTCGCAGCGACGTTCGAGTTCCCCGACCAGGGCTGGCCCACTGTGACGTGGGAAGTTGTCGGACAGTTCGGCGTGTTCTTGGATTTCGGCACTGGGCCGGCGACCATCAAAGCCGTCGACCTCCTGGACTACCCGATCAAGCCTGGCGACATCGGTATCGCGCCAGGCCGTACCCCGCTGCCATCGGCGTCTCTGGGTGGGCTGGTCGCTGGCACGCGCAACATCTCCACGCTCCGCATTACGGTGCGAAACAACATCAACTACGTGCCGCGCTGGGCGAACTCGTTCGACACGCAAGGCGACCTCGGACACGATGGCAAGGTGTCCGTGGAGGTCGCGTGCACGTCGCTGCTGGAGCAAAACGAGATGATCGCCGGCACGGCTGGCGCGGTATATCCGACATGGCTCTCGGCGCTGTTCGAGCAGGACTTCTTGCGCATTCGAGCGGTCTCTGCTCCAGACGGTGCGTCGCAGTCGAATCAGACGCCGATGGTCGACGACGGCGCCGCCGACGTGCCCTATGCGTTTGACTTCTACGCGCCTCGAGCAAGCGCGCGGTCGATGGCTGCGCCCGTCGAATCCGGTGGCAATCTCCAGCTCTCCTGGGGGTATCGCTGCTTTGTCGCACCGGTGCCGGCTGCCGGTATCGCCTCGTCAACGACGTGGAACGTGCCGTGCATGTTCCAGTTCCAGGTCGCCACTGTCGACGATACCGACGCGAAGTTCTCAGCAGTGCTCGAGGGCGGCAATGATCCGTACCTGATGACCTAAACACGAACCCCGGAGGTTCTCCTGTTGACTTCCCCAACCACGAGCGGCCTGGCGAACGGCAGGACGCCGAACGCTGCGACGGCTCTCGGTCTGCACTCGCACGTCTATGTCGAGTTTCCGTGCGAGGCGTGCGACTGCACGTTCGACGAGCACGACGCGACCGGCAAGTGCACTGCGATCATCGACGTCCCGTACACGCGCGAGCAGCGCGATGATGCCGCCGATAAAAAGCGTCTCGATCCTGATTATCCGCCTCTCCCGTTGCGCACTAAACCTTGCGAGTGTCTCGGGTTCGATGGGCTGCTCGAGGACGGCACGGTGCGCGCTCTGCGGTGCCGTATGCCGTCGAACTTCGAGTGGTCGACGCTCCAGCTCGGGTCGTCGCTTCCGGTGCAAACGGGGCAGGGGCAAGGCGTCCCGGACGCTCCCGTGCCGGCCAAAGTGCTGCGGCGCATGGACTGGTCGCGTCGGCTGATCCAGATCAGCATCACACACGCACGTGTCTCCGGCGGCAAGTGGCAGCCGATTCGTATTGTCGCGACCGAGGCAGACGTCACGACCGACTGGGACCTCTCGCTCGACACGCTCGACCGCGGTGGCTCGTCCATCGTCGAAGCCGTCGTTCTGGCGCTCGTGGCGGACTACAACGACGGGGGACCGTTCGGCGGGCAGGTGCGGCGATTTCGAAAAGCGGGAGCTCGCGATGTATCACAGGCTCTCGAGCGCGTATCAGTGCAGGATGCCGCACGAACTGATGTTCAACCGACTGGACGTGCCGGGGGAGTGGATTCACCCGTCCAACCTGGCGGCTGACCTGTGCTGCTTCCTGGCGTACCAGGAAGCCATCGAAGACGCGAGAGGAAGCGACTAGGTGCCAACCCGCGACACGAACGTCCTCGAGTACCTGTTCCGCGCCAAGGATGCGGATAAGGTCGAGCGCGCGTCCAAGGACGTGCGCGACGCTCTGCGTGCGCTCGATCCGGCAGCGAACAAGGCGGACGACGCGCTCGACCGGGTCGAGGACGGCGTCGACGACCTCGCCAAGGCGCAGCGCGACCTCGCCAACGCTCCAAGCCTAAAGGACCGCCTCAACGTCCAGGGCGTCACCAAGATTGCCGGCGCGTTCGCGCTGGGGTCTGTCGCCGTGTCCGGCTTCAACAAGGTCCTCGACACGCTCGGCGACTCGTGGGACTTCACGATCAACAAGGCCGCCGAGCAGGAGCAGGCCGTGCTCAAGCTCGAGGCGGCCATGAAAACGGCGGGCACGTTCACGCGCCAGGGCTCGCGGGACTTCCAGCAGTTCGCGGCCGACCTCCAGGAGGTGACGGCGGCCGGCGACGAATCGACCATCGCGCTCGGCGCTTTCATTGCGCAGCTCGGTGGCATCAAGGGCGACAAACTGAAGGAGGCGACGCGGCTCGCTCTGGACCTCCAGGCGGCGACCGGCAAGACGTCGCAGGAGGTCGGGCTCCTGTTCGGCAAGCTCGCACAGGGCGAGACCGGCACGCTCACTGAGATTGGTATCGTCATCGACCAAACGATTCCGCGCGCTGAGAAGTTCGCCGCCGCGCTCGAGGCCATCGAGGCGACGTTCGGCGGCACGGCGCAGGCGACCGTCCGTAGCTACACGGGCGCGACGCAACAGCTTGCTAACGCCTGGGGCGACTTCGGCGAGGCTATCGGCGAGGGCAACCTGCCAGGGCTCACGCGGCTCGCGCAGACCGGTACCAAGATATTCGCCAGCCTCGCAGAGTCCATTCGCAGCATGGCCAACGAGACCGAGCACTCCGTGCCGGAGATGGCTCGCACGATGGACCTCCAGATGGCGGCGATGGCGGGCTCGACGGGCAAGATGCGACTCGAGCTCGAGCGCGGCATCGCTCAAATACGCCGCGCCTCCCAGGAGGAGCTATCGCTGACTATCCGTACAGGCGACCTCGACTCGGTCATCGCGACGCTCTCGGAGCTCGACGATGTCATCGAGACGGCGACGCGCACCGGTGGCACGGCGTTCGCGGCGATGATTCGCGACATGCGGGAACAGGTCCGTGAGGAGTTCGCGGTTCGTATCCGGCTCGAGGCGACGCAAGCCGGCGCGGAACTCGCGAACCTCTCGAACTCGTTCGCGCCAGAGGTCACGCTTGACGTGCTGGTCGGCGGGACAGACCAGTTCCGGGACGCTGTGCGTCTGGCGCGGGGGGCTCGCGACGAGATAGAGAAGCCGTTCGTGCTGGGTGGCGAGTTCCAGGTCATCGACCTCGAGGCTATGCGGGGCGAGGTCGTCGAGGCCGAGCGCATACTCTTGGAGCTCCAGCGGCGGTTCGTCCCGCAGGATGCCGCGGCGAAGTTCGCGCTCGACCTCGACATCAATGCCGCCGAGGAGAGCCTTGCCGACATCCGTGCGGACTACGACCAGACGCTCGAACGGCTCCGTAAGAATATAGAGGGCGGTGAGGTGACGTTCACTCTCGGCGGCCCGGGGGGCAAGTCGTTTGCAGAGACTGCTCGAGACTTCGCCGACCAGCTCCCGGCAGCCGTGGCCGACGCGCAGAAGGACGTCGTCGTCCAGGCGACGCTCAAGATAGACGCGGCGACATCGGTCGAGGAGCTCGCGGCGGCGCTCTCGGACATCGAGAAGAAGGCCATCGAGGCAATCGGCAAGTCGCACGCCGCGCCAGAAAACAAGCAACTCGAAGCCGTCCGCGACGCTCTCATCGACGCGGCGCTGGCGGCGCAGGCGCTTGCCAAGGTGAAGCAGGCGACGCTCGAGCTACAGGACGAGATGGCGACCGCCGTCGCGCCGGTGGCGCGCGTTACGGCGCTCCTGGGTGCATTGCAGCGCGCCGCCTGGGCGACGTCGTTCGAGCAGATCAAGACGGCTGAACTGATACAGGGCACGCGCGACGCTGCTGCCGCGAACTCCGTGCTCGAGGAATCCATCGCGACGCTACTCGAGCGGGGCGAGCCGAAGGAGCTCGTCGCAGCCTTCGCGCAACTCGGCGCCACTATCAGCGCCGCAGACGACGGCATCCTCGCGCTCGACGACGACATGGTCGAGGCCATGCGTCGCAGCCGTGCGGAGGTCAAGGAGCTGCTCGAGGAACTCCAGCCGCTATCGCAGGCGCGCCTGATTGCCATCCAGGCCAAGATCGACCTGTCCGCAGGCGACCGTGCGGCCTTCGAGGTGAAGCTCGAGGAGATCCGGTTGCTCGTCGAGGAGTTCCCCGACCTCAAAATCGGCGTTGTACTCGAGCGCCTCGAGGGCGACCTACTCAAGTTCGACAAGGCGGCGAAGAAGGGCGCCAAGGACACGACGCAAACCATCGAGGACCAGATCGGACAGACGACGTTCTCGGCGTTCGCACAGGCCGGCAACGCGGTGTTCGACGGGCTTATCAACGACGCGCAGGACGCCGGCGACGCCATCGAAAATATCATGGGTAGCATGGTGAACGCGATTATCGCGGAGCTCGGTAAGCTCGCCGCGCTGTCCATCTTCAAGTTGTTCATAGGACTGGCGTCCGGCGGTGGTTCGTCTGCAATCTCGTTCCTGCCGGGGTTCGACTCGCGCATCGGCAAGCCGGGGCTCGGCGACGATCCAGGTAAGCCGGGCGGGCCGTCTAGCAGGACTCCGGAGGGCTCGGACTTCCCCGTTCGTCAGTTCATCGGAGAGACGGTCCGCTCTTTTGACGACGCCGTACAGGCGCTATCGCTCCAGAACGCGCTGCTCATCGAGTCGCAGCCGAAGCTGTTCCGGGCATCGGCAGCCGACGCCGTGTCTCCGTTTCTCGAGCCGCCGCAGTCTGTGACGACTGTCAACGCGGAGATCCGCGCGCTCGACTCTGCGGACTTCGAGCGGTACCTTCGCGCCGGTCCTGGCGGCCGCGCTATTGCCGCTCTGGCGTCAACCGGAAGGCTATAATCCGTGGCTGCTCCAGTCGTTTCAGAACGCATGCTCATCTGCTACGACAATCTGTTTATCCAAGAGCACACGGTAGTATCTCCGGCTATCGTTATAGGCGCTGAGCCGGGGTCGACGTTCGTGATGAAGTCGGGCTCGTTCGAGGACAACCTTCTGTTCGAGGATCCGTATCTGCGATTCCAGGCGACCATGACTGGTGCAGACGACGGCGTGTGGATCGAGTTCCATATGACCGACTCGACGAACGCGACGTCCAATATCGTGTTTGGACTCTGGGACTGGCTCGACCCGATGGCGTTCGACACGGTCGAGCTCCAGTTCGGCATCACGGCATCAGGCCCGTGGATCCCGCTAACGACGGTAGACCTCACGGGCATCGTGTCCATCCCTCCCGGGTCGCAGAACCGCGGCTGGCGCAATATGCTGTTCCGTTGGGGTGGTGGCTCTGGCGTCGACTATCGGTTCATGTTTATGAACTCCGCCGCGCCTCGGGACTTCGACTTGTCCAACATCGTCATGTTCAAGGCGTTCGAGGTCGCGCAGAATCCTGACACGGGCAAGATAGTTCAAACGACGACGCGGCCGTCGCTCGGTCGTCGCGCTGCCGGTGGAGCTCTCCACCTGGCTCGCGCCGGGCGCAAGCAGTCAGAAGGCATGCAGCTCACTTGGAGCGCCGCGGACAAGGACCTCTCGGGGTTCCTTGGTTATGTCGACGACCGTTTCGGCGACCAGCTCGTTGGCGTCGTTCAACCCGAACAGGCCGCTAACGCCGTGGGCACGCCTATCTCTCTACCGCACTACATCGGCCGCGCCAGCTCGTTCCGAACTACAGCGCACCATCGTGACGGTCTCCAGGAACACGTCCATTCGATGACGTGGGTTCTCGAGGGGGCGCGCTAGCATGCCGAGTTCCAAGGCGCTCCGTAACCGTGTCGGGCGTGGCGCGTTTGGCATAAAGGTCGTCACGACGTCGCCTGTGCGGACGTTCTACTTCGGCATGGCTACGCTGCGCGACCGGCCCGGTGCCGTGTTCGCCGACAAGTATTCGACCGGCATCGAGGCGTTTGCGGGTGTGCTCCAGGAGGGGGCGCCGTGGACTGGTCTCGTTCTCTCCGATGTCTCCTTCACAATCCGCAACGGTCCAGTGGTCGAGTACACCACGGCCGTCGTCGACATGCCGGCGGCGCTACAAAACGTCTATTGGGAGGGCTCCTCGGTCGAGATACGCGGGTTCGTGGAGTCCGTGGAAACTGCCGGCGAGGCATGGACTAACGCGACCCTGTTCGTCGGCAAGATCAAGAGCGTCGAGGTAACCGAGACCGGCATCGAGATGCGTGCATCGCAAGAGGAATCCTTCCAGGCCGTTCCGCGCGATGCCGTCAGTGCCAATTCAATGTCATACGGCGGAGATCCTGAGGGCGAACTCGTCGGCGGCACGTCTGGCGCTGTGGCGCCGGTGGTGTACGGACGCTGTGGCATGCAGGCGCGTGACTCTGCGCACGACGCGAGCGCCGACGTTTGGGGCGATAACCGCGGCATGGTGCTCGCGCCGCAGCTCGGCATCAAGGTGCCAATGGTCCCGGTGCCGATGGTCGCCGACCTACACTCCCACAAGGACGGGATCGCCAACTGGCAAGAGGGGCTGATGCTCCTATTCTCGGTCGGCTCGACGTGGGGCGGTGAGGCCGGCAGCACCTTTATGCCGTGGTGGCAGGAGAATTCTAACGCCGCTGGCGGCTATTCGCGCGGCATGACGGGCGGCGTCGCCGGAACAGATCCCGAGCTATTCCCCAACGAGGACCCGCTTGGCAAGTATTCGAGCCGCTGGGCGAGCGGCGTGCGGTTCCTGAAGCAGTCGTTTCTATTCACTTGGAACCGCGACTACTCGGTGGCTCTGCCGTTTTGCCGGGACTACTCCGACGACCAGCGCGTCGCGCCGTATTTTTCGACCGAGCTCCGGTCGATGGCCGTCTCTGACTACACGCAAGAGCGCGGCGTCGGACAGCACACGGCGAACACTGGGCGCGACACGCAGCACCACATCTGGGCGCTCCAGCGCGTCGACCCTGACTGGGCGCACACGCCAGGAGTGGCCGAGCCTGGCCGGTTCTCGGGGCTGCTGCAATCTATCTCTATAGTCGGGTAGCGCCTGACTCAATACTCCGAAGACCTCGCCGACGACGACGAGGACCCGCCGACCGTGTCGACGCGACGGTTCGGCACCACGGCGGGCGTACTCAATCCGCTCTACGCTGTCGACGGCAAGTCGGACACCTACGCGACAATCCCAGTCGGCGAGAAGCTGTCAATTGAGCTACCGTCCGAGGGGCCGCAGCTCGGACAGCCTATCGCGTTGCGCGTCGGTATCCTCTCGGTACCGAACGGCTCGAGCCATTCGCTCGAGATAGCCGCGCGTTACACGCCTTTGCGCGAGCTCAACTTCACGGCGCCGCAACAGCGCGCCGAGTGGAACATGACGGCAGTCACCGCGGGGTTCGCGCGGCACAACACGCTGCTGGCCAACATCGAGACGTTCTGTACGTTCTTCCTCTGGTACAACGAGGACGCTCGTTTTACGCGCGCTATATGGACCGAAAACCAAGCAACGCGGCGTCCGCGCTGGGAGTGGTACGAAAACGAGCCATATTTCCCGGGCGGTCTGGCCTCTGGTGGACCGTTCACGCCGACCAACTTCCCGGCGGATGTCATCCTCGAATGTATATCGGGAACGGCTCGCATCTACTCCGTCTGGCTCGAGTGTTTCTACAAGCCGAAAAACCTCGAGCCGGTTGACGAACCGTCCATCCCGCGCGGCACTCGAGGCAGCGTGCCAGGTGTCGAGGGCGAGCCGTATGGTCCTGGTCCGCGCTTTGGGCGCAACCGTTTCGAGTGGTTCGACATCTCCTGGCCGACGCCGAGCAAGCCGGGAACGAAGTCGCTCAACCCGTCGACGACGTTCGCGACGGGTATTTGGGGCGTCGACACGACTCATCGCTACACGGGCGTAGGGCTCGGATTCAACGACATCATCGAAGACCCGGTGTCTATCGGGCTGCATGTCCTCGAGCACTACCTGAACCAGGCGTCGGAGGCGATTATCGGCGCTGGCGTGTTCGGGTCGTTCTGGGACGCGAAGCTCGAGCTCGACGCGCTACATGCTGCCTGGCGTATGACGGTCATACAGTCGGAGCGGCTGCTGGCTATTGATTTGTTGCAAGCGGTTGGAGCTCACGGCCTAGCGCACTACATCCGTACTCCCAACCTCGACACGGGCGCGGTCGAGTGGCGCATGTTCGTCGACACGACGACCGTGCCGGCGTCGAGGAAGTGGCGCGCGTGGGCTGAAAAGATCACGAAGCAAGACGTTTTCGAGGAGACGGTCCGTATCCGACGCAAGGGTTCTGACCAGATCGCGAACCGATTCACGATCCGTTATGGGTTCCACCATCCATCGTCGGCGTTCTACAAGGAGCTGCATTGCTCGCGCGACGGTACGACGCTCACTGGCGGCGACGCTGTCGACTACAAGGACGCATGTCGGCTCTCGTCGGACGTCCACGGCGACCGCGAGACTACGCTAGACTTCCCGTGGCTGTGGCAGACGTCCATCGTCGAGGCCGTCGCTCGGCACGCTATCGACATGCAGCGCGACGTCCGTGTTGGTCTCCAGTTCTCGGCGGGTCACAACATGCTCGACATCGAGATCGGGCAGTTCGTACAGCTAGACGATGACTGGGTCGACATCGTCGGCCAGTACCCTGGCATGGATGGTTTGGCCGCTTGGGGCTCGCACGAGTGGCTGGTGGTCTCCAAGATGACGCGCTACGAGGGGCAGCAGATCGTCGTCGACTTGGTTCTGATCGAAAAGTGGGTGCGGCCGCCGCCGTTCATACCGTAAACAGGGGTAGCCTGGAGGGCTGATGTTTTGGGGGACGAGCAGAACGGGATACCTCGCCGACTCCGAGAACTGGAGGGCCAGGTGCAAAGCCATATAGCCGCGAGTCTCGAGCGGCAGAAGCGCATCGAGGACGGGTTCCGTAACAACGACCGCGACCACGCCGGTCTAGGCGACAGGCTCGAGAGCATCGACCGCAAGATGGGCGTCGCGGCCAAGGACCGGCGCGAACTGGGGCGCAAGCTCGAGCACACTGCGACGCGGCTCGGGGTGATGATCGCAGCGGCGGGCGTCGGGCTGACGTTCGTCTATTTCGTATTCGGAAGGTGAAGCAATGGACTCAATCGACTGGGGCACGTATCTGCCCATGCTCAAAACGCTCTCGTTGCCGCTGCTGCTGCTCGTCGGCAGGTGGCTCAAGGGCCAAAAGTGGGTCGCGAACGGGTTCATCCCATACGCGACGACGGGCCTCAACACGGCCGGCTGGGTGCTCACGACGATGGGCCTCGCCTCGGTCTCGGGTGGCCAGCTCGTGCCGGTGCCGGTCATCGTGCCGCCGGATCCTGCGGTACTGGGCATGGGTGCAGTAGCGGTGCCGCTCTATGCCACGCTAGCATTCGCCTTGCCGGGCTGGTTTGGCTCCGTGGTCGGCGTCGTGGCCTCGGTGGCGGTCGAGCAGGTGCTCGTGAACAAGTCCCACAAGGGAATCAAGTATCGCGCGATGTTCAAAGCGGCCGAGCTCGCCGGCATCATCCCGCGCGGCCAGGCTCGCGACTTGCGCGTCAACTCGAAGTGGTAGGAGGACGAGATGCAGCGGTATGAACTGGCAGACATCTTGCGGCGCTTAGGGCTCGTGTGTGGGCTCCTGGCGTGCATCGTGTTGCCGAGCCTTGCCGAGCAGGGCAACCCAGACGGTCCGGTCGGCGCGGTAGCCTTCGAGCCGTCGTTCCGGTTCGGGGGCACGTCTGGATTCGACCAGCAGGTCTCGGCTTGGTCGGCCATCGACTTGCGCAAGGGCGACGACGATGATGACGACGAAGGAGGAGGCGGTGGCGGCGGTGGTGGCTCGGAACGATGGCTGCCGGCGACACTTGAGCCTCGAGATATCGAGGCGAACTGGGAGTCCTACGGGCTCGACGTGTTTATGCCGGCGAGCCGCTCCTGGACCGTGGGCGCCTCGTACCGTTTCACAAACTTCGACGAGCACGATACCCGGTACGGATTCTCGAAGGTGACGACGCAAGTCAACACCTGGGAGCTCGGTCTGCGGGCGAGGTACTGGTTCAACCTGCCGGAGTGATGGGCGCGCGGAGCTGGGAGCCTTGCTACCTGACTGCCAGCTTCCGATGGCGGCCTCCGAGACATCACTCGGAGGCCGCGTAGTTCTGGCCGCTCCTGCGGCTGCGTCTCGGTCCCTACGTAACACAACCTAGCCGATGAGTCGACCGAATAGCCACGACGCGGCGAACCCGATGCCGAACCAGATCGCCGCGCCGCTCGAGACGGCGGCGAGGACTCGCCACACGAGGCCGCGGTCGCGGCGGTCGAAGGCGTAGGTCTGGCGGGTGTGCCCAGGCAACCCGCGCGGGGTTCTCTCCGTCGCCGCTTTGCGCAGAGTGTCCGCGAGCGCGGCGCTCTGGGCGTAGCGTCGGAACGCCTCGGAGTCGTGCGCGCTCACGGGCGCACCAACCCGGACGGCACGACGACGTAGAGCGGCTCGAGTGTCTTGGAGCGCATGACGACGTACCCGTCGTTCGGTTCGTAGCCGGCCGCGCGCAGCGCCCGCTTGGCAACCTCGTGGATAGCGTTGTCGGTGTTTATGGCCTCGACCTCGTCGGGGCTGGGCGGCTTGCTCTTCTTGGACGCCTTGCCAGTCCTGAGCGCCCTGCGGAACTTGTCGGGGCTGACGTTCTCGCTCGTGCGCTTGGCCGGCACGACTCGCCTGAATTCGTCGCTCACTCGAACACCCTCGCCTCTTCGATCGCGTGCCAATGAATGCAGTCGATGGGCACGAGGACGTCCTTGCCGCTCTCTATTGCGATGAATCCTATCGGTGTCGAGTGTGCTCTCAACAGGCTGCGCGCCCATTGCAGCGCCTTGACCTCGTCCGGTGCGACGATGGTACGTTCCACGCCGCCAATGCGTACGTTGTACGTGCGTACGAGCCAGCAGGAGACGACCGTCTCTCTGTCTGTGGTTCCCGTCTCTGTATCGTTCATGTCTTCCTCCATGCGTCGGCGTTCGTACACGTTGCGAAGTGGCTCTCGTGGCCGAAATAGCTCCGGTCGATGTTCCCCGAAGGGTTCAGCACGAGCACTCGCGTCTTTTTTGCGTTGAGTGGCATCGACTTCCCGGCGATTGTTTTCGCCCAGAGAATCACGGCGTCGCAGCTCTTGCAGTGGTCACTCATGGTCCTGGTACCTTCCGGTTGTGTTTGTTGTCGCCGTCGAACTCCGCGACGATCCAGCCGTCGAGCTCCCGTACCTCGACCTTGCGGCCGGTCTCGCGGGCCAGCTTGCCGCCCATCAAGACGGCGACGCTCTCGACCATCGACCGCTCGCTCTGCTCGACCCAGTCGTCGGAGTTCGACAAGGCGTCTCCGCGCAGCATCCACACGCGGCAGCGTTTCTCGCTCATGGCGTGACCGGCCGGAAGTCGATGATCGGCTGCTGGTCGGGCTGCGGGCGTACGTGTACGCTCCACGTCTGGTCGCACGTCGTACAGGTGCGCTCGATGAGCTGAGGTACCGGCAGCGAGCGCGCTCGAGTCATCGGCTTGTAGCATCGCGGGCATCGGATGGCGTAAGGGTGCCGGCGCAGCCGGGCTACGGCTGCGGCATGTTTCTTCTGCAGCTCAACGTCCGGCTCGTCGTCCCGCAGCGGGTCGTCGATGACCACGCGACCGAGCTTCTTGCCGAGTACGCCGGACGCCAGTCCGCGCTTGTGTCCCATCGTGCTCTCCTCACGTTTTCAACATTCTGGTCTCGAAGAATCCGGACAGATCGGTCTCGGTCGCCATGATGAGCCGCGCATAGCGGCTGCGGTAGTTGTTGTTCAGCTTGAACATGACGTCGGTGGTCTCGAGCGCGCGGTGGAACCGCACGACCTCGAACAGCGCGCCGACGCCGTAGTGCACGCGCCCCTTGGCTCGGAGCATCCGAGCCAGCTTCACGAGCTCGGAGTACACGCGCGGGTTCGCGCGGTGGAAGTCCTGGAACCTGCAATCGTGGCACTCGACGCGCCGGCACATGCAGATGGTCGGCACGTCCGCGGACCACCAGCACGCCGAGCACTCGGGGCCGAGCTGGGTGTCCAGGTCGGACGGTTCCCCGCAACGTCGGCACGGGGGGTTGGTCATGCGGACTGTATCCTCCGCCCCCGCTTCGACAGGTACGTATCGTTCGACGTGCCTGGTACTATGCGGCCATTGATGCAATCGCAAGTAATGGCAATCTGTGCGCTCTGGCGTTTGCCGATGCCTGCCTGCCAGTGGTCCAGCGCGCGCTTGACTGCGACCGATCGCTTCCAGGCGGGAACGATGATGCTCTCGTGCCGGTGCCCTGAGCCTGTTTGGATTTTGACTCTGTAGTTTCGCATTGGTCTCCCCGTTCGTGTGTGTCAACTAAAATTACGTGGCAAGGAATTTTTAGGCCGCCCGGCTGTCTCGGCGTGCTGTGCCGGGCGGCCTCGTCGAGCGATGGACTTACGGCTCCCAGGGCTTGCACCTGCGGATCTAGCAGTCTAGTCACTACGGCCATCGCCCGAACCTTTACAGCGTGTCCCTCTGCTCGCGGCTGCGCTCGTGCGCCTGCTCGACGGTCTCGTGGTTCCGGCCGAGATGGTCGTCGTCCTGCGGGCCGTCGTATTCCTCCTGGTGGCATTCATCGCATAGCTTTGTCGCTATGGCGACGGGCTCGTCGCATCTGGCGCAGCGGCGCGGCATGTCGAGGTCGCGGTCGTCCGTGCTGGGTTGGTCGAAGGTGCTCAAGGTGCTCTCCTGTCGGTTCAACAGGGCCGAAGCTACACGCTACCGCATCAGATTGTCAATGCGAAAACGTATCGAATTCAGGTTGCAAATCATAGGCGCTAGCGTGTACTGTTCTGGCTAGGAGGTGGTGCCCGGTGAGGCGCCTATATCTAGCAGAATGGCGGGCAATCCGCGGGCTGTCTCAAGTCGAGGCATCCGGCCTGGCGGGGATTCGCCAGGGCACCTGGAGCGCCGCCGAGACGGGTCGCGTCGTGCCGCACATTCTAACGCTCAAGGCTATGTCGAGGGCTCTCCGCGCTGGCGGGGCCTCGAACCTATACAGCAACCCGAAGGAGGACTAGGCGATGGGAACCGAACAAGCTCTCGCCGTCCGTACCGAGCAGACATGGACCGAGGACCAGCAGCGCATCATCCGCGAGCAATTCGCGGACGGCTGCACGGATGACGAGCTCGTCGTCCTGCTCTACCAGGCCAAGCGCCGCGGGCTCGACCCGCTGCTCGGCCAGATTCGCGGCATCAAGCGATGGAACGCCTCCAAGGGCCGCGCCGTGATGGCCGTCCAGACCTCGATTGACGCTTTCAGGCTGATCGCCGACCGCACGGGCAAGTACGGCGGGGGGCCGGCGCCGGAGTTCCGCTTCGAGGAGGACTCTAAGGGCGAGTGCGACATGGTGTGTCGATTTACGACGCGCAAGCTCTGCGGTAGCAGTGAAGCCGGCTGGACCTGGCTCGACGTCACGGATGAGGCGCGATTCAAGGAATACTGCGGGCGCGACCGCAACGGTCGCCTCACGAGCATGTGGCGCGACAAGCCGCACGTGATGCTCTCGAAGTGTGCGGAGTCCAAGACGCTCCGCCGGGCGCATCCAGAAGACCTCGGGCACCTATTCACCGACGACGAGATGCAGCAGGCCGACAACCCCAGTTCGAGCAGCGTGCAGGTGGAACCGAAGCCTCCCGACGAACTCCAGTGCATCATGGCCGAGCAGGACGGGACTCGGTGCGTCGAGTACGCGGTGAAGGGCTCCAATTTCTGCGAGCGGCACACGCCTGACCTGCCGCTGTGCACGATGCCGGACTGTATCGCGAACGCCGAGAAGGGCTCGAGGCGCTGCAAGAAACACGGCGCCGGGCAGCCGGAACCGATTCAACCGGACGCGCCGGACGACGTCCACACGCGGCGCATCGACGAGGCCGCTCGCGACGCCTCGGCTCAACTCAGTGCGGCGGCGGAGGCCGGCAAGCAGAAGCCGGAACCCATCGAGACGACGTTCCACACACCCGACAAACACCAGTCGCAACGGTTCAAGCTGGCGCTCCAGCACGACCCGAAGCTCGGCCAGAAGGCCAAACTCTCGTGGGTCAAACGTGGCGGCGCCTGTGCTGACGCTCGGGCGTTCGACCGGCTGTGCTTGGAGCTCGAGAAGGCCGTCGGTCTAGACCCGGCACGCGGTCGCGACGGGCTGCCGGAGTGAGCTGCGGCTGCAATGGTCCCGGCTGCGACGCCTGGGGCTGCGACGGAAACTACCAACCGAACGGGGACACGATGAAGCTCTACGAACACGCGGCCCAAATCCGCGACATTCTCGAGCAGGTCGACGAGGCCGTCGAGCTCGACCAGGACCTCGAAGACCGTTTCGACACGGGCCTCGGCAGCTTCCAGAACAAGGTGCGCGCGACTGGTGCGGCGCTACTTCACGCACAGCGCGAGCTCGCCAACGAGGCCGACTGGAACGCGCTCGTCGAGGTGCGGCACAAGCGCGCGAAGGCTCGCGTCGAGCGGCTGGAGACCTACCTGGGGACTCAGATCAAGCGGTCGACGCTGACGTCGGTGGCCTCTGAGGCGAACGGCATCCCGTTCCACTGGGGGTTCAAGACGTCCAAGCGCGTGTTTGTCCCTACCGGCCTCCGTGTGAGCGAACTCCCGAAGGATTGCGTTCGACACGTCCCGGCTACCGCCGAGGTCGACAAGGTCGCCGTACGCAAGTATCTCAGCGACAAGGAACTCGCGCCGCAGCTCCCGGCTGGCTGTGCTCTCGTCGAGCACTACAGGGCGAAGGTGGCGTAACGTGGCCAACCAGACGAAACGCGATCCGAACCTGTTCGAAGAGACCATCCAATGGCTGGGTGAGCTTGACGAACAGCCCTTGCACGAATGGCTTGGTGAGCTTGACGAACAGCCCTTGCACGAAACTCTAGGTCGTGGCGACTACGAAATCGCTCGCGGCCTTGGGTTCGTCGCGCGTGCCGTTATTGAGCTGACTCGAGCCGTCGAGGAGCTAAAGCCGCCGGAGATGAGGATATCGCAACCGTTCGGCCAGCCTGACGGGGGCACGTGATGGCGTGGAAGGACCGCGTTCCGGTCGGCTCCGTGCCGCTGTACGAGTGGGTGGGCGTCGCCGACGTGGTAACGACGGAGCTCCACAACAAGCGGCTGGCAGTCTCGAGCGAGATGGAACTCATGCGGCTGCCTGGCGAGCTGCATCTAGCCGTGTTTCGAGCGACGGCCGATCGTGACAGGCTCAAGGTCGGTCGGTTTTTCTGTGATGTCCAGGCTGTGGGCGTCTCCGAGGCTCCGTTCCACGATGAGAGCGGACAAGTCTGTAAGACGTGCAGAGCGAACTACGCGAAGGAGAAACCTTGATTCAGCACAAGGGCACAATCGTCCGGCACACGTTCTCGCCGAAGTGGACACTCGGCTCGCTCTACCTGGGCGACGACTTCGAGTGCTTCACGCTCGAGGACGCCGTCCGACTCTCGCACGGGTTCGAGAAGATCATGCACGAGACGGCCATCCCGTGCGGTGTCTACCCGGTGACAATCTCCTGGAGTCCCAAGTTCAAGCGGACCATGCCGCTCCTGCTCGGGGTGAGAGGTTTCGACGGCGTCCGTATCCACGTCGGCAACGTCCCCGCCGAAACGAGCGGCTGTATTTTGACGGGCACGCAGCTCAAGGAGGGCCGCATCATCCACTCGCAGG
>Ga0114923_10000577_pt1 | contig 28070 bp, 22 predicted proteins | sample SumtaG_FD_89578 | JGI IMG/M metagenome (GOLD analysis project Ga0114923, IMG submission 89578) | Deep subsurface microbial communities from Indian Ocean to uncover new lineages of life (NeLLi) - Sumatra_00157 metaG | ecosystem: Environmental > Aquatic > Marine > Oceanic > Sediment | place: near... | reverse complement strand
TTCCCGATTTGATGTCTGATAAACTGGGGTCGACCTCGATATTCTTTGCAAGGACCATACTCATTGATTGCATAACTTGGATATAAGCACCCCACTACAGATATTCTATAAATTAGGTCCAACTGATTTTGGTATTGTTAGTGATTTTTTCACAAAAAAATAAAGATCAGAGGGATAGTTTTACTACCCCTCATTATTTCCTGTTGCTCTCAGGGTGATTCACCATGAACCATGCGTCGGTTCAAGACGAATCCACTTTCTAACATAGAAATCATCAATCCATGAATCCCTATTATAGCTCTGTGCTGAAACAGAGCCTATATCCTCAAGATTAACAACATCGGCACCACTACTTGAATGGAGGGGCTGATTGGTCTTCTCGATACCGTCAATGAAAGGAACCAGATTGCCGTTGGTGAAATCAAAACCAATCTCTAACTCATGCCATGTGTATGGAATCATAGTGTTTTGTTCATAGTAATGTGTTGCACCATCATATGTCGCCCAATCATTGGAGGGACTGTAGATTGCATAAGTTAGGAGATTTGAAGTATCATATGTACAAATCGGATAGTTAGTAGTAACCGCTTGGAACTTAGACCATGAATGGATCACAACATCATAATCTATTGGTGTATCCAGAGTCTTCAGCAGACACCTACCCGAGGAATCACTATCTGCATATCCTGCATAGCCAGTACCATAAGGCGTGTTAGTAGTGAAGCTTTCCCAGTTTGCCTCGTGGATAGTCCATTTATTCCAATTCTGGGCGTCGAAGTCATCAAAGAATATGAAAGTAGCAGTACCATCGCTGACACTAGCCGCTCCTGAGTTTCCATAATACATAATGATGTCTTGACTAGAATCCAAGTTGCCTTTCACCTCAACCCAGAAAACTGCTTCATTACTTGCTACATAACTCTCTTTCCAGTGGTCATAGAGAATACCATCATCATCAGTGAATCGTATGTCATCGAAATCTGGTTGACAATGGTAGTTAAGAAAGACGTGCTCACCAGTGGGGTCTCCATCGTTTCCATTACCAAAGTGCGCAGTGATACGAATCTGATAGTTCTCTCCAGCTCCAACAGAGCCATCCATTGTATGTGTCTTACTGTAGCCCCAATCATCACTTCCCCACAATTCTTCTTCTCCCCAGCCTCCGTGATCAGGTTCATCGTGAACATATTTCCGGATATAGAAGTCATCTTGCCACTGATCATAGCTACCAGTATAACTACTAGTAACCATAGCAGCAGTGAAGATATCTTCAAGGCGTGTGCCATCAGCAGCATCTAGACTCTGTGTTGTCTTTGATATACCATTGATAGAGGGTCTGAAAAGTCTGTTAGAAAAGTCTACTGCAACTTCATATCTATACCATGTGTCTTCTGCTACTGTGTTTTCTTCGTAATATTGAACAGCTCCATTATGGGTGGCCCAATCATTCTTGTAAATAAAGCCAACATATGCAAGTGTGCCTCCATAGGTACTGCTCTCGTATGCAATGAGCGGATATTCATATCCATTGTTATTCTCAACTCGCACCCAAGAGTGGAACATGACACCTGTGTCAATTGGTGTCGAGAAGTCTACGCCGCAGAATCTGTTACTGGTTTGTGCATTTCCCTTCGCAGCATATGAGCCATGTTTTACAATGGAGGATTGCGTTGACCATGCACTCTCATGTGTATCCCATCTATCGAAGTTGTTGTTCTCGAAATCATCAAAGAATAGGAATGTCGCATCACCATCACTTGCAGTTTCAGCTGCTCTCTCAGAGGATTCACCATAATAGACATAGATTGATACATCGTTATTGGCACTGAGACTCTCAGGAATCTTAATCCAAAATGTAGCCTGAGTATTTTCACACCATGCCCAGTCATCTTGCACAGAACGATAATACCAATATCCTAACGAAGTTGATTCACGCCAATAACTTAACGGATTTGTCGAACCTTCCAGAGTGAAGCGTATATCATCAAAATCTAAGTGAAAGTAATTACTGAGAGTGTATGATGCACCATCTCGTTGAAGATATAGATCATCATCGTCAGTATACCCTGGGCCATAGTGTATTGTTAGTTTTACCTGATAATCTGTATCAGCTTGACCACTTCCTTCCAGAGTATGTTTTCTACGGTATATCCAATCATCTGGAAAGGATGGCTCGGTCTGATCTGCATTGCTCAATCTTTCATTCCCTGCAGTTGAGGGGTAGAATGTAAATTCATCAGAAATAATATTGTTCATGGCGTACATACGGTCGATGGCGTCGGAAACTGTCATGTCTTCCTTTGCCAATGCAGAAAGAAATGCATTATTCCAAGACCATGGAACATTTCCAGAATAGTCCGTTGTAACCAGTTCAGGTACAGATCCAATGTAACAGGCCGCACCAAAATCGGTAAAGGCTCTGGCCATATACTCATCGTGCAGTGAATGACAACAAGCGGCTAGCACAATTGTATCTAGGGGTGTGGAGTAATCCCAACCGTATATCCACCAAGCTAATCTGATATCCGAGTATTTCAGGACAGTATCATCGTGCATTACCCAGACTCCTTTGTTCTCGTCAATTATTCCATGAAATGAGGCTTGATAGAGTCCTATGTAATTATCAACGTCATTGGGGTCCGCAGTCCTCCACGAGTAAAGATTGAGGTCTTCTTTGACTTGCGCAATAATCGGATTCGGCCATTTAACGAATTTAGTGCAATAACTAAATGGTATAACAAAATTCGAAGCGATTTCATCATGATATCCATTAGCATATTCGTCTACATTAGTATCATAATGGACCAAGAAATAGACATCATCTGAACTACTAGGAGTCCGTGAACTTGTGCCCGTTGGTTCCAATGAGTATGCGGTTGGAGTAAGTGAATTTTCGCCAAGTTTCATTTCCTTCGAAGTTACATTCAAGTGAATTCTTAAGGCGGTTTCAGAACCAGAGAAGGCCGACATTGTTCGTTTCGGATAGTCCTTGGTGAATCCTTGTCCTGAGAGTTGTACGTCATCAATGTATGTTGCCACATAGACATATAGTTCATTTTCCTCCAGCAGATCTATTGATGCAAAAGTATGATGTGCTGGATCATTGAGATTAAATCGGATATATTCCACATCATCCAATGTGACTAACACATGTTTCTCAACCGGAATATCTGTTAGTTTCATTGAATGCTTCACACCAGGTTCGTAGAATTCAATTGATAGGTCTGCTAGACCAGTCTTATAGAGTTGAATATATGCAATTCCTCGCAAATTTTTCGAAACAATGTCTTCTCTATTCCAATCTATACTACTGCAATCATTAAGTTCAATCGAGAACTCGGCAATTGGGCTGGCCGACTGGTCACCAGATGCAAATGCAGGTAGTGGTGTTAGTAGAATTACAAACGTGATTGCGAATACGCAGAGTATTCGCCTATTATTTCTAATCATTATTACATACCCTTCTTCTTGTTTAATCTAACCTGAGACACGTGTCATTAATGCGTCATAGTGAGAGTACTATGTCATAGCTGTCAACTTACGAATTCCCCAGATCGATTGTACCTTGTTAGGTCCTCTCTTCTATTTAAACAACCCTTCTACAGCACTGTGAAGGGATATCTTGTGTAGGAGAAGCAAAGGACAGGTCATCTGACCGTATGTTAAGGTGCAAAATTCACGTATTACCCTAATATTATATGATGGTCACATTGAAGTTGGTTGGTTCTACTCAACAACCGGACTATGTGTACTTATACACAGACCTCCCAGATGGTGTTAATGGCTTGGCAGGATTTAGAGAACCTCTGTATCTTCAATCCAGTACCGGATGGTCATATCGTTCGCAGTTCCTTGATTATGTCACATATAGCACTGACCCTCTCGATCCAGAACCACTACTGGAGCTGGGAATCATTGCGAAATATGGGATTTATGCTTGGTTGTCAGATTAGTAATCAGGCCTCTCCTCTCAATCAGCATAGATTTGAGTACTTTCGCATGTCGAAAATTGCCAAGAAGTTCGAGTAAGTATATGATCGGTTTAGGAGAAGGAGGTATTACTTCCTTTTCCTTCCTCTTTATTTTCAATGCTGAATTGAATGTAATTTCATGTATTGCTCAATCTTATACCTGTTCTAGAACAGATTGAATCACGGAGACACTCCCTCAATGAAAGAAATCAAGACCCTAACTAACCATAGACGTTCAGATGAAATTTCAACGGGAACGGAAAGAAAGAAATTTCAATCTGTGACTCGGATATTTCTTACCTCTAATAAGAGCAGGGATATTATCTGTCCGCATTGTGGGAATAAATTGAGTTTTGAAGTTGAGATCGAATGGATGGGTCCTGATGCCTTTCTTTGCGGAACGTGTGACAATCTTCTGCACATGTCCCTTATTCATCGAGCTCTAAGAGACCTCGGTGTTGAGTAGAAATTTCCTCTGCCCACTTTCTCGGAAAATCAAAGCAAGCATATTATTAATGAGATGAGAGAAAGTATTCGAATGCCTAAGACACTCTATGACATCATTGACTCATGGACAATGAATTGGGACCGTTCGTCAATTGAAATTACTTTGGAACAAGTGTCCGCCCCATTCTACAAACGCAAGCTTGTATTCTTCCTCCTTGAAGAAATCTGGAATGCACTAGAATTCATAGATGACCCTCTCGAGTTCATGACTGAAGAACGTAAGATAAAAGAAATTGAGAATATACTTAGTAGTGCACGAAATGAACGAGCAGCGAAATTAGTCAAACTAGATATTGTTGAATCGCCAGAACTCAAAATTACTGTTCTTAATTATGAAGAAATAATAGCTAAGAATCCAGGATGGTTTGAACCCTGGGAGGGAGTCACCTGGAACGAAGTTGCAGAAACAAAGCTGGAAAATGATGAATAGAACTAACAAGATTAGCAAAAGGGAAATGAGGATTTTTTAGATGACTATCGTCTCTTATCAACGGAAAAATTATCGAGAACTCTCAATTTTATTCGTTCGTAACAATCAAAATCTCGAAGACTTATGCTATTTCCAAGATGCTTTGAATTTCTTCTTGCTGCTCTTATCTGATAATATCATTATTTCCTTCGCTATAAAACTGCCTTCTTTCTTTGGGTTTTCTTCAGTGAAGAAACTCACATTCAATCCATCTATCTTCTGATATTCTTGGAGAAGATACGCAACATCATCAAAAAAGAATATGTATGAATTTAACCCGTTATCATCCTCAATAATCCCAAATCGTCGCTCGTTGTTATAGAATTTAATGTAACCAGAAAGTGCACCAATCTCGGATCTCGCTTCTTCAATATGTTGTGTTTCTGATGATTCATTTGCTAATTTCTCTATAGTTTTTATCTTCCTTTCTACATCTTCAATTGCGTCAATAGAGGTTAAATCAATGATGGGTGGTACGATTGCTTTTTTCTCTTGAATAGAAATGGGTTGCTTTTGGTTTTCGTGTGCTTCTTTTTTCGAATGAATTTGTTTTTCCAGTCTCTCTAGGTATTTTTGTCTATAACTATCGGTATGCGAGTTGGTTTTTCCTTTTCGGATATACTGTATACACAAATCGAAATCTGGTTCTTCTTTCATAGATTCGTTAAGTGCGAGATAATGCATAGCTGTAGCAACTACACCTTTTTTAGGGTATATTTCCCGTCCTTCTGCAAAAATTTGCTTGATAGAATATTTTAATTTCTTATCCGATTCATCTATTTGTACCAGGTTTGAAAGGAATATTCCCCAATCTAGTTGTATTTGTCTCCACAAATGCCATGTAGTAACAGAATGATCTTCTTTTACTAGATAATCAGCTCTGTTTGATGCGTCTTGATAAAGTTCTACTGCTTCATCAATCATATTTTCTTTCGATTTATTAGCTGCCCATCTTCGAAGATTATTCACGATTTCTATTTGAATTTCTAGTCTTGATTTAGGGTCACTCGGATCAATAATGTCAAAGCATTTCCCTAGCAACGAATCGGCCTCAATGAATTGGCGTAGATATGACTCACACTTACCCAATTCTACCATTAGTCCAAAATGTTGAGGATTAATATCCAATCCCTTTTTGAAATAACCACGAGCTTTTTCATATGATTTTGAAGCAACTTGTACCAAACCCCATTCATACCAAAATAGGACATTATCAAATTCATGAGACTCGGCTTCAATCAGTTCTTCGTTCGATCTGGGAGTCCTTTGAAGAAATCTATCTCTTTCTGATTCAATTTGCTTCCTAAGAAATACTAGCTTTTTCCTGATATTGCTATTTGGATGTGAAGAATCAATTCCTTCTTGAACGTATTCTTCAATCTTCTCCTGGTTCTTCTTCTCCTTATCTCTCTCCAATATCGCTAAGTGAAAATATGCCTGTGCAGAAATATTCGGATTAGCTGAGAACTGTGGCTCTTCAAATTCAAATGGATTCAGAGCTTTTTCCAAGTGAAATTCTGCTGTATCTAGTTTCTTTATTTTGTACAGAAAAATTCCATAATTCAAGTGAATTCGAATCCAATTATCGTAAATTCTCTGACTTGGATCGAATTCGAAAGCATCACCTATTATTTCGAGTGCTTGTTTGTAGTAAATATCCGCGTTTTGTAATCTACCGGCGTATCCTTCTGCCTGTCCCCATCGACTATAGTTATCAGCAATATGTCCCAGAATTTTTCCTCTAGTGAAACTAGATATTTCTCCAGGAATATTCAAAGATGTGAGAAGAAATTCTTTTGCTTCCTCAAATTCACCTTGGAAGCTTTTTACTCGTCCTAGTTCTATATGAATTCCTCTATGATTTGGAAATAATTCTAGTCCTCTCTCGAACATATTTTCGGATTCATCCAATCTATTCTGATTCTTGCGCATCAGACCCCATTCACTCCAAACATGGGGATCATTCGGATGAATGTCCGCAGCCTTTTGCATCTGTTTATCTGCTTCAGTTTCCATACCTTCGCGGTAATAGTATTTTCCAAATTCCACTAAAACATAAGCAAGGTGTGGAGCTAAATTTCTAGCTTCTTTGAAATGTTCCAAAGCATCGGAGTTTTTACCTTGATAATAAAGAGAAATTGCAGTACGTACATTGTTGACAGCTAGAAGTTCTTCATCCGTTTTAGCAGCTATAATTTGTGTCCCTGCTGTTTCAGATAAATGCTTTCTACCTATTTCCGCTGGTAATCTTAATTGACGATAACGTTCAAGAAACTCTTGCCGAAGGAGAGGATGGTTTCTCAATTTTTCATGAATATATCCTCTAGTAATTGACAAGATTGAATACACCGATTTGACAATATTGCCCGTCGTTTTAGTGTGTGTCATAATGAAAGATGTTAGAATGAGTTGAGAAATTGCCTTTTCAAAAGTTTCAGTTTCTAAATCGACAACGTATCTCAGAATTCTTCCTGTGGGTGGATCGTCCTCTGGTAAAAGGGCAATTACATAAAGGCACTTTCGAGCCTTCTCAGATAACATTGCAAAGATATTTTCAAAACTGAATTTAGCAATATCACTTGTACCACTTAGTGGCATTTGAAAAGCTTTCTCGATATCTCCATCCAATGCTGCTTTTCCCAAAGCCCATTTGATAGATAGTGGATATCTTTGAACTTGATTTACCAACCTTTCAACCTGAGTTTCTTCAAGTGTTAAGCAATGAATAATTCTTTTCTCTCTTGACACTAAACGGAACAAACGAATTGCTTCTTGTTTCTTTAACGCGTCTATGGAATACCTTCTCTCAACTTCACCAAGACCTCGTCTACTTGTTATTAGAACCTTGGACTTCCGCGGAACATCTTTAATGAATTGAACAAGACTGAAATCTTCAATAACGGTTTCTACATTGTCGATTATCAACAGAACTGGATTTGCCGACAAATATCCTTTTAGTAATTTAGCAAGGTCATGCACAGAATCAAGAGATGCAAAATACTCTCTATCATCTGGTCTTAGAAGTGAAAGTGTTTGATTAATGAATCCTTCAAACCCTTTAATTTCTGGTACAATCGGTTCAATTCCATGTGGTGTTAGTATAGTTTCCTTTGCACTAAACCAGATTATTGCAGTAAAATGCGAATTAGAATCATTGTTAACTTCTTTAGCAACTTTCAAAGCTAATGCTGTTTTACCAACTCCTCCAGTTCCTGTAACCGTAATTACTCTATCAAGATCATTATTCAATAGCGAAATTAACCTCTTTCTATCCTCTTCTCTCCCAACAAAACCTCCATCTGTTTCAAAATCAGCGGGTGGTAGATTGCAGATATTAACTCTCTCTACATCTGAGTAACATTTCTCTTGAATTCGTGAAATTGGTCCTCTATATTCCTGTGAATTGATAAATTCCTTCACAGTCAACGCCTCAACACCTCGAGATAATTCACTGACATAATCAATCAAGATATCAAAATGAGTAAGTGAAAATTTTGATTTATTATGCGATACTATGTTCCTGATTTTGTAAACCTCATCCATGTAATGGATGAATTTAGACATATTCAAACTTCCAAAGAATGGTTTGCACGATTTGTAATTTTGTTTATAAGTCACAATTTCTTTTAGATGGATGAAATCTGTTTCTTCAAGGAATTCAAGTGGGTCGTTATAGCATGAAACTCCTGTTTTCTCTTCAACAGCGGATACAATCCCCGATGGTATTCCTCTGGTCCATTCTTTTCCATATCCTATGTATAAGATATCATTGGCAAGAAACTTTCTTAGCTCTACTTCGAGTTTTCCTATTATCCTAAAAGCATACGATTTTACTAGATCCCGCTCCAATTGAATTCCCTACGAGAAAATTGTAAGATTTCTACATAAAGAAGATTGTCTGTATCTAGTTACAATGTTAGACTTGTGAATATATTTTTGTTACTATGATTAAAAATCAAGGATACTGGGGAAGCTCCCCAGTACTTGTATTCGTTCTAATCCTGATAACCTTTCATGTAACCTTCTCTCTGAGCCCATTTCTCTTCGAGTCGCTGCATGACGGTCCACATTCTGTAGGTGTAATTCCAGGCTTCGTCAAACTTTCCTTGGTTCATCTCATCCTGAAATTCTTCAACTACATCGTTGATACTACCGATATCATCAATGAGAGTTGCGTCGAACTCGTACACTTGGTCGAGCTCTTTCTCATTGATCTTTTCCTTGCTTCCCCAAGCAGCATAGCCGTAGTCGGCATAGCGGATTGCGGATTCAATTTTATCGGTAAGGTTAAGCATCCTATCGAAGGTTTCCCAAGTCTTGCTGAGGTTGTACTCGACAACCATCATCTGTAACTTTTCCAAGTCCTGCTTGACTAGCCGAAGCTGGTCTGCAATGAACTCTCGAAGGACTTTGTCAGCGGAACGGCGCTCGTTCTTCTCTTGGTACCCATGCCATCCGGGGATGTAATGAGTGACCTTTCCGAAGAAGCCTCCTTTGATGTCCTTGGCTGCCTTCTTTCTGATTCTTTTGGCAATTGGGTCGGTTATCTTGCCCATTATGTTAATTCTCCTGATTAATTACAACCCTATGGCATGACGTCTAGGGTTGACCTGACTGGAATCTATACTTGAGTCCTTAAAAAACATGCCACAAGGAACCTCGCCTTTAGATTTCAACAGAATTAACAATGATGAGAACAAGAATCGCTGGTACGGTTGCTCTTAAATACAAAAATGTCTTGCAGGAGAAACTATGACAGACGATGGGAAACTCCGCAAAATAGATTGGAAGATTAAACCTTCGGAAATTCAAACTATTGCGGATGATAAAATTGAGGCGGCAAAAAAGGCATTTGATGATATTGCAAAGATTTCTGTTGGTGAAGAAAATCTCTCCACTCTCCAAGAATTTGAAGAAATAGGCGCTCTTGTCGGTGAGGCTGTAGGACCATTGGTTTTCTTAAAGTATGTATCTACCGAAAAGGACCAACGAGATGCATGTGATGAAGTTGAGAAGCAAGTAGACAAATTCGACAATGAAATCTGGGGTCGAAAGGATCTCTATGATGTAATTGCACGACTTGAACCCATTGCTGATTCTCTTGGGGAAGAGGAGAAGACTCTCCTGAAAAAGACTCTTGATGAGTTCAGACATCGAGGAGCAGGGTTGCCAGATGCTGAGCGAAAGGAGTTTCTTGAAATCTCAAATAATCTAACCGTGCTTGAATCTGACTATAGCAGGGTACTCAATGAGATTACTACTACTGTACCTTTTACAGTTGAGGAGCTCGATGGTGTTCCTCCAGCGATTTATGAAGACTTGAAGAAAGAAGGGGATGCCTATCTTCTACCTTTAGACTACCCGATTCTTGTTCCTGTTCTGAACTATGCACACAATCCTGAAACCAGAAAACGGATACAAACTGCTCAGTACCAGCGAGGAGGAAAGGAGAACAGCGAACGACTCTCAGATGCACTTGCACTCAGAGATCGCCTCGCAAAATTAGCTGGGTTCAAGAATTTTGCAGAGTATCAGATTAGTGTAAAGATGGCAAAGACCCCTGAACGAATTTTCGATTTCATGAATGATTTGAAAGAGAAACTATCACCTCTCTTTGAGAAGGAACTTACTGTCTTCAAGGAACTCAAAGCAAAGCATACCGGAACTTCTGTCGAAGACGTCAAATTTGAACTCTGGGATCTCTTCTATTATCACGAATTACTAAGGAAGGAGAAGTACTCAGTTGACCAGAATGAGGTCAAAGAATATTTCCCGATGGATCAAGTAGTGAGCGGTGTTCTCGAAGTATATCAAATAGTTTTGAATCTGGAATTCAAAGAAGTTGAGAACCCAAATGTATGGTATGAAGATGTACAAGAATTCAAGGTGATAGATAAGGTATCTGGAAACGTAATGGGTCATTTCTATCTGGACTTGTATCCACGTGAAGGGAAGTTCAAACACTATGCGGTCTTTGACTTCTTAGAAAGACGGGTGAAGGATGGACGTGTTCTACTCCCGATTACTTCAATGGTGGCTAACTTCCAGAAGCCTACAAAAGATATGCCTTCATTACTAAGACATGGTGAAGTTGAAACCTTCTTCCATGAGTTTGGACATCTCATGCATGTCATCACAAACAAAGCAAGCTATGCTCGATTTGGACTTGATGGTGTTTTACCAGACTTCATAGAAACCCCGAGCATGATGTTTGAGAATTTCTCATGGAAAGCAGACATTCTGACGATTCTTTCTGGACACTATAAAGACCCAAGCAAGAAATTACCTCCTGATCTTCTTGATAGGATGTTGAAAGCCAAGCTGCTTGATATTGGTGCATTCACTCTAAGACAGGTCTTCTTCTCTTTGATTGATATGTACTATCATACAGAGCCCGTAGAGGATACCACTGCCAAATGGTATGAACTATTCCCAGAGATAACCGGATTTGACGTCATGCCTGACGCAACTCCTGATGCGGGCTTTGGTCATCTCATGGGTGGGTATCAAGCAGGTTACTATGGATATCAATGGTCGAAGGTATACGCAGAAGACATTTTCACAAAATTCGAGGAAAATGGATACATGGACAAAAAACAGGACTTGAGTATCGAGAGAAGATACTCTCACCAGGCGGTAGTCGCGACCCTGATGATATGGTTCGAGATTTCCTAGGTAGAGAATCAAACAACAAGGCATACCTAAAATCACTCGGAATTGATAACTAAAGAAAAAGAAAGAGCGATGTAGGGTACAATTAGTAGTACCCTACTCGTTTCATTGTTTTTGAAATTATTACCAGAGCTGGTACTGCCTCTTGACGAAGCCTTCCCAGACACGAGGTAGTTTGCCAATCACTTCATCAGAGATTGATTCGACAGACTTTCTCACCTTGTCAAGGTCACAATCTCCGTAGAGTTCTACGTTGATTGCCTTTGGCTCGGTGATAGGTGCGCCAATCTGGCTTACGATGTAACAGTAGACCTGTGAAAGGTCTGGATGTTCCTTGTAAACACGTTCGGTGATTTCGCGGGCAGCTACATTGTAGGTCTTCCCAACATGTGACACTGGGTTCTTTCCAGCTGCTGCTTCAAGAGTCATTGGTCTGTAAGGTGTGATGAGACCGTTTGCACGATTTCCTCGACCGACCATTCCATCGTCTCCGTGTTCAGCAGAAGTTCCAGTAACGGTAAGGTAGAACAGGTCATCAGCTGGACTGTCTGCAGTGTTCACACTGACTTCAACTTCCATATCCGTGATTTTCACGGCATGGTCAGCAACAATGTCAATGATACCTTCCATGACATTAGCGTATTCGCCCTTGTCCTTTGTTTCAGTGGAGATAATTGCTGCGGCAACCTGAACATGGATCTTGCCATCAATTCGAGTTCCCATAATCTTGATGTCTTCACCAATCTGGGGCCATTGTTTCTTAACCTTTGGACTGTTGAGTAGTTCTTCAGATTCCAAAGTGATTAGCTCGAGGGGTGACATCGGAGAATACCCAACTCCGAAGGAAGTATCATTTGCTCGTGGTACACCCGTTTCAAGGTCAAAGTTGCCAACGAGGTCTGTGCTTCCTGCACGAATCTTGTAATCGATGATAACGTCTGAGTTCACATCGAGGTGTGGCAAATCCTTGCTCAACCATTCTCTTGTGTGTTGAACTGCAAACTTTCCGACAGGAACCTGTCGTGAATAATCTTTGTCAACTACATCAACGGCTCGACCACTCATAAGAATATAGATCGGCTCGATGACGTCTCCGCCCCCAAATTTAGCATTTGACTGTCCACCAACAATCAGGACCTTGTCAACATTGTGATGCTGGACTTGATCAAAAATTTCCAGATAGTACTCACTAAGGCGTACGCTCAATTCTTCAGCTGCCTTATCTGCAAGGGTGTCCGGATGTCCCTTACCTTTTCTTTCGACAATTTCAACTTCGAGTTTATCTACGGACGGTCCGGCTCCGCGTGTGACTTTTAAATTCATAATAATCAACTCGTATTTCCATCGAGCTCGAAGAAATGTCCATATAAGTTCATTCATGGGTCATTCGCATGGGTAATATTCCCAAGCATTTTTATTCTCTCAGGGAATATGTGTTTTTGATGTTAAATGATGTCGGTAGAAAGTCTTCAGAATCTTCGACGACTGGTGAAGATGACTCAAGCAGAGGTGGCGATAGAAGTTGGTGTTTCCCAATCATACATTGCTAGACTTGAGAGAGGGTCATTGGATCCCAAGCTCTCTGTTGTCAACAAGATTGTTGAAGTATTGACGAGTAGGCAGAGTAAGACCTGTTATGACATCATGACGATTGATCCTCTCACCATCGATGCAAGAGACCCTGCATCGGTAGCTGTTGGTCTGATGCAGAAGCACAACTTCTCCCAGATTCCCGTTCTTCGTGGAACTCAAATGATTGGGATCATTACAGAGCGTGACATCATACGAAATCTACAACATGACATGAGTGAGTTATCGGTGCAAGCTGTGATGAGTCCAGAGGGAGTACCGATGATAGATGAAACTACTCCTGTGGATGTCATTACTCCACTTTTCCAGAAATACCAAGCAGTACTTGTTCAGAGTCAAGGTCGCATTCGTGGTATCATCACACGATCGGATCTTCTCAAGTTGACCTGATATTTTAAATTGCAAATCTTATGGAGCATTAAATTGATGAGAATAGTTAAAGCCCCTAATTGCATTTTCAAGTGATTTGTGCCCCTTAGAATCTCTTATATGGGCTGAAAAGGAATTATGTATCGGAGTCGATATACCCTTGGCAAATTACTTGGATACACTCGATGACCTCCGTGAGGGCCTTGACACATTCGTTGAAAAGTGGTCAAACATCCAGCGTAAGTCAGCGAAAGCCATCCAAGCAGTAACTAACACAATTATGCAGATTGAACATCTCGACGGTCCACTTGGAAAATTAAGTGGATTCCAGAATATTCGTGAGAACTCCAAGGGAATACTACTCGTTAATTTGTATGACCGACTCGTGCCTTTATTAGAGAGCTCCATTCGTGATTTTACTAAATTGATGCACATGTTTGAAAATCTACGACACACCTCTTCAAGTATTCAGACTCTAACTGAAACAATGCGTGGAGACCTCGAGGAATCACCCGAGCTTGAAGACTTGGTTGGGTTCCTTGACTTGATCATGATTAGTGTTCGTGATATTCTGAATATGTACGAGTCTGAGTTTCTTGTCAAGCTCACTATCTTCAGAGATTTCGAAGAGAGTGCAATCGAGATTGGAGTAGTAAGTAACTACCTAACAATCTGGATGGTCGAACCAAACATCGAAGCAGGTGCCAGGGATAAACTTCTCAAGGACCTCGATGAGCATATCGAATTGCTAAGAGATGTCTTCTCAGGTAAAACTGGGATTAGACTACCTGATTCCTACAAGAAAGTTCAGCTATAATTATCACTTGAGCTAGTTTTCTTTCTCATCAGTTTGAGGTTTACGTTGTATTGAAAGCTCGTCTATCTCTGCCTGAAGTTCTCTTCTCTGATCTTCAAAGAGACCTGAGGGAACTTTCCCTTTCTCATATTCAGCCTCAAAGAATGCAAGCTTTTCGCGATACACATTTTCTCTGATTTCCAGTTCTCTCATCCTTGCTCTTTTGTCTGAAACGAGTCTTCGCAATTCATCTTCAAGATTGTAAATTTCTTCTTCAAGTTCAGCTTTCAATCTAACGTACAGGTCACTAGTTACTTGACCTTCTGTGTACTTGTCTACAAGTTTCAAGAGCGCATGACGTGTGGCATCTCTCATTGCTGCTATCTCTTGTGCAGCATCTTGTTCTTCAACCAGACCCAGAATTGTGGCAAGTCTGGGAGATGATATTCCCTGAATGGTGAGACTGGCAATGACTACTATGAATACGATTGAACTGATAGGCCCTCCAATATCAATGCTAACTTCTGCTACTACTATTGCTGCCAATGCCGCGCTAGCTACACCTTTGACTCCTGCCCAACTAACGAAGAACCTGTCTTTCCAATTCATGTTCTGATCAAATGCTGTCACAACAAAGACAGACACGGGTCTTGCGATTAGAATCACTAATAATGCTACGATTCCGCCGACAGCTATGATTTCTGGAGTCATTGTTGCTAGATCTAAATAGAATCCAAGAAAGATGAAGACTATGATCTCAAAGATGAATGACATATTCTTCATTATACCCCTCATCGATTTCTGAGGAAGTATCTGTAATCCAATCATTCGTGAGTTTGCCATGAATAATCCTGCAAACACAGCAGCAAGAGCACCCGGATGGAGTCCGAATACTGCAAACAACTCTCCAACTCCATATGCAATGATAGGAGTTGCAGCTGTCACTATTGTTGTATTTGTGCTTCCCTCAAGGTTGAGTAGAGTTTTAGACATCAACCATGACACACCGAATCCAATCATCACTCCCATTACCATACTGGCGACAAATTGACCTGCAACTATCCACCAGGGTTGAGCTAGTTCTGGTACAGCAAAAGGAAGGAATACTGTGATGACCAGAATGACTGCAGTTGCATCATTGAATACTGCTTCTCCCTCGAGCGTAGAGAAAAGCTTCCGTTTAACTCGTACACCTCCTGATTCAAGAACTGAAAAGAGTGCAGCTGGGTCAGTAGGTGATAGAATCGCTCCAATGATGAATGCTACACCAATCCCTAGTGTTGGCAATGCAAGCCAGATAGCTCCTCCAGCAATCAGTGATGTAAGGACAACACCTACTGTGGCTAAGGCTGCTACCGAGCGAAGAGATGATCTCAGTTCCCTGATGTTCATTGTTAATCCTGCATAGAACAGAACTGAGGCAAGAGTAAGTTGAGCAATCAGCGCTAGTGGGAATCCTTCGAATATCGCAGGATCAATGAATACTTTCAGAGCTACTCCTGCTAGCATTAGCGGAATGGGATATGGTAATTTGTACCTCTCGGCTATCTTAGCGAGTACTGCACCTCCGATTAAGATAACAACTGCTAGGTATATTCCAAACTCATCCGCCAAGAATGCATCCCTCAAATATCAGCAAGAATCTCTGCGCACTCTTTCACATAATCAGATATGTGTTCCAACTCTGAAATGATTTTCCTCATCATATAGCATGAGAAATCCGAATCACCATCACCTGTTCTAACTGAAATCTGACGGCAGATGATGATGTTGTCTTCGTCAATTTGTCTCTCAAGCTTGACTATATGATCCAAATCTGCTTTGACGCTTTCAGGCTCACTCTCATAAATTTCAACCAAGTGAAGAAGAGTAACAATCGCTTCGTGGACCTTGGATGAGATGGTGGTTAGCGAGTCCATGTATATTTCACCAAAAGACTCTCCTCTAAGTGAATCAATTATCACAACAATTTGAGCAAAGGTCAATTGGATTCTCAGTAAATAATCAATGACTGCCTGAGTCATTATGCCTAGGTCATTTTTCGGAAGTCTTGCTGTGAACGAAAATTTATCCATCAGAGATTTGAGGTTTGCAGCTGCTTTCTTTCTCTTTGCAATCCAATCTTCTGATATTCTTTCAGCTTCACTTGCAGTGCAACAAAGTTTCTCTCTTACATAGTCACTGATTTGCTCATGCAATCTCAGCACTTTAACAAAACCTGCAAGAATCTCTGTTTTAGTTAGGACCTCTTCACTCAATGATTAGTCCTCCTGAGTGGTTCTAGGTCGGCTCCATGCAAGTGCAATATTCACGTGTACGAACTGCTTTCTGAGCTTGACTTCAATTCCCGTTTCCACAGGCTCTCCAATTGGAACCACTATAGTCCCTGCTTGGAGTGTGGGCATTGGCAATTCTAGGTCGTCGCCCTTGCGGATTTGATCAGCAATCTCTTCCAAGAGGTCTGCAAGATTAGTGAGGGTCTTCTCCTGCTCGAACTCATAGTCTTCGATTCGCATTCTGTTAACTCCTGATTTACTATAGGATTAATCAAATATGTCTGCGATTGGCCTTTTTAGAGTAACTCTTTGACTAAAACTCTCATATTTTGAACCACCACGCTTAATTAGAATGTCTAGTTGTCAAACGCTGCTAACCATGAGTTAGCAAAAACATCCAAGGAGACACTCACATTGAGTGAAGAAAAAGACGACATGGTTGTAACACCATTCAAAGTCAGCGGTAAACTCGATTATGACCGACTCATCAAAGAGTTTGGAACCGAGCGTATCACTGAGAAAATGAAAGAACAGATTTACAAGATTGCTGGAGAAAAGAATCTGTATCTCAAGAGAGACCTATTCTTCTCCCACAGAGACCTCGGCTGGATTCTCAACGAATATGAGAAAGGCAACAAATTTGTTATCTACACTGGAAGAGGACCAAGCGGTCATACTCACATCGGTCACCTAGTACCTTGGATGTTCACAAAATGGTTTCAGGACCGATTCAAGACCCGCCTCTACTTCCAGATGACGAACGATGAGAAGTACTTCTTTAACTCTCATCTCAGTCTTGACGATGTCAAGAAGTATACCTATGAGAACACACTTGATCTACTAGCACTCGGATTCGAACCAGAAGACACCTACATCATTCAAGATATCGAGCATATCGACTTGCTGTATGAGATTGCGGTTGAGGTCGCTCGAAAGGTGACCTTCTCTACTGTGAAGGCAACATTCGGATTTGATAACAGTACGAATATTGGGTCGATCTGGCATCCTGCGATACAGGCAGTCCCTGCATTCATCCATTCGTGGATTTATGGAGAAAAGACACCTTGCATCATTCCATGTGCGATTGACCAAGATCCCTTCTGGAGAGTAACTCGTGACGTAGCAGAGAAAATGGGTTACTACAAACCTGCCAGTATTCAATGCTCGTTTGTACCCGGATTGAAAGAAGGTGGGAAGATGTCCGCCTCAGAACCAATGTCTGCGATCTTTACAACAGATACTCCCAAGCAAGCTAAGAAGAAGGTCATGGCTGCTTTTACAGGTGGAAGAACTACCGTTGAGGAACAGCGCAAACTTGGAGCAAATCCTGACATATGTAGTGTGTACAAGTACTACAACTTCATCTTCATGCCTGACGACAAGGACTTGGCGAACATTGAGAAGAAGTGTAGGGGTGGAGAGATTCTCTGTGGAGAATGCAAACAGATTCTTGCACCAATGATGATGGAGTTCCTTGAGAAGCATCAAGCTGCCAGGGAAGAAGTCAAAGACCGAGTAGATGAGTTTTCAGCTGCACGGCTTCGTGAAGACATCCGAAGGTAGACTATTTCCAAGATGCTGAATCTGATGTTTCTTCACAGAAGCGTCAGTACTTTCTCCCCTAATCATGTTCTCCTCTTGAAATACACTACACCAATGATGAGTACAACAACTGCGAAGATTGTCACAGTAATAAGAACGATAGGATCCAGACCCATTTGAGTAGTATGAATTGTTTGCTCTAGTTCAACCCATGTATTAGTATCGTAGTCATATGACCAAGTGTCATTGTAGAATACGTTTGCTCCTTCTGTCCCTCCAAATAGGACTGCCTTTTCATTCACCGGATCAAATGCAAATCCAAATGCTTCTCTACTTATTGGAGCGATTGTGGGTTCACGTTCTCCCCACTGACCGTTTGCAGAATCGAAAATCCAAGTCCCATTAGCTACGAGAGGATAATCAATGTCACCACCAAAGAGAATCGACTTGTCATTGACAGAATCGTAAGTCATAACAGACCATTTGAGAGCCCCTGGATTGTCTGTTGGAGAGAATTCTGTCCAGGTGTCGGTAGCATAGTTATATCTCCACGTATCAGAATAGTGTCCATGCGAATTACCGCCAAAGATAATCATAGTTCCATTTCCTTCATCAAAAACATAGCCCGCACCATATCTTTGTCCAGGTGATGTAGATGGGTTCATCTCCTCCCAGGTATTTGTGTTGTAATCATATGCCCACGTGTCCGCAATCTCTGGACCAATGGAACCATACCCAGAGAAGAGAAGGACTTTGTCGTTAATACTATCATACACCATAGCATGCGAACCTCTACCGTAGGGTGAGTGCGCAGGAGTCACATCGGTCCATGTTTCTGTGTTGCAATCAAATACCCAAGTATCACTATCCCACTCAGTTCCATTGTGTCCACCAAAGAGAATGATGACTTCATCAGCAGAATTATACACCATTACTGTAGAAGACCTATGGACTGGAGATGAATCAAGTACAAGTTCAATCCAATCGCCTGTGGTGTAGTCTAGGATCCATGTGTCATCATATACATCGTCATCGTTTCCTCCTCCAAACATCATAATCCGGTCATTTATTGGATCATAAACAAACCCTGGTAGGAATCTTCCCGAAGGGGAGATACTCTGTGCAAGTACATGATTAGCGTCCACTTGCATATACATCGATGATGTAATTGGTGAAGAAGCAGACATAATGAAGAGTACAACTACAAAGGCAAGAACTCGAAATCGCATAACAAAATATACCAATGGTTCCTTTTTGATATGGTGAATCGCGCATTGACAATCGATATTTCGACTTAAACAAAACCAATGTTATAGACATCCGCATGTAGAATATTACCAAGATGCTGATAGTGTGAAAATTGTACTTGTACAGGTTTCCATCATTCAGCATTCTTATACTATTTTGATGCTTATCAGATTTCAGAGGCATTTGTAATGCCCGACAGAAATTCGCAAAATGGAGTTGATAGAAGCTGGAACGGAGATAGTTATCAGTAAGTAATATTCATCACACCTTGTAGGTTAGGTGTGATTCTCAGTGATAGAGTGGTTAATTGCATTAGTGATTGGAATCGTAATTTCAATGGTGATCTACTCTGTATCCTTTGCAGTGATGGTTGCTGTTGTAAAGAATAGAAAATCAGAAGCAAACATTACTCTTACAAATCCGTGGATGACCTCTGCGATTGTAAGTCCGGTTGTTCTTTGTTTGTCGCTATTAACCATCTTTCTCCTAAGCATGGGCATGCTACCTCTCTGGGGTATTCAATTACCTACACTGGAGGTTATGGTTCTACTAAGCGCAATCGGTTTAATTGCTGCAGTTGTTGTTGTTCTAGTAAGCGAGCACATCTCTCAAACTCCTGAAAAGATGAACCCACCTTCGGATATGAGAGGTCGCATCACATTTTTCATTGTTATTGTTCTTTTAGCCAGCATTGCAGAAGAAATGTTATTCCGTGGATTCCTGCAGAACATTCTTGATAATGCTCTGCTACTTGCACTAGATCTAGGATGGTTTTCCATTACTGGTGGTGCAGTAGTTTCTGCAATTGTTTTTGGATTGATACATGTAGCACCTGCAAAACAGATGGGTTCCTCGGTTCCGGTACTTGTGATATCTGCAGCCACCCTTGGTTTGATCGCTGGGATATTCTTGACGTTTTCAGGAAGCATAATTCTGCCAATCATTGTGCATATAGAATTCAATCTTGTTGGATTTATTCTTGGAACTCGAGAGTAGAGAATGTCATGGAGAAGTAGCAGAGCATTCTGAAGATACCCATTTCTGATTGTATATTCATTTGCTCAAGTCTTAAATGGTTTGAACACCAGTTTCGTTCAGATACAGACTCTGGAGAGTTTGACTATGGGTTCTGAAGCACCAGCGGCTGACATGTTCAAATGTCCCGTTTGCAATGGTAATGTTAAGACCGGGCCCGACGACGTTGTTATTACTTGTACTTATTGTGGTGGTACAACTACAATCGAAGGAAAAGCGATTGGTGATCATCTGATGGAATCTGCAGTTGATGCTGATGAGCGTCAAGCTGGATTCCAGCAATTCCTCGACAAGAATAAGGGAATGAACAAGTCTCTGGTTAGGGACGCCCAGATTGTTGAGAATCAACTGATCTATGTACCAGTATGGACTGCCAAAGTCAAGGCTGATTCACACTACAAGGGGTACAAGACCGTACAAGTTCCGGTTCAGAAAACTAGGACAGTTCGAGATTCGGACGGAAACTCAAGAACTGAAACCTATACAGACTATGAAACAGGTTACGTCCCTGTTCAAGATGAACTGCACACCGACACTCACGAGCCACTACTCGCAAGGAAAGGTGCACGGTTCTATGGTCTTGAGGACTATCTAAAAGACGTGAAACCTGAGAAAGGAATTCCTTACAACTTTGAATCAATCAAAGATCTTGAACCAGTTATGCTGAATGCGGAAATCGGTCAAGAGGAATACGAGAAAGCAATTCACGGACGTGTTGCTGACAATCACCGAGCACAGGCCGCTAGTGGTCTACGAGAGCTCTTTGACTGTCGAACTACAACTGCTGTTAGGGATACTACCTACATGCAGGCACCATTCTCTCTAATCAGATACAAGTTCCAAGGGGACCTGTACAAGGCTGCTATTGACGGTCATACCGGAAAAGTAGTCCAGGGAGAGATTCCAATCACACGTGGTCAACGAATCATGTGGACTCTAGTGGGTCTCATTGGTATCATTCTTGGTGGGGTCGGTGGAGAACTTCTCTGGAACGAAATAAGTGTCCCCGAAGGTACTGATCCAAATGTGATGCTGCTTGGAATTGGAGCAGCCGCAGCAATAATAGGTATCATAATGACATTCTTCGGATTCAGGGTGCTGATTATGACACAGCGAACCAAGAAGGGGTGAATGAAATGGCAAGATGCAATTTTTGTGATGCAAATTTCGATGCTGGAGCTGGTGACCTACTTCTAGTGTGTCCCTACTGTGGGACCGCACAAAGTACCACTGGTGAAAAGTTCACAGATCACTATATGATCCGCGTTCACTATGATGAAGGTGAAGCAAGAACCACTCTTCTTGATTGGGTGTCAAAGCAACTTGGAGTACCTGAGGACCTCTCTGCTTCTGCTCAGTTCTTGATATCTGAACAGATTTGGTATCCATTCTGGATTAGCAGAGTTGATGCAGACACAACCTATTCAGGACTCGGTCGTGATGCCACATTTCACAGTGAATGGCCTCAACGTCGTGGAGCCTACAAGAGAATAGAATACTTCTGGAAATCTGAGTCTGGCGAATTCAAGAGACGTCATGAAGTCAATATTGCGGGAATCAAAGACATAGATGAAGATGTTCGTCGTCATCCGATTCCAACCCGTGCAAAGGAGTACTTCAGTCATGCACATGCTGAAGAATACGAAGGCAAGGTGCTACACAGTAATATTGACCAAGACACAGCCAAAGGTTTAGCCAAGCAGATGGCAATTGACCGACAGACTCAACTTGTACTCAAAGAGGTAGACAAGATCGAACAGAGGAATGATATCATCGATGTTGGTGAAACGTTCCTAATCCATGTACCTGTTTGGGAACTTCAGTATAGATATGGGAATAAAAAATACAAAGCCTCGGTATCCGCACCAACAGGTTATGTTATCGAGAGCGAGTATCCACGTTCCATGTCATTCCGTGCAGGTGGTATTGGAGTAGGTTTGCTGATGCTCCTCATGGGTGCTGTACTCATCATGCTGGCAACCGGAATATTTGCAGAAATAATGCCAAGTGTCTTTCCAGGACCAATACTTACGGGTGGCGGGTTAATTTCTGGTGGTCTATTATCAGTAATTGGACTAGTACTAATGTACAAAGGTGCTTCAAGCAAGGAAGCCAAAGAGAGTATCTAAAGCAGAGCTTAGGCTCTGCCTCTCCTTCTTTTTTTAAATCAAATACGATTTAGTGGTGAACTATTTTCTACAACCTTGAAAGCTCCACCAAAATTGTCGAGAAGAGGATTATCTTGAGTCCAGACTGAGATGTCGGGAGCAAGGAATGATTTCAGTACCATCAGAGCATTCTCTTTTGTGTCTAGTTCTACTTGATTCGTTTCTAATGCAGCTTTAACTCCTGCACGAATAATCCATGGTCCTAGAACACTGTTATTGCTATTTCTTGAGAAATGGAAGACTGTCAAATGAGCTGATTCTTTTCTCTTGACCAAATCTGAAAATGCTGAGAATCTAGCATGGTCTGCGAAGACCGATGTCTTTGAATCAGTTGTTAAGTTCTTGACTCCCTGAATACTGACACCATGATCAAGACCATCAGATGTTCTTTCAATTCTTAGATAGTCAACCTTCGGTTCTCCGGGTTGAGCAAGAATTGTGAAATTTTCCCCGAATAACTCTGACATACCCAAACGGTATGAGGATGCATATGGTTTCTCTGTTAGCTCGATGAGACTTCGACTGACGTACGCATCTATTACTGCTTTGTAAGCACCTCTAGATGGGACTAATCGTCTACTATCTATTCTACCTAAGAGTCCGACGGACATAAGTCTGGCAACTTGGTCAAGTGTATATTCGTAATCAAGAAGTTTCCAAGCTGCTTCAGATGAAGGAATATCCTGTTCTGTAATTCTTTTTGCAACTCGACTGATTTCAGGTTCGGAAACAATCTCAATTGATTTTGTGTTTACACAAGGACTTGCAGGTAGCTGACCTCCAAGAGTTGAGAGCTTCTTTAGGGGTAGGCCAGATGTTTCAACCTCTATTGCAACTGGACTAACGGAAAGGGCTATTGTTTGCAGGACCTCTACAATATTTCTTGGTTCCATTGCACGTGCATCAATTGGAATAGTAAATCTGTACAATCGCTTTCTCATGGTTAGAATGGCATCACGATCGAGACCACCCCATGATTCCGGATGATCATAAATTGAAAGAAATTCTGAAGGTTCAGTGGAAGCTAACACACCGGCCATTAACACTGGATACTTGGCAGCCTCAACTATGACTCCAGGTGGACTAAAGGCAGTGAGGTGCCTATTTGCGACTGGTTGTCCAAATTGCATCTGAGTCGTTTGAATGTGATCGAGAGCCATTTAGCATACCCCCGGGTGAAGGTGGACCTGACTAGTAGAAAGCGCTCCGCGCTAAGTTGCTTCTTACACATATACTTACTATCAAATAGATAATTGAATAGGTGAGAGAGATAACCGAAAGTAAATTTGTTCAATTCTTCTTCATAAATCCTTAAATCAAGGCTATAGTTTCTTCTAGTCTAGTGCTGCATATGGTCGACATAAAGAATCAGATTGAAGATTACCTGGATCTCCTAAACATGAGCCACACATGGAATTCAAAAGAACGATTCTTTGAGTTGGTCTTCAGTGAGCGAAAGGATGAGAAGACAGCAACTCCTGATGATTCCAATACGTTCCAATATACAGTCTATGTCAAACCTGGGTCTAAGTGGATTCAAATCTACACTGAGGTGTATCCACTTCGTGATATACCTGACAAGAAACGAGATGATGTCTTTCTAGAATTACTCCTTGCCAATCGAAAATATGCAGAGGTCTGTTTTGATTATGATAAGTCAAAGAAATTTATTGGAACTTCTCAGGAAATGATGGTTCAGGGTTTGAATTTTGATGGCTTCAGAGAGGAATTCCTTGCTGTTCCTTGGGCTGTGAAGAAATTCTGGTTCGAAATTGCACCCAAGTTCGGTCTCAAATGATGAAGCATATTTTGGTTATTCCAGAATTCTATCCTTCACTCGCTTGACCAATGTCTGAAACAGTTCTTGTGGATTGTCAACTTCTGTGAATCCACCTGTATACGCTTCAGCACTCCCTCCACCTCTCCCTCCTAGATCATCTACAATTGCTGCGATGTAGTGAGCTGCGTCTTTTGGCAATCCTTTTGTCCACAATACGATGTTAGTTTTCTTCCCCGTGGTTAAGAATAGAGTGACTGATGGTTCCTCTAGCTTGAGTTCCTTAATCAGGTGTCTAGTTGTCGATATTTCAAAACCAGGTAGATACTCATACCAGAAGGTGATGTCGCCCAATTGTTCTTTGCTGGGTCCCTCTCTCAATAACTGAAGTATTTTCTCAATTGCTTCTTCATAGGATTCTTGAAGAATTTTTGATTTTTCTAAGATTGCACCAAGTTGTTCCATCTCAAAGGGATAGCTAGATTTTCTTGTCAATGCCATATTGTAGATTTCTGCAAGTCTGTTAACTGCAATCGCTCCAGAAACAAAGTCGACGTGTGTATTTCCTTCTTGGGCTTTGACATCGATGATTTTGAACAGACGAATATCACTTGTATTGGTCACATGAATTCCAGAGCAGGCTGAACTATCAAACTCGCCAACGTTTACCAACCTGATCATATCGTTCTTTGATGTGACTCCTTCTCTTGCTCTAACGGTTTCATCAACATCCCCTGCTGTAACCACTTTAGTTGTTACATAGATTGAATCCCGAATCAATTCATTGACTTCAGTTTCAATTTCCAAAATCTCTTCCAATGGGATTATTTTCCCCTCGAGAACAACTGTTCCATGAACTCCATCTACCCATATCTTACCCAGTTTCAATTCAGGATATTTCTTCTTCATAGCACCAACAAAGATGTGTTCTGCTGTATGATTGGTCATCATTGCTTTCCGCCATGACATATCGAGTTTCAGGATAGCTTTCCCTTTTCCGTTAGTTGGTGAGTTTTTCATGACGAGCACTATGTGGCCATCATGGAGTATTGTGTCGATGAACTCATACTTTTTCTCACCTATCACTAAAATCCCTCTATCTCCAGCTTGGCCGCCACCTGCTGGTTTTGCAACCTGCTCTTTGATTGTTATGTGAAAGTGTCCATTTGCCTCCAGAATTGATTCGATTTCAATATCGAATTGATCTTTCATTGGATCTGTCCAGTAATACGGTTGCGAGCTCATCGTTTTTTCACTAAGTCTATCAATACAATGCATTCCTTTTGAATATGGTCGATTGCTAATAGTGGTCAACACTTCAGCCGAAACCGATATAGCGCAATCACATCACACACAAAACGCTTAGAGGATAAGAGAGGACAGGAATAATGTTCAAATTCTTGAAATCAGACCCACTGAAAAAGGCAAAGAAGCTCGTTGACAAAGCTCTGGACGAGTTAGAAGATGGTTACCCCGATTATGCGAGCACTGCGTATGAGAAAGCAGCTAGAATATTTCATAAAGAGGAAGAGGTTGATTTTGCTGTCAAGTACTTCCGTGAAGCTGCTTATTGTGCACTGGAATCTGAAGACCACTACCGTGGGGCTGAATTGAAAATTTCAGCTGCTGAATGTCTTTTCCTAGAAGGGCGCTATGATGAGGGGGCAAGCTTGTATTCTGAAGCCTCTGATCATTTTCACCGTGAAAAGAAGAGACGCGAATCCAATAGGTCTCTTGGAATTTCGATTATTGGATATTTGGGCGCCAGAAACTTTGCTACCGCAACTAATCTACAGAGAAAGGCAGAGAAACGGATATCTGAAACATCTGCGAAGACAGATTCCAACTATAATCTTGCCAAGATATGCGTCAGTATTTTGTGTGAAGGCTCTGATGTCGAGAAGAAAATCTTCGAGAAAGCTGCAGGTGGTGCGAAACCAACTACTGCTGAAGAAACATTGGTGAACTTCGTTATTAACTCTGTAAGACTTGCTCTTGACACTGAAGTTACATTAGACTGGGCAGGGAAGGCGTTAAGCAATGTGCCTGTCAAATCAACGGTTGAGTTGGAACTTCAATACAAATGCCCTGCTGATGTTCACGTAATCGACCACCGAATTTCTCTCTCAAATAGTATCATTATTTCTAATGAACCTGAATTTCGAAATCCACCATCTAAACAAGAATCTTGGGTCATACAGTTCAAACCCGTGTTGAGTGGAGATGGAATTGTTGGCCCCTATACTGTCACCCTTGAAGGTGATCAGGTTCTCGTTCACAAGCATAGTAATGTCATCAATTTCAACATCGCACGAGCTCCATCCGATTTGGAACTCAATCTTTCACCAGAACGGGTTTCTTGCAGTCTCAGTGATGAAGCAGGATTTGAGATTGAATTGAAGAATAATGGTGATGGACCTGCTGACAAAGTCCATGTACGATTTGAGTTATCTGAAGGATTGGAGATATCTCTAGGAAGTGAAGAGAAGACGATTAACTTCATCGGAAGTGGAGACAATATTCGATTCCAAATCTTCGTTCGAGCAATAAGTCAGGGTGATGAACTAATTACAGTTCATGCTGTAGATGGTAGAACAGGTCAAGAAGTTTCACGGACTTCAATGGTGAGAGTAGGTTAAGTCCTACTTTCTCCGTTTCTTTCTTTCTGCATCTTCTCTGATATTCAAGCAGGCTCCCATGACTTCTTGGATTGCCTCTTCTTCGTTGAAAGCCTTGAAAAGCTCATCTGCATCATCAAGCTTGTTTTCTGCAAGATTACAACTGAAATCTAAAAGTGTGTGAAGCCAGTCCCATCGGGTTCTACCTATGATCTTCTTGGCTTTCTCAATTCGTTCCTTAGCCTTGTCCATCTTCTCGATGGTTGCAAAGCCCATTGCTGCCAGGGATAGATCGATGACAGCTCGCTCAGCATTTCCGTCGTCAATTGCTTTCTCAGCAGCTTTGTCGTAGAGGTTACCCATATTTTGGGCTGCTGTAAGGAAATACTCTGTGTTTCCGGTCTTGTGACATGAGTAAGCTGCCCAGAGGTAAGCTTGAGCTGCAGTTTCTGTCATCCTCTCAAGAAGCGCTTCTTTGGCCGCATTTTCATAGAGAGTAAGAGCGGTTGAAAAATCACTGACATTGCGGTACTGTGTTGCCGCTTCCATGTACGCGGTTGCTGCAGCTTTGTGGTCATCTTTTCCTACACTTTCTTCTGCATACATGTGATAGTACTCTGCAGCCTTCTTTGTCATGTCAAGTACTCGATCGAGATAACATGATGCTGCCTGTTTGAATTGATTCGCTGCTTGATAATAATTCTCAGACTCTAAGAATTCATTTGCAAGACGTTCCCATTGAGTGCATTCGTCTTCCATGTGACTCGACCTTTTAGCTTGGATACTTCTACTCTAGACTGGTCTAGAGCGTTCTTAACTCACCTGTGCTGCACAAATATGTTGTGCCGACGTAGGTGTTACAAAATATCGACAATCTTGGCAGGTTATTTGCCCATTTCATCAAGCAATTCCTTGGCTCGTTCTACTTTGACGTTCTTCTCTTTGACAAGTTTCTCTGCGATAATATCTACTTGTTCACCACGAGCTCCTGCAGTTGCTGCAACGTTACGAGCATGAAGTGCCATGTGTCCC
>Ga0114923_10000576_pt1 | contig 28076 bp, 29 predicted proteins | sample SumtaG_FD_89578 | JGI IMG/M metagenome (GOLD analysis project Ga0114923, IMG submission 89578) | Deep subsurface microbial communities from Indian Ocean to uncover new lineages of life (NeLLi) - Sumatra_00157 metaG | ecosystem: Environmental > Aquatic > Marine > Oceanic > Sediment | place: near... | reverse complement strand
TATAGCCAGAAGCGGACATTCCACCTTCAGATTTTGAACACAAACGGACTAAAGTCTCTTTGGGGAGGCTCACGATGGTCGAATACGACGAAGCGGAAGCCAGGGAAACTGATCGCATCTATCTGACGCCGGATATCACTCGGCAACGAATGCGAACTTTAGAGGCGCTTGAGCTTCAGGCGGGCGAGCAAGTGCTCGATGCCGGATGCGGCACAGGGCTTCTGGTATACGACATGGCGACGATTGTTGGACCAACAGGATTTGTAGTGGGCGTTGACACCAGCTCCGACATGCTGGCATTCGCTGAGCGACGATGTGCGGACCTCCCTCAGGTGGATCTGAAGCAAGGTAGTGTTGAAAGCCTGTCCGAAGCAGAACAGAGCTTCGATGCGGTGGCTTGCACGCAGGTGCTGCTCTACGTGCCGGACGTGCCGGAAGCAATTTCAGAGATGCATCTGCAACAGTGTTTGCTGTTTCAAATTCACCAATTGTAAGATATGCCTCTGCCTTATTGGAATAACCTCGGTAATCATTTGGTGCTATTGAAATTACGAGATCGAACACAATGATTGCATCGCTCTGCTCACCAATGTGGATATGAGCTAAACCTATCTCATTAAGAATGTCCAGATTATCAGGTTCCTGCTCCAGAACTTTTCGAAAGGCTTCGATTGCCTTCTTGTTCTGCCCTTGTTGGCGTAGGGTTCTGGCTTTTGTAATCAACTCATCAACTGAGAGGCCATCTAGAGACATGATATCTTCTGGAGAGAAATTAGTTTTAATCATTGTTCTGTCGGATGCCTGTTTCTAAATGGAGCAGAACCAAAGAACTGCTAAGTTCTAGCAGACAACAAGGATTTTAACGCGGTCAGTCTCAACTCAAGTCATTCAAATAGTGAGGAAAAACGAATGAATAGTGAAGACGACACATTCTTCGAAGAAGATGATGAGGAAGCAACCCTTTCTGATGAAGATATAGCAGAAGATGATCAGGAAGAAGTAGTTGAAGTTTTAGAAGATGACGCGGACTTTGAAATCCGAACATATAATGAAGAAATTTCTGGTGGTTAGTATACGAAATTCATGGCTGATCCTTGGCCATTGACCGTATTTATTATCACAGTGATTGGTTTGGGACTTGTTCTACTCACTCCCCATGAGATTTGGGCTCCACATCGTTATGGTATCATTGGAGTATTTTTCCTCATTGTTATGTCTCTGGTTGGTATAGTGTTCTCACTTATCACATGGCAACGAGCAGGAACTCACCGGTTGAAATGGGCTGGTCTAGTGAACATAATCATCATTCTTGCTGCTGCCGGAGTTGGTGTATATGATACTGCAGCCTGGATACTGACTGGGTTCGGCATGATTCCTGTATTAGACACACCACTAATCCTGCTGTGTTTCATGCTGGTGTTCTTCTCACTGTATATGCTTTGGATGATTCAGCGGAGTCTTGATCCTGAAGCACGTTAAGCGGGGGTGATTCTGGTGGGCGAATACCCTCAGACCCTTGCGGAACTCCTTGAGATTGTCAGAGAGTTTGTTAAAGAGCGGGATTGGGATCAATATAACCTTCCATTGAACCTTGCAGTTTCAACATCTATTGAGGCTGGAGAACTTCTGGAATTATTCCAATGGAAAACGAATGAGGATGTTGCAGAAGCACTCAAAGATGAAGAATTTCGAGAGGAACTTGCATCTGAAATTGCTGATGTCCTAGTTTATCTTCTAAGGGTCGCTGATACTTGTGGTATCGACCCTGCCAAGGCAGTTGTTGAAAAGATGAAACGTAATAGGAAGAAATATCCTATCGACTATTGGGAAGGAAAAGCTCCGAGTAAGTTCAATCGTCCTGAGTAATTCGTTTGTAAAGATCAGGGCGGCGATCATTGAGTACATCATTACGCTTAGTTATTGATTTGTCATCAGCAAGTTTGGGGTTTATTTCAGCTGAAACTATTCCTACATTCTTTTTATCCATTTGACAAAGACGATTGCCCTTGATATCCGTAATTTGTGAGAGTCCTGAGAAACTCACTTTGCGTTCTGTACCTACTCGATTTGCTGTAGCAGTGAAGACTCGATTCTCAATTGATCTTGTTACCATAGCATCTTGACAGTACGGAAGGACTAGATTTGCAGGGTGAAGAATTACTTGTGCACCCTTCAGAGCCAATACTCGCGTGACCTCAGGAAATATCCAGTCAAAACAGATCATAACGCCAAAACGATATCCATTATATTCAATGACTGGTGGTTCCTCTTGTCCAGGTATGAACCAATCTATTTCATTCAGAAAGAGGTGTATCTTCCGATAGGTCGTGATGTGTTCTCCACTTCCAAAGACTGCTGCTGAATTATATAGCCCCTTCTTAGATTTCTCACAGATTCCTGCAACAACTAATCGTCCATCTCTAGACCATTCGAGAAGTTCGCTGGACATGGGTCCGATTGGAATGGACTCAGCAGATTCGGTAGCCTCACTCAAGATTTTGAAGACATATCCCGAATTACAAAGCTCTGGAAGAACCAGCACATCGACTTTGGTCTTGTCTGCTTCATCCAATATCGACTTCACTCTTGATAGATTTTCTTCTGGATTACAGATTTGAGGTTCCATCTGTCCGACAGCCAGTTTCAAGTGATATCACTCCGACTGCTGATGAGAAACCCCTTGCTATGTTTCCTTCGGTTGTTTAGAAGAGACCGCCCTTCATTGAAGTTTGACATTCACAACTTGCATCTTTGGGAATATGTGAAATCATCTCGAAGGTAAGTTTCCTCACTCGTTCGACATTTTCTGACATAGTCTTGAGAACCATCGCATGAGTGACTGTTTCCTCTGCATGAACGTCATAGTCTGTTGGCATTGAAATATTCACAAAGCAGATACCGGCTTCCCTAGCAAGCGCTGCCTCAGGATAAGCAGTCATTCCGATAACTTCCCATCCTTGATTGTGGAAGAACATTGATTCTGCTCTTGTAGAAAATCTTGGGCCGTTGATACAAACATAGGTTCCCTTGTCGTGAACCTTGTAATTGACTTCTGCTGCAGTATCAACTGCAACCTTGCGAAGCTCTGGACAGAATGGTTCAGCGAATGGAAGATGAGCTATTGTACCACCATCGAAGAAAGTATCGTCACGGACACCCATGGTCCTGTCAAAGAGTTGGTCAGCTATAACAAATTCTCCGAGCTTGACTTTCGCAGGCTGAAGACTACCAGCAGCTGCAGGACTGATGATTCTCTTTACTCCAAGTGCCTTCATTCCCCAAATATTTGCACGATAATTGATTGCATGAGGTGGAATTGTATGATTTCGACCATGTCGAGCTAGAAATGCAAAGCTCCTTCCTTTTACAGTTCCAAGAATGAAGTTGTCAGAAGGATCTCCGTATGGTGTGAAGACCTTTACTTCGATTGGATTATCAATAACGTTGGAATCATAATTTCCACTACCTCCAAACATACCTATCTCTATTGGAAGTAAATCATTCAGCTCTTTGGTCTTGCTCCTGTCTACTGGGACAACAGATAATTTTGCTTCAAATGCCATTTTTCGTGCAACCTCACTCTTTCAATTTCCAAGCCTTATCCAATGGATATTCGATTTTCCCTAGGAATCCCACATGCTTCTTGATCTTGGATAGTATATCATCAGCTAGTACAATGTTGTTATACTCACGTAAGTGCTTCATGAGTTCCATAGTACTAAGCTCGGTCGCTTTTTCACCCTCAAAGATTTTCAATATCAATGCTGTGAGATCTTCGTAGAAGTTCCAAGGCCATATCTCCCACGCCCAGGCCACTTCCACGCCAAAGAAATCTGGAGTGAATTTTGAACCGGCAATGTGCATGAGTGTTGCACTCTTTACATCTGCAGGACCACATTCGTTCACATGTTCTACTGCCATTGTGAGGCTCTCGCCAGTATCAGTGATATCATCAACTACCAGAACTTTCTTCCCAGTTACATCAGCGGTGAGAGGACATGTCAATTTCGCCTTCCCATCTTTCGTAGCAGTAACACCCCAATGATCAATCTTCACAGAATACAATTCTTTGATACCTAATAGATCGCAAGCAATCCTTGCATGAACCCAACCACCTCGAGCAATTCCAACGACAACATCTGGTCTCCAACCCGATTTTATCACCTTTCTTGCCGTCTGATAGGCATATTCGTAAATATCATCGAAATCAAGAAGATAGCAGAGACTCCCTTTCAATTTCATAGCAATCAACCGCTGTCGAAGGTTTGTGCTCTCTGATAAAAGCATACCCTTTATCTGCTTCAACCTATATCCGATTCATCTGTTGGTTTCTTTGTCAAGAATACGACTTCTTTTGGACTAAATCCACTCAACAAACGCTTGACCAATTGTTAAGTTACAGTTTCGGAAAAAAAGAGAATGGGGTATCCCCTACCCCTCAAATCCAGAAAGACTTCGATAAAAATGTGCCCCTTAGCGACAATCATCTCCGCTGACCTGAATTAATGCTCCTCAATTGTCAGAGAATCGAATTGTCCCGGATTGAATGATATTCTAAGGTTCAAATTGTCTCCCTTTGATACTTTGATAGGTTTAGGAAGTGGCATGAGGAGTTCTCTCCACCCATCACTCATATTGAGAATGATATTCTCACACAATTTCGATTCGAACATACCAACAAGTCCGTGGACAGTACCCTCTTGTCGAATTTCGAAATCGAGGTGTCTATCAATCTTGTCTTCATTTTCTTTCAATGTTGTTAAATCAAATTTGGCCAATTCTTTGAGGTCTGCAAGATCAACACCTTGACCTTTCTCTGCTGTTTGTGGAATTCTTGGAAAACTTAAATCTTCAACCTCAAATCTGTTCCACAATATTTCGTTCTGAACTGGGACAACGAACAAAGTAACATGCTCGGGAATAATGCGGCCAGAAGGCTTGAGGAGATGTTTTACTGCATACCTACTTGCAGGAATTTGCTGTTCAATCAGCATCACTGAAGAGAGCATTTCGCATATGACCACATCTGCTTTTTCTTCAGGTTTGAAATCTTGAAAGTGTGTGTGTACAAACTCAATTCTATCACCAAGCTTGTTCTTTTCAGCTGCTTCTTCTGCATACCTCAATGACTCGGAATTTGCATCGATTGCAGTAACCTTCGCACCCTGTTGTGCTGCTATAATTGCTAGGATACCGCTACCCGTCCCTAGATCAATGACAAGGTCATTAGATTTCACAGTCTTAGCAATCGCTTGTTGGAATTTCTTTACGCGTGTTCTGTGGCTGAGCAGACTTGCCGCTTGGAGCATTGGAAACGGAGTAGCATATTCTTTTCCTGACATCATTTTTCCCCTATCAAATCCTACTTATAATCAAAACGCTGGCAATCGTCTTGAAAGAAGGGACTCTAGTCTCTTGAATAAAGGTCTTGAGGAAGGCATTATCTGTGTCGAAGGAGGCTCTCAAATCTGCAAAAACCGCCCTTGAAGAGAGTAGACCTGATGATGCAATTTCACTCCTAGAACCTCTCATCGAATACGATGAAGAAAATGTTGATGCGTTAGTTTTCCTCGGGATGGCATATGTGCAAGCTGAAATGCCCAAGAAAGCCGTAACTGTGCTTGAGCTTGCTGATGAGCTAGTTGAACAGCATTGTGTTGTAGAGTTATTCTTGGGAAGAGCACTGTGGGCTCTTGGCAAACTTGTTTCTGCAGAGGATCGGATTCGTGAAGCTTTACGATTAGACCCTTGCGAGCCTGAACCATGGGTTGACCTTGCAAGGATTCTGTTCCAGAAGAGAGAGTATCGACAAGCTCTAACTCAGATCGAAAAGGGCCTACAAGAATTTCCAGATGAGCTTGGATTGGTATTCCTACATGCCTTGACTCTGTATCGATTAGGGGACTTCTCCTATGCAACTATCGAATGGGCACGAGTTCACAAAATAGAACCTTATCTAATGGCTGGAATCTCAAACTATGCCTATCTGCTCCTTCTTCAACAGAGAACAGAAGAAGCAGTTCACCATGTTGGATACGCGCAAGTCTTGGACCCAGATGATTATAGATCACTCATCCTGGCTGGAGAGCTAAGCTTTCAAACTGGTGATTATAAAAAAGCAGTAGAATGTTTTGGAAAAGTGCTAGATGATGACCCGATAAACATCGAGGCGTTATCAAGGCTAGCCGTTATTTCACACAAACAAGGAGATGAAAGATCTTTCCGTGAATATCTCAGCCGTGCCGAGATGGAGCTTGGTAGAGACCCAGAATCATGGCGGGGTCTTTGTGGAGCATACCCCTTACTCAATATGTGTGAAGAATATCTCGATTGTCTTATTCGTTGGACCAAGATGGACAAGAAAGCAGCAGCTCCATGGGTCATCTTAGCAGCAGAGTATGATCGTCAAGGAAAGCTAGAATATGCACGCAACGCCTGGCGTATTGTCTTCGAGCTTCGTGGATATGTTAAGATACGATGTCCTGAATGCAAAGCCGAAGTTCGGTTACCCTATGATTATATTCGAGGCTTCGATGTTTATGCTCCTCGAGTCTGTGATTCATGCGGTGCCAAAATTCGCATGCCTCTAGGTCTTCCAGTTGATTAGTACTGGTGTGTGAGTTATGAACGATCGATCTTATCCTGACCACCCGATTCCTGGAGTGGGTGCGATTGTTGTGAGCAAGAAAGGTATTCTTTTTGCACGTCGCGATAAACCTCCTGGTGAAGGTCTTTGGAGTATTCCCGGTGGTGGGGTTGAAACGGGAGAAACTCAGAAGGAATCTGTGTTTCGAGAAGTATTGGAAGAAACTGGTGTTGAGTGTGAAGTCCTAGAGTTTGTAGGTACAGCTGACCTCATTACTCTGGATGAGGATAGCAAAGTTGAGTTTCATTTCCTTCTTAACCACTATCTAGCTAGAGCAATTACTGAAGAAACCAAACCAGAGTTTCCAGAAGGAGAAGTTGGATGGTTTCATCCAGATAAACTTCCTGAAGACATGGCAAATGAGGAGATAATTAGACTGATAAATTCAGTAATAGATTCGATTCTAGAATTAATGAATCAGTGAGTATCGAGAATTTGTCTTACCCAGAAATTGCCAAGAAATATAAGAATCTCCGTGTCGTGTGTTGATACAATGGTTAGTCTTTGAACCTAAGGATGTGTAATCTTCAATGTTTAGAACCATAATGGCACTTCTTATCACATTAGTAACTGCAGTATTGATTGGAGCTTTCCAAATACTTTCGCTAGACATCGCTACTATTCAACTTATCATAGGTAGCGCGACTATTACCGGTGACCTCATGGTCATGGGGGCGACTCTATTTGGTGTACTCCTCTTCCCATACACAGCTGCAATGGCTGGGATCTATTCTCCGCTTGTTGCACTCGGTGTAGCTGGATTCATTGCTGGTTTAATCTCAAAGAGCGGCGTACGAATGCTATTTGTATCAATTATCGCAATGGTCCTCTTCTTCCTAGGATTCTATATCTTGACCTTTGCAGGAGATCCAAGCAACTTCACTGCGATGTTCAATATAGCACGTGCATTCGCTATTGATTTTGGAGTAGCTTTCGGTCTGCTCTTTATACCAGGCATCATTGGTGCTTCGCTAACTGCAGAAGACTACTAATCTCAATACAGTTTTGGGGCCAATGGCCCCACCAATCCTTTTTCTTTATTTTTCCGATTTGAGAGTCTTCTCTAAATGGTCGGAAGTTAGTTGCAAAAATTCATCAACATGGTCCTTGTGGATAAATGCCCCAGCAGCCATTGGATGGCCACCAGCTTCTGCTACAAGTGTTTCATATTTTTCATTCATTAAATCTGCAATTGAAACGAAGGTTTCTTTGAGACTAACACCTCGTTTTATCAGATATTTGTGTGCCCGACCGGAAAGTTTCACTAACGGACTGTCAGAAGAAGTGTTTGTGCTAACTCCGATTACAGGCTTGTCAATCGGTACAATACGTGAACCTTGTGCCATACCTATGACAATCCCAATAATGGTATCCGGAGTTTCTGGGTCATTTACTAGATACAATCCATCCATAGTTGAGTAACCGTCATTCTCAAGTCGTCTTAATGCTGTGGCTAAATTTCTACGGTGTTCTTGGAGGAGATGCCGACCTTCAATAATCGCATCATGGTCACCAAGACAAATCTTGACCCCGACTTCAGGTCTCTTGTTTCTACCGCATGCATTGAGTAATGTAGAGAATTCCTTTGCACTACGCATCTCAGTTCTCTCTGGCCGATTAGGTAATATAATCACATCACCAATCAGACCCTTTGCAATCTTCGGATCATTGTACATCTCGAATACATACTGAATCATTCGTTGGATTACAATTTGCTTCTCACTAGATTGTAAGCTCACCCAAGTTCTCCATTCATCATGGTCATCTTTCATTGGGATTCCGAGATCCTCATAGAAACTATAGCATGCTGCTTCCTGTCCTGTTAGACCTGGAAGATATGGGTCCGTGGCATATTGCAAAAGATAGGGTAAGGGACGTGTATTAATTCCGAAGAATGTGAGGTCACGTGTAACTTTCAGGAACCCAGATGCTTCTCCAAGTTCGATGATATTCTTGTTCACGCCAGTGAAACCTTTTCCGTAGAAATCTTGTAGGTCTCCTGTAGCTCCTACAATTGCTAGCTCTGACAGTTCCACGTTTTCAGGTGATAGTCCTATAGCAAATAGAAATGCCACACCTGAGCCGGACGCGTCATAGCTTCCACTCATGCCATGATGACATGGATTGATTTCGATAATCTTGTCGTGATGAGTAGATTGCTCATCTTTGGTATCACGATCTTGTGGTAAGTGATGATCCAGAATAATTACTTGTTCTACAGTGTCTATGACTGCAATGTGATTCTTCACAAGATTGAACTGCCCTGTACCAAAATCACTGAAGATCACAACGTCTGGTTTGAATCGCTCAACTTCGTGCTTGATCTCAATTATGGATTCTGAGTTTATTTGATGGATGTTCTTCCACTCAAAATCCTTACCCTCATGCTCCAGCGCTCGAACAATAATTGCAAGAGCTGAGATGCCATCCGCATCTATGTGAGAGAAGGCCATCACTTTCTTCGATTTCTTTGTTGCAAGAACGGCTGCTCTCAACAAGTCAACCATCGATTCAGGTAGGGTTTCAAGTAGATTCTCCATTGTACTCCATAGAAAATTCTCTATTTCTGTAATATAAGTGGGACTCTCTGATATAATGAGAGTCTAAGTGCTCGTTTATTCAGCAGCACGAAAGAGTCTAGACAGAGCTAGGAAGAGGACTAAGAAGACACTCGCAACTGCAGCAAGTGCTTTTGCTGCTTTTTGCCATCCCTTGAGAGGAATTTCAATATCTCTTAAATCATTCTTTACTCTCTTCAAGTAAACACGACGCTCTGTGTACAAAGCTTGTTCATCATCCGCCTTTGAAGAAAATGCCACCCAACTTTCGTATAATGGAGATTCTGGGCTGGTTTCTAACCACTCAATCCATAACTGCAAAACTTCTTCTCGATGTGGTTCAGGAAATCCTTCAATAGTATCACGGATTTTATGTTCCCAATCTGTTGTCATTTCCGAATTTGCACCTCAATTTCCCGGCAGAGGAATATCGAAATCACCGGCCAATTTGCTATTAAATGTTGGGTAAACGTCATATATTATATTAGCATTGGCGCTTAATTTCTTCCTCAAAAATACTATACTTGAAAGCCTATAAATCGCCCTAAAGTAGTATAGAATCCCTTGAAGATTGTCCAAAAGCGGTTATCGCATCTTTGAAAGATCTTTGCTCCATTCCTTGATGTCATTGCGGAGCTTCTGAATGTCGGTTGGGCTAATTGTGTCAACACGACCATAGGTTCTAAGAATGCGAGTCCAACGTTGCATCTTAACAGTGAGGGATTCCGCTACTCCCTTACTCTCGAGCATTTCAGCTGCCTCGTTGATTTTTGCTGATAGGTCACTTGCAATGACACCATCTCGTATCTGGGTCTCAAGGGTATCAAGAATTGCTTGATGTGACGAAACTGCGCCTTTCTGTGAGATTGAAGGACCACTTGGTTGACTTGGAGCTGCTTGACTAATGTTCTTTACAGCTTCCAGGATTTCATCTAGTTTCTCAGCATTAGCACTCACTACTAATTGTAGGTCTGCTTGAGTATCCTGAACTTCTGTGATTTTCGAAATTACATCGATCATTCTGTTCAGCATCTGAGTTAGTCTCTCAATGGCACCATTGATTTCAGTTAGCTTGGCTCTAAGGTAAGTATCTTCTTCACTGCTCATGATAATACCCTCGTCAAGAGGTTGGCGTCGAATACACGCAACGGTAGAATCAAACCTATTTAGAAGATATAACTTTCTGTGGCGTGCACTTCCAGATTGAGCGATGGACGTACATAACCGAAACCTAATATTATGCATTCGGAGGAAGTGCCATAATGCAGCAGGTAACTGCTAACGCCATTTGAGGAGAACAGTATCCATGTACGTTGTCAATTACAAAGAACGTGAAGTCAAAGATGTAGAGATGGCTGGTTCACAGAAAACTACAGTACGATGGCTAGTTGGAAGACAGACTGGTGCAAAGACCTATGCATTGAGACGTTTCGAGATTGCACCTGGTGGAATCATTCCTCTTCATACCCACGCAGAGGAACATGAGATATTCGTTCTAAAAGGTCAAGCTAAGATTATTGGAGACCTTGGTGGAGTTGCGAAGAAGGATGATGTTGTTTTTGTTCCATCTGAAGAACCTCATGGTTACGATAATCGAGAAGGAACCGAAACTTTCACTTTTCTATGTTGCATCCCTCTCCTTAATGGTGAATGAGTATCTTCATTGTCAGTAGGTACATTTTTCTATAACCGTTAAGCCCGAATCTTCGGGAGCTGATTGAATGGACCTCAGTAAGAAGACATTATGGGTTTTTGATGTTGACAATACCATGATTTACGATGTAGAGCATCCAACTCCATTTGAGGATGCTTTGAAGCTCTGGAAAGCTCTCGAGAAGAAAGGAGTTACGCTAGCAATTCTCACAAATGTCGGAAGACTCTCATCAAGGCAAGTGCATCAAGCTGTTGAGAAGGCTGGTTTTCACATACCTCTTGAGAACGTCTATACTGCAGGGGCTGCTGCTGCTGCTTTTATCCACAATAGAAAACCTGGAGCACGATGCTTCGTCATTGGAGAGGGTGGCGCACAGGAAGATTTCATTGCAAGAGGTCTTGATGTAACTAACAATCCTCCAATCGATTATGTTGTAGTCGGCGCAGATCGCGGTATGACATTTCGTGAGCTTAATTTTGCAACAAAAATGGTAAAGAATGGAGCACCAATCATCTGTATAAGTGGTAGTCGCGATTATCCTGGAATCTATCTCGGAGATGAAGATATGTACATTGGAGAACGATCAATTGTGGCTGCTATTGAACATGCTACAGGTGAAAAATCTGTAACTGTTGGAAAACCACTTCCGGAGATTGTAGAAGAAACTGTGAAGATTCTTGGTTTCGAAGTAGCTGATGCAGTAATGGTTGGTGATAATCCTCGTTCGGATATCGCTGGTGGGAATGCTGCAGGAATGACGACAATACTAGTTCATCGTCCAGACAATATCATTAACTTTGAGTCTGGTGACTTGGATACAACACCTTCCATAACTGTCCAAGCTCTTGACGAATTGATATCGAAACTCTAGACTACTCACAATACTCAAAGGGAACTTTGTATATCAGAAATTCATGGCTCGTGGTAATGAAACTAGAATCCATTTTGAAATAGATAGAGCAAATCTCAGAGTTGCACTTTTCAATGTCGAGGAGCTGAAAGTTGGAAAATCTACATCCTCCTTTGAGGAGTATGAACAGGAGATTTTCAATACAATTCGGTCTAAGATGACTCTTGAGGATGCTAAGGATGATCCTCTCTTCCGTTCATATCGCGACTTATACTGGACTTTTGGAATGGATCCAACAAAGCTTAGAGTATCTAGTGAAGCAGTATTACGGAGGGTTCTCAAAGGTCTCAATCTCTGGAGAATTTCAGATATTGTAGACATAATTAACCTCGCCTCCGCATATCATAAAATTCCCATTGGTCTGGTTGATGCGTCGAAATTGGAGGGTGACTTGGTTATCCGAATTGCTCACAAGGGAGAGGTGTTCCAACGAATTGGGGGTAAGACCATTACTTGTCGTGGAAGAGAGATTGTTGTTGCTGATGAGAAGAATATAGTTTGTTTTGGGTATGCAACACATGATTCAGAACGTACAATGATCACAAGGGATACCCGCAACGCACTTGTCCTTCTATATGGTGCTGAAGCCGTTACGCGAACTGTGATGGAGGATGCACTAAAGATTACACTCGATATGATTGATCGATGGCTCGAAGGCACTGTGTCTGAGCCAGTTTTCTTCAGGTCGCAATCTTAGAATTCTAGGAAAGGTTCTCCAAGAACAATTCTCTCAAGTAGACTGTTCTTGTTGGCTTTCTTCACCATCAATTCGAATTGTTTCTTCAAGCGAGATTCATCCACATAGTCTGGTTCTCGGATTCCCATGCTTTCAATTACTAGTTGTAGCATGTACTCGAATTCGTATTTGAGATAGTCTACTTTCTTTGTCTTACCTTTCTTCGTAATCTCTTTCTTGAATTTCTTTGCTAGACCTTGTTTGATTGCTTCTCGGGTTTCAGTGAGGTAGTATGACATTGATTTCTCATAGTGTAATTCTCCTCTCTTGACTAATTCTTTTAGGAATTGCAAACCAAAGGTCCTTCTTGCTATCGCTTCAATTCTGGCAACAAATCCGTTGACGATGTCGTCATACGAAATTTTCCCTGCTTTACCTCGGCTCTCAAAGACCTTTTCAGTATCCTTTGCGCTCTCGAACTTGGCTTTCTTTGCTGAGATTTGTCTTTCCTTTTCCTTTCGAGCTGCTTCATTAGCGAGAGCCTTTTGTTCTGCAAGACGTTTCTTTTCAGCTTCTTTTCTTTTTGCTTCAAGTTCCTTCTGCTTTGCGAGTTGCTTCTTTTCCCTTTCTGCTGCTGCTGCTTTTTCTTCAGCAGTCCTTGATGCCTCTAGTTGCTTCATTACTTTCTCTTGTTCTGCCCGAAGCTTGCTCATGTGCATCTGAACGTCTTTTTCTGTGAGTGTAATGTGTTTGGTTAGAAGCCATCTTACACCGATTTTGTTGACCTTGGGTTTGAGATCTGCAGATGAGAAGATGAAACTAGCCGTTTGTTGACCCGGAAGCATGGTAATGATTTCTTCTGATTCTTTCTCACCAGCAATCGGTTCAAGGATTCGTTCAAGCACCTTAAGCGATTGTTCACTACTGATTCTTCCTGATGCAATCGTATTGAACTGCTCAAATGCTTTGTAATCAATATCTTTCGGACTTTGAGTTGCTATCAAGCATTCAATACCGTATTTACGAGCTTGTCTGAAGAGTAGTAGATATGTTTCCTTAGGCCCAGGAGCTCTCATACCTGCAGGAATGAATGGTGCAGCCTCATCTTGGAATATCATCAATCTTGGTTTTTCAGTGAAACCTTGTCTAAGCATCCACGAATAGAGCTGATTTAGTACAATTGCAATGAAGAAATGTTTCTCTTCTTCGCTTCTCAATGTCTTGAGGAAAATCACGTTGATCGGTGTCTTTCCATTCACAGGTTTAGTAAGAAAGTCAAAATCGATATTTCCCTCCTCTTTGAAAAGGAGTTGTGAAGAGCCTACTGTCAGGCTTCTGATTCTTGTAGCAAGTGTCTGTCGCTCACTAAATTTCATAAATGGTTCGAGATCGACACCTACTGTTTCTGCGTTTCCTACAAGCAAGTCCGCTAATTCTGATAATTCATCAACATCCGTCTTCTCTCCTTCCCAAATTGTTCTGAGAAGTTCGTAGATTGCTGCAAATGCTTTTCCTTCCCACGAACGTGAGAGACCTGCAACTTTCATGAGAACCTTCACGAGGGTCCGTGCTGAGTTATCAAGGAGTCTAATGATATCGTCTTCGTCTGCATTCCTATCTGGGAGCTTCAATGGGTTAATTGAGATGGCTAATCCTTTGCTGCTTGCTGGTGTGTATACCCTGACAACAGATCGTTTCATGAACTCACTGAGTCGCTCAGGTGGGACCCCTTTAGATTTCAATTCAGCTGGGTCCCCAGGTAACATAAGAGATGCAATGTCGCCTTGCGGGTCAAAAGCGAGGATTGGAATCCCTAGCATCGCCGCCTCCTCAAGAATTACCTTGGAGAGGACTGTTTTCCCGGACCCCGTCGAACCGAACACACCACCATGCCGCCGTAAGAGGTCCGCGCTTATCTCAAATCTTTCCTCGGTTCTTTTCCCATCTTTATCCAGCTTGAATCCGAGCCAGAGTCTCTCTTTTGTCATTTTGAACACCAACCAAGCGAATTAGTCATATATCTTCTTTGTACAATTCAATGATGATTTCAGCTTCCTTTTCTGTAATAGATGAATTATCATCATCGATTCTACTTATTCCTGTATCATAGAGGGAATGCTTTATCTTCATGATGTCGGCTCCATCAAAATACAGACCGAATTTACTATTTTCGCCCTCTATCTCAATCCATCCTCTGCCAGATAGATCTATTTTTTTCAAACCCCTTAAGTCAATCTTAGTCATCGATTTTCGGTCCATTATTCGTTTCCTAGATTCCATCTGGTCTATTGGATATATATCATTTCCTAGCTCCGTCTTCGTCGTTGATTCTCGAATGGACCCATTTGATACAGAAATGAACTACCCCTTGTCTAACTAACTGAGTAAGAAAATATTCTCCGATTGAGTCAGCAAATACTCCCAGAAGGCTGTGTCAGAATGTAGCGACTACCAATGTCCACCTTGTTGTCCTTCTTAGAAATATCTGAACGTATCTCCAGCTCAAGTCTACGGTTCACTAATTCAGCAGTCTGAACTCTTACCTTCTTTGGACCTTCACCGGTAACGTATGGTGTTGTGAGAAGGTGGACCGATTCGATTTCCTCAGATATTGAACTAATCGTTAGTAGTGTGCGTAGCCCCGTGTGTGGTTCAATTATCTTGACAAACTCTTCAACAAAGTTCAGTATCTCAGTCACTGAAGTAGACGCCTCGAAGTGATTCTTTGCTTCTTCTCTTCTATCATCATCATTGAAGAGTTCCTGCCCCTTTTCCAGAAGCATTGTGTAATCTATTGTTTCAGTGTATTTTCCCGGAAATCCCTTCTCCTTTGTGTTCGAAGAATAACTATTCATTCACTCTCCCTCACTACACTTCTTACAGAGTCGTTGGTTACACCCTTCTTCTTCTTCAAAGATTTCGTAACATCCCTTACATCGAGCCCAGTAGAAACCTTCTCTATAGGGTGGAGTGATCATCATATAATCATCGTGAGGTTTTGTAATCTGGTACCCTTTCTCCTTCAGTTCTTTGAAGAACTCCACCTGCCCTTCCATAGTCGAGATAACATCTTGATATCCTCGGCATCAATACAGATGAACTTGAACCGATGAGTCCACAGGTCGCAATCCAGACACACACACTTGTCCTGTGTGAGTCCTGAGTTTGAGCAGATGTACCAGCTCACATTGACTCACCTCTGTAGCCTGATGGAACTCCTACTCCATCCTTCAAGCGATAGAAGGTAGCTCTATCCAGTATGTTGGGTTCTAGCTCTGCTACTCTCTGGAGTGCTTCGCGATACTCATCATCCTGTCGATCCATCTGAAACAATGTTGTAGCAAGATTCATCCATGAGCTTGCATGAGTAGGATCGAGTCGTGTTGCCCTCCTGAAATGCTGTATTGCAGCCTCATAGTTTCTCATTCGATGAAAGACATGTCCCATATTCGACAAGATCCCTGCGTCATTTGGACATAGTACATTGGCCCTCGAAAATGCATCAAGTGCTTCCTGCAATCTACTGATAGCTACGTAATGATAGCCAAGTTGGAACCAGACCATGTAGCAATCAGGATGATGCTCTGTGGTGTCCAGTAGTTGGTTCTGAAAGAGAAGGATTGTTCCCAGAGCTTCATGACTCGCTCGCAACCAGATCCACAGGTCAGGACTTTCAGGAGTCATGTTTCGCAATGGGTCAAGAACCCTTAGTGCATGTTCATGTTGTCCAGTCTGTCGGTAGGTATCCGCTAGCATATGACGTGCTTGAAACTGGTCAGGGTCCAGAACAATAGACTTCTCAAGTATCGATATGGCATCATCAATATTCTTCTCAAGGATTCGTACCTCTGCAAGGATATTGATTGCAGGAACGAATTCTGGTTCAAGAGAAAGAGCCTTTCCCACAAGCTCGTAACCACTCCCGTATCGCTCAGATGCAAAGTAGACCATAGTGAGTAGGATACAGTGAAGGGAGGTTGGTTCCGTCTCGATTGCATCTAGTATCTCCTGTTCCAGTGTTCCAACGCCCTCTGTCACTAGGTGTTCAAAGGTTGTAGTTACAAGGTCTCTCTCACGTTGTGAAGGGGCATGTCTGAATAGAAGGTCTCGATAACATCTGAAATACATCATGTCGTCTTCACTGAGTCGCTTACCGGTCAGCTCTCGTTCTTCATTATCTACAGTCATGTTCATTCATCCTCTCATATCTAATAATCATCATACGCTTCATCAGGAACATAACATCCGTACTCACCCAGATATGGAGCATGTCCTTGTTTCTCTGCTTCCTCGAACTCGTCGTGTATCTCCCCTTGTCTGAATAGTGCTCCACTATGGTCTGGTCTCATCGCAAGGACCTCATTGAACATATCTAGAGCATCCTTTGTCAGCCCAGCTTCGTAGAAAGTTTCAGCGTGAGCATATAGAATATCAGGGTCGCGAGGGTCACACATCCACGCCTGCAAAATACATCCCTCATAGAGCTCATAGTTGTGTTGTACCTGCGCAAGTTGGAACCAAGCCTGAGCGTGTTTTGGGTCAACACGTGTAGCAATCCCATAGATGATAGTGGTTTCCCATTCTCGCTCAATACGTTCAAAAATATCGCCCAGACACATCCATGTTTCGACCTTCTCATTCCCAATGTCCAGAGCATCTCGAATTCTCAATTGCACCTTCTTCCGTTGATGCTTCGGATGTTCAACTGAACTCTGAAGTAGCTCTCTTGCTTCTGCTACTTCTCCTTCGCGGAAAAGCAAGATTCCCAGTGAGAACATTATCTGCTGGTCCTCTGGAGCCAGCGCGTGTGCCTCTTGAAGATGTATTAGTGCTTCTTCTCTCTCCCCAACCTCAAAGAGTGCGAGTCCCAGATATTGAAGACCGCGCGAAGTTCGTTCTATCTCTAGAGACTTGCGCAAGAATCGAATAGTTTCGTTCCACTCTCCCAAGATGTACTTGACGACTCCCTGCTCCACCCAGTGTTCGACTACCTTTGGCCGAAATCTGAGAGATTTCTTGAAACAATGACTGGCACCATGATACTGGTGTTCTTCACGGTACAGCATACCCAGATGAAACCACGCCTGTCCATTACTTGAATTCAGGTCGGTTGCATGCTTGAGTATCTTAAGTGCGGCATCTCCTTTTCTGAGCACTATGTACCGTCGGGCAAGATGCAGGTAGGCATCAGATGCAACTCGTTTCTTCTTCGGTCTTCCCTCAAGGTCCTTGGCCCGTTCAAGTAGTTCTTCTGGACTCATCATGTAGATAGTATCACTCTCATCCTCACTAAGGTCAAAACCAGAGTATGAGTCAACATCCCAAACTACCATCTTCTTCTTACTCCTGTATCACTCGATACTTGAAATACTCCTTTCTTTGAAGAGTTCAACCCACGCTTGGTTGATTGCAGATGCACTATAGGTACATGCATAATCTATCTCCTGCTTAGCAATCGAAACAACAGAGATTCCCGTATCATGTTGTACTGCTCCATATACTGCCGCGGCAGCAATAACCTCAGGTCTGTATCCGTCCACACTTGTCTGTTCTATGAGTGCTATCGCCAGTGTTTCAATAGTCTTGAACCATGTATCTGTTTCCGGAGTATTCTTCTCCAGAGCCTTTTGTAATGCATGAACTATCATGGTCACGATCTCTGGTATCTTCTGATCAGTCACGTATATGCCTGTCACTCGTGAAAGGTCTACCTTAACTCGTGAATCAAATAGTGCTCTCCATGTTGCATTCATACTACAAATTGCAACACCCAATGCTTCCGAAATGAATTGAGTTCTGATTTTAACGCGTGTACGTTTCTCGAACATTAGAAAAGCATCATACGCTGCGGCTGCCCTGACAATGGCCAGCTTCCTCCGCTTTGTTCGATGGGGATGGACTTCATCCATGCGCTGATGGTAATAATTCTCGATTTGCGTAAAGAAAGGACTCACTTTTTGTCGGTCTTCATCCTGCAACTTCTCGATCACATGAATAAGAACCTGTGAGCTTGCATCCCTCTCTACCGAGTGTGAACTTGACGTACTTGTTACTGATGACATTTCTTTCTCTACTCCTACTATTTACTATACCCATGATTAGTTAGGTCTTGAGTTGATGTTGAAATGGATTTGATATAGAATATAGTTGAATTTGAAAAGTTATGTTGGTCCTATGAAACTAAAATGGCATTATCATCACTTTATTTTGTATTTAATGTGCTATAAGTAGGAAATCACTATCAATGAAGGCCTTGTTTTGCAGGTATTCAGGAGTTTCCTAACAAAATTAAGAAATGAAGAAAATTGACAGCACCAAGAACTATCGACCCCATGCAGCATCAAACTCTTGATGGGTCTTCTTCAGTAATTGAATCACCTTAAGGGCAAAGTATCGCTGCTTGTCTATTCCGGTGATATTCTTCAGGTTTAGAGAAGTGTTCACCTGACGCTTAGCATCTTCCTCTAGTTTGTCTAATAGATCCCTAGTGATAGTAGAGAGATCCATGAGCATCATCCATGCATCTCGTTCATCGTGTACATTACACATTATGACATCTTCCAATAATCTGTATTATTGAGTATTGAAAAGCACCACACAGAGGTTACGCATGATGAATTTATTAGCAAGGTCATAGATACTATTACTTGTAGGAGTTGGCGTGGATCATTGGTGAGCACACAGCTTAGTTTTCGTAACATACCCTCATTACATAACATAACTCCCCCTCCTACCACATTGCTGTGTGTTCGCTACCCCGTTATATGAACAAACAGAGAGAGCGTGAAAAAGAGAGGAAGAAAGAACAATGATGTCTTCTATTTTGAATAGTGAGCAGAAAATGATTTTTCGGAAAATTAAATCTGCTTTGAATGATGTTACAGAATCCTACTGGAATGATATCCAGTTCATGTTAACAGAGAGTGACCTCGTGGCAAAGGTATTCTCTCTCCTCGATGGAGAACTAGGAAAGTTTCAAGTTCATAGTGAAATAAGACCATTTAAAAAACTGAGTGCGACGAAGTCTCGGGTTATTCGGAAAAGAAACAAAGATGAAAATAATAAAAAAGATGTTGAATATGTCTGGCTTAAAGCAGATCGAAACACTGGCACTCGTTTTGATCTCTGCGTGATCGATACTGAATGTAAATTTTGGAAAGAGGCAATAGAGAAAGCAAAAGGAGAAAGAAACGCTTTACGATATTGGCGTCTACCATCATATCCATTCAAGGGAATTCGAGCTGTCATTGAATTCAAAGTCAGAGTATCAGGGAATATCAAACGAATAGGCTATGATATTCAGAAGCTCAAGAAAATGTGTGAAAGAAACAATCAATGTTTGGGTTTTCTTGTTATACTAGATAGGTGTGCACCAGATAGAGGAATAACAGACATCATAGATATGATTGAGGGCACTGGAATTCACTTATTTGGATTGAAACCAAAACCGGACAGCACTTCTTTCTGAATCATATTAGTACTATAGAAGATTCTAAATAATTATTTTCATGTTTATGATTGATTGGTGTCACTGTAGTGATGCTATTGTACTACAAGTAGTGCAGCTATTCATCATTAATCTTCAGTCCTTCTACTTGTTGTTTGATTTGCCTCGAATGTATTATCGAATATGATATGTGTCATATGATATTTTCCTGATTCTCTTGTTCTCTTTCCCCCAACGATCAACAATTAATTTGATAATTAGCTGTTTATTCTTTCTTTGTAGATAATCTTTCAAGAAATCGGACCGAACCAGAATCCATTCTCCTCTTTCAGGATGATATAATGGTTCACTTTGAGAGAAGATCCAACTTTGAGTTTTGACAGCATCACTAACACCATCAGTGGTGAAATTCATTGTCCGAGGTTTTTGTTTCAATCCCATCTTTTGAACGAAATCCGCTCGTAGAGCATATCTTGCGAACCCTTTACCGAGTCTGTATTCCGACCTTCCCGACATCACAAATAATTCATTCACTTCATCACTTGTACATGTCCACAATAGACCATCAAAGTCCAATTCCCAACGTAATGGTATCTCATGATTATAGCAGAAGTGATGTATTGTATTGTGCATGTTCGAATAATTAGTACACTGAATCTCATTAATTCTTGATTGAGCAACAGAAGAATCGATCAAAAAAGATTCGATTCCTAAAGCAACACGTCGATTCTCCCCGATAGATTGGATGATGTTTCCACCAACTACTACCCAATCATCCTTTCTAAGGACAATTCGTTCGATTGGTGGGGGTGGTTGCTTAAGCCATTGGTCTAAAGGCAAATCCCCCAACATATCTATTCCGAGATTGAATTGTATCTGGTCCGTTTTTGGAAATAATGGGTCGAATTCACGCTGTGTAAATCTAAGATAATCTTCTTCGTATTCTGAAACAAATGGCAGAGTGTCAATCCATTCTCCTTGAAGAATCCGATATGCCTGCCAAGCATACTTTTTTCCAAATCGTTCAATTTTCGTCGGAACCTCATCATCATTTGGATAGTTCCAATATTTATTGGAAATCTCTCTATCTATATCTCCGAAATGATCTTCACTATATCCTCGTTTACGAATTATCTCAATTGCTATATCAGTAGCATCACATCTATGCCTGTTAAAATCGTGAGCCATATGACCAAATTCATATATTTTCATATCCATCATAATCGGATAATTAGAGAATCCAGTCTGCGTTTCATCGGGACGTATTTTACTAGGTTCATGTTTTGCTGTATCTATTGGTCGGTTGATCCTCTTAATTCTATCAATCTGAGATTTTGAGAACAGGTGTAAATCACTTTCACATGCTGTTAGCACTATATCCCTTGCGAATTCACGGACCATGAAGTGGGTTGAGTAATGTTCTGAAGAATCATCTAAAAACAACTCATTTACCTTTTCTGCACACGAAACTGCAATTTTTGGATTGATAATGCTAAGTGCATAAACCAATGATAAGAGACGTTCACGAATATAATAATCATTAACAGTCCAATGTTTCCGTATCAGATCAAGCATCCATTCAGGTTTATGAATACCAAGTTCAAGAAGTGCAAGATTTGCTGCATATCGAAGACCTTCGACATTTGACCCCAGAAGCCAAATTGCAGATTTTACAAGTGGTTTTGCTTTTCTCAAATCAATCTCTTTATCAATTGTGCTTCCTATATCACGAAGCTTGCAAATAATTTGATTGTTTACATAATCTCGACTCTCACAAATGAATGATCCAAACATGAGATCTCTATTCACACTGGTCATATCGGAGAGTAACTGGTCTTGCAAAGAGAGACCAAGCTTCCAATCCGGTGAACTTGGTTTACGAAACGTCAAATTGAAGATTCTGGCATACTCAGTTTCAATCATTGATTTGATGAAAATCTCATCTTTATCCTGAATCTCATCAGCCTCTAATTGTGCTAATCCTTCGATACTTCCTGTAATAGCATCAGAGGAAGTAATAATTTCCCACAAATTGATTTTGGATTTTAGTCTTAATTCAACAAAAAGAAATCTCAACAAACCTTCTGACATAATTCTGGAACTATTCGAGATTAGATTATTGATGAATAGAGTGAATTCACTTACTGATTTTTCGTATAGCGAATGCAAGTATCTTGCTTGTCGATACTCTCGATATGTATCTGATGTGAATTGAACATATGTTTCTGTATCACTTGGAGTTTCTTCAAAGAATATCTCTTCATCTAGTAATCTGATATAGAGTGAATCCTTGGCATCAATGGATTCGCACTCTTCAGGTAAATCTTCAATTCTGATACGATTGTCATTATTATCTAACATCAACTTAGCAATTTTCAGAAGACATTTCTGGAACGGTCGCTGTTCTCTGAATTCTGTTGGAAATTTCTTATGAAGATCTTTAAATTTTCTCTTTTCATATTTGAGAAATAATTTATGAAGTAGAATATCTTGGAAATATCCTTTTTGAATGACTCTACGATTTTCGGTGTTTCCATGTGCCTCACAGAACATCCTCAACACGAATGGCATTGATAAGGCATCCAATGCTGCATCTGAAAAATCAGCATTTATTCGAAAATGTTTTAGATGAAGTGGGATTGCGCGGCGTACTTCATCAGAATTGAATCTATGGAGAAGTCCTCTAATCAATTTCAGATTGGCTCGCTCGTGATGAAAGCTAAATCTCTTTAAATAATCTGTACGGCAAGAAATAATAACTTTAATTTCTGGATAATTGCTTACATCATCTAGAAATTGCTCAAGTGAAGCATTTGTACTTTCAATATCTCTATTCTCATTTATCGCATCGATAACGATAACAACGGGTTTGCCTTCTTCTTTAATGCAATGCTGGAGTGCTAACAACAAATTGGATAGTGTGTCAATATTCGCTCCGATATGTTTTAATGATCGTAACAAGTATTTTGCTATACCTGATTCATTTCTTATTGAGAGATTACCGGTCAAAAGCAAGACATCATACGATGAATCTTGACCTAAGCTTTCCAATGCCCAGTTACACAGAAGATTTGTTTTCCCCGTTCCAGCAGGATCTACAATGAGAAAGATTTGTGTCTGTATCCATGATAGAATATTTCGCATATAGCTTTCTAAGATGTTTATCTGGTCTATCCAGTGGTGTTCCTTTTGAGATTCGAAAAACGTTCTTTCTTTTTTAATCTCTTCGAGAATGAGCTTTACAATTCTCTCATTGATGCTAATGATTCTTGACCTACGTTCAGTTTCAATTATTTCAAGACACTTTTTTAGTAAAGATGAGAATTTCATATGACCATCATTTTGTGGTTTATCTGGTGCTAACCAAAAACCCCTTTGAAGGATGGAATTAGCGAACAAAGTTCCTAGGGGTTCAATTATTAAGGATAACAATTCTTCTGCTCTTTCTCTTTGTGTGTAGAGGCCTGAAATAAACTTGGATTCAACTCTCCTTAGTTCTCGTTTAACTTGCTCTTGGAATTTATCAAACAAGACGGAATAACCTATGCCATAGAAAATTCCTAAGGCTACAGGGTTCTTATTCACCATGACATTAAGCTTAGGTCTGGTCCAGAAGTGGAGCTTGCTCAATCCCATTTCTTTGGCTTGTTTCTTAATCTCGTCTTTCATAGTAGCAGGAACAGTACATGAAATTACAAATACAAATGCATCAGGTTTGAAATCAGGGTCCTCGATACAATGATTGTGAATTTTCTTTAATTCCTTTTCTAATTCATGTTTCTTAATTTTTTTCTCATATCGTTTACATTGAAAATACCACGTTTCTTTCGATACACCAACTTGCTTGATTGCAATAATATCTCGTCCTTTATCTCCAACTCCACCATAATGTTCATAATCTATAAACTCTGGATCTTTATCAATCAGGTAGAGAATCAATCGTTCGAAATCATCACCAGATAATTCATTGAAGTCTAGCTCATGTTGAGTTGAAGTAGTGCTTCCCATTCATTATCATGCCCCTATCGCTTTGATGATTATATGAAATCAATTGATAAAAAGTCATAGGGTCTATTACTTTCTATGTCGTAATATCAAACAAGTCTAACGGGCGCTATTCTGATCCCACGCTTCATCAAACTCCTGATGAATCTTCTTCATGAGATGAATCACCTTCAGAGTAATGTACCGTTGGTTCATTGCTCCGGTGATTTGCTTCAAGGCTATACAGAAAGTCCATATTTCGTGAATTCTTGTTCTATCTCATGCTCAGTAAGGAGATTCTTGGGTCGAGGATCATCTCCCAACATACAATCAATCATGAAATGACCCCAATCGTAGTTTGTTGGATCTGGTTTTGCTGAGAAGCCAATAAAGAACTCTCTCTTTGTCTTTTCATCATATTTAGAATATGTTGTACTTTGTATAAATACTGGTTCAAGATACTTTCTTGCATTGGAATAAAGTTCTTGCTCTAAGGTCCAAGTCTTTCTCCTTACTTCCAGCGCATATCTCAGTAACTTCTTCTTCGTTTCAATCAAGTTGTCATGGAATAATTCAATTGCAATGGTAGTATACTGAACGAGAAACCTACGGAATCGTTTCTCAAACCCTGTTCCACCATACTTTTCTGCAATGTCTTTTGCGTCTGGTTCTTGGTGGTTTCTTCCTTCCTCCAAACCATACTCTGTGAACACATACATCAATTTTCCCAAAGAGTCGGATTGTCTTGTGAAATACGAAAATCTGACAAAGTTGTCTATACAGTTGAGGTAGAATCCAGTCATAATATTCTCCAATCTCGAATCATTGAGTGCTTGTATTGTAACTTTCAAAGCATCGAAGTATGATGATACATCATGTGTGTTGGCTCCCTTTATCTTCAGAAAAATGACGCCAAAGAGATCATCACTTTCTACATTGGTTTCCATATGATTCGACTCCATTCATTTGCATTTTCACAAGATACCTCACGATTCAGAATGAAATACCTTTTTGCATAGAGCAATTATCAGACGAGTTCAGCAACAATTGTATCAATCAAAGCAGGATAGATAAGGGCCATTGTAAATATCATAGTGATTTTTTGCATTCGTTTCTGAGCTGCTATTGTCTGTTTTCGCACTTCTTCTGCTACCCTAGTTAATGCAGGTCCGATTTTCTTTGCGGCTTTCATATCTACAATGTCTTCATCAATTTCTGGAAGTGCATCTTCAATAGCCTGTATAATCGTCTTGGGCAATTCGATGCGGGGGTCTCGATGTGCTGCATCAGTTCTGAGGTCAACAAATTTTATCCACCGTTTCCTATGTTTATCAAGGGAAGCTTTATCCAAGACTCCATGTATTATCTCATCTAGTGAGAGACCCTTCTCCGTCTGAAGCAGTCTATTCCTGACAGACAATTTCCCCATTCCTACGATTGATGTAATTGGGGGTCGTGATTTGTCAGGTCGTTTATCAGAGAACTCGACGAGATGGGCTGTCAACTCTGTTTCTATTGTGGAACATTGAACCAAACTATCAATCAAGTTTCCTGAATACACCTCAATATATGTGAACAATGAAATCGTGACTAGAGGTAGAAACCAGACTAGGTCATCATCGGAATAGAGAGCCTGGTCAATTGATTCCCGATCGTTTTCAGTCATGTGTGGCAATATCTTCCGGAAACTCTCCATCAGCTCTCGGTCTTTTCCATCAGCATGAGAAGTTTCAAGTATTCCTGTAAGTTCATCACTCAACAAGAATGCCTTTGATAGGCTCTGTATCTTTCCAAAGGGAATACCCAACAAATGGCTCTTGAAGATGAAGTTTAGCAATTCGTCTGTCTGACGACCCAATCGTTGTCCGAAATCAGTTGCGAATAGATTCTCAAATTTGGGAGTATCTGAAAAATTATCTACCTGATGAATGAGTTCAGTGATATTCTCCTGTACCTTATTGATTGTGTCTGGATCCAAAGTCATCACCTGTCACTACTTCATCAAAGACCTTTAAAACCAACACCAAGAAAGGAAAAAGGCAAATATGCATGTATCTTCTTTAATCAATGATGATATCACTATATCATGCTCATCTGCCCACCTTACCTACGAGGGGTAGGAGTTGTAGATACAAGATTAACTACGGCAATACCTAGTATAATAGTGAAGGAACACTGTCAGACACCCTTCAATTTCTCGTAAGTAAATTATAAGAACGGAGGAATTTATGTGAACCCTGATACTGAAAACCTATCAATCGAATCTCTTCATTTCTATGCCGGAAAAGATAAGAGAAAAGCAACAGAAGAAAATACTGAATCTGACGAGGAAGATGGTCTTGTGTTGCGACCGACCAACCTAACAATTTTCGTGGGTCCAAATAATGCTGGGAAGAGTCAGACTCTACGAGAGATCGATAATCATTTGGTTGGGAATCTTATCGAGAACAAGGTGCTAAAAGATATAGAAGAGAAATTTCCAGATAGTAGTGAGGAGTTCATTGAACTTCTGAAACAATTTGAAACTCCACCAATCGGTCAACAAGAAATGAATCAAGTCGCCTCCGGAAAAAGAATGGTAATATCAAGACCGAAACTTTCAGGTAGTCCTGACCGTTCAATTATTGATTTGGGATCAATGGCTGCATGGTTTGATGCTATTCCAAGAAAAGGAGAGGCTTTTCTACACCTACGCCGCGAAGGTCTAAAGTTCTTCACTGTCTTTCTAGATGCACAGACTCGACTTGCTCTCTCCAAGGCGCAGGCTTCGGGTCCCTTGGAAGAGAGTCCAAAAAATCATCTGTGGTATCTCTTTGAAAATCCTATTGATGAACTAAGAGTCAGGGAAGAATGTGAAGCTGCTTTCAGTGGGTTCTTTTTCACTATTGATCCAACAGGAATGACTCAATTTCGAATCAGGATGTCTACTGAGGAACCTGACAACAATATCATAAAAATGCTTGGGCCAAAAGGTAAAGAATTCTATCAAAAAGCATCACTTATTGATGATATGGGTGATGGTCTGAAATGCTATGTAGGAATGATAGCTGCTGTAGTAGCTTTAAAATGTAAGTTTCTCTTCATTGACGATCCTGAGGCATTCCTTCATCCTCCTGTGGCACGACAGCTGGGAAAGAGCTTGGCAGGACTCTCAAAAGAATATGGTATTCAACTATTCATTTCCACACATTCTAGTGATCTATTGCTTGGGTGTATTGAGGAATCTCAGAAATGCAATGTAGTGAGACTCACTTATTCATTAGGTGGATATGCTACAGCGACTCTTTTGGATAATGATATACTTCTTGAATGGTTGAGGAAACCTATCTTGAGGTCCACAAATGTACTAGATGGTCTATTCCATTCCTCAGTAGTTGTTACAGAGGGGGATTCAGATAGGGTTGTGTATGAAGAAATTAATCGCAGGTTATTGATAGAAGAGCGGGGAGTTCGGGACTGCGAATTTCTCCGCGCACAAAACAAAGATACGATATACAAGATAGTTGGACCTCTAAATCAAATAGGGGTTCCAGTTGTTGGAATTCTCGATATTGATGTTCTCTATTCCAATAGTGAGAGTGAGGTGAAAAACTCACATATTCGAAAATTGTTGAAAGCAACCAACGCTGACGAAAATACTCGACGAATCATCTCCGAAAAGGCTGATCAACTCATGAAGACACTTAGAACAAGTTACATATCATTTGAGGACTTCAAAGAGAATGGGCTTGAATTAGATAATCTGACAGATTCTATAAGGAGTGAAATAAAAGATATCATTGACGCTCTTATTGAATTTGGTGTCTTCATTGTACCTAATGGTGCGTTGGAATCTTGGTTGAAAGAGTTGGATATTGCAGGACGGGGTGGAGAGTGGGCTGCGAATTGTTTTGACAGGCTTGGATATGACTCCGAATCTCCTACATATATTCACCCATCTGATGATGACATCTGGGAATTCTTGGACAAGATAGCTGAATATATCGAGGGGAAAGTGTTGGTGAAAGAATAGACATTGAACAGCTAGGGATGTTCCTCTCGGAACTGACCGTCACAGAGAGAATCAGCAAGGAGTGTAACAAGAATCGTTCTGTACAATCCCACAATGTGTGTTGTCTGTGTAAGTGGGGACCATCTACACAGGAATTCCTTAATTCTTGTGTCCTCTATAAGGACCTCAATATTCGTCCTGACCGCCATT
>Ga0114923_10000575_pt1 | contig 28097 bp, 39 predicted proteins | sample SumtaG_FD_89578 | JGI IMG/M metagenome (GOLD analysis project Ga0114923, IMG submission 89578) | Deep subsurface microbial communities from Indian Ocean to uncover new lineages of life (NeLLi) - Sumatra_00157 metaG | ecosystem: Environmental > Aquatic > Marine > Oceanic > Sediment | place: near... | reverse complement strand
CGACGAAAACATGGGCAATAGTGCTCAGAAAAAATTCTCAGATATTATCAATTTGGTGGTTGACAGACACGCCTTGTGTGATATACTTATAGTGTAATGAGGAACGAACAAGACAACACAAGGGACGAGACAATGACAAACGACGCCAAAAAAGTTGAGGTCGGTACGAGAATTTTCAACCGTGGCGATATGGCTAATCAAGAGCACTTCGGAACGGTTGTAAAGTTCATCCCCGCGACAAGATTAGGGCCGGAGGAAGTAAAGATTCTACCGGATTCGGGCGCGGGATTACAGCCCTACACGTATACCTTAGCGCACGTCTACCACGTTGACAGCGGAAACGGATCAACACGGGTAGTAACCAAAACAGCATACGACGAGTTAAGAAAACAGCAGATTGAATCGCTGAGAGCATCAGTAAAAAACGCCCGTGTTGAATTCGGCGACCCGCGCATAACCAGATTGTTACAGGTCTGGCACGAGCAGTTTAGAGAAACATTCGAGCGCAACTACAAAAACCTCGACTACGATTCCCCGCCGTACGCCAAGACTGCTAAGGACCGCAGAAAGTATGTGGCGCTGGACGACGGAGATTCTGGACGGTACCTACTGGAAAAGGCGACCGGCATTGTCTGGGGGATCAAAGCGTATGGCGTTATCCACCGTGGCAAGAGAATGGGACACATTGACGCGATAATCGAGAAGTGGAGTTGATCGGATGAACATGCGTAACAAGTTACAATCGTGGTCGTCTAGGTTCAAACGGTTGGCTAGGCGTGCAGAAAGAAAACATCTTTGGAACGAAGCTGTTCAATACTGGGAGTCTGCTTTGCGTGTCTACCCCGTGGCTTGCGATGTTGGCGGAATACGAGAGGACAGGCAAACAATAGCCGATTCGCTTGCGCGCTGCGAACAGCAAACTTGGGTACCCGCGTGGCGTGGTGTCATCCGAACAGCTAAACACGAGTCTCTATTCCGGGGGATTATCACAAACGAAAAGGGGTTGATACTCGCGATGACTGGCGGTAAATTTGAATCGATGTTAGCCGTCGACCTTGCAACACGAGAGACAGAGTACGCAATGGGCATACGCGGCCGCACATTGCCACTAACTAGCGAGTTTGCAGACGCTTTACACTTTGAGGAAGTCTACCCATGATAGTACAGAACTGGCACGTGCGCGGACGACGAGCGAATAAACACGTATGTTTGTTACGTTTCGCAAACAAGGCGAGTTGTGGTAGAGCATTTGAAATGCTCGCAATCAGAGACGCCGACGAAAGGTTTTTGAATCTCAGATTGACGACGGCAGAATGTAGGGAACTTTCGGACAGACTAACAAGGCATTTAGATCAAGACGACTCGCAATGATTCGTAGAACCTGTTCATGGAAAAGATGTACAAGACGAGCGAGACTTCGGATAATCTGTAGAGGGTACCCGAAGTATCACTGGCGCTGTACGTCTTGCGAAAATCCGAGTGGACGTTACAAATCCCGATGCGTCTGTTCTCGACATTGGGAGATAATAGAAAACGTGATCGGGAACGCATGGTTTGATTGCATGGACGCGATCGGGTTTGATACTCGACGAGCGAGAGTTCGCGCTCGCTTGGCGGCAGTGACAGAGACGAAAATCATATTGGAGCTACTGAACATGAGACACAACAAACAAGACACGAAAATTGTCAAGAAGAAAAAGAGCGCTGGCGGCAGACGTCGTGCGAAAAGTGACGGCGCAAGTATGGCGGACCATTGGTCGAGACTGTTCCGATACAACGAGCGCGCACCGAAACGAAACAGGCTAACCGATGCTCGGATTCAAAGACGGATGCGCTCGGAGTTTCCAGAATCGAACGCGAAAGCATTGACAGAACCGGGGGGAGTAACTAGAGTACGTTGGCAATATAACAACGGAGAACTAGGTCCGGGACTTGGCGGTATCTCAGGTCCGCATTCTGACCAGTACGACGAGCATGGAAACGTTTTACCAAACCGGGGGCGTGGTGGAGCGCGAAAAAAATCAGCATTTAGTCCGCCGGGTATTGGGACACGGCGACCGGGAGTGAGGGTTCGCGTGGTATCGAAAGGGAAATAACGGATGTCGCAATCCAAACGCTCAAGAGATTGGCAGAAAAAAATGGTAGCTGCTGGTCGTTGTCGGACGTGCGGAGATTTGCGGGACGGAGACTACGCGCAGCATTGCAACCCTTGCGGAAGAAAAGAGCGCGCGCGTAGACGTGAGTTGTATCATACGCATCACCCGAACGCGGTCTACTACGACAAATAGAGGGAGTTTGGAGGGTCCGGGTGTCTCTGGGGCTTGTAGGGCTCCAGGGGAATCAGCCGACGTTTGCTGATTCGGTCGTTGACTTGAGCATTGTGAAGGCTCAGTAACCAACCCCCACGACGGCCCGGCCCGTACGGACCCGTCCAATCGGAGAACCATGCCGCGAGCGCCTCGCGGCCGGTGTCTTGGCAATCCGAGAGGGCGGGTCCGTTCTTTGATCGAACGACCCGGCAGGGATCCCCGGTCATGCGTCCGTAGGCTACCCGCGTGGCGATGATCCGGCAACGGTCGGAGGTTGCGCCGACCCGCTACCGGAAGTGCCTTAGAATCGCTCCCATACACGATGTTGTGGCGTGGGCAATAATACCCACATATTTTCCTTGACGCCTGGATCGCTTCCCAGTAGTGGTAGCGGATGCCCAAATCGGCGTGACGACGCGACGATCAGGGCAGGAAAAGGTCAAGGACGACTTATTTGTGTGCGATCGACGGCAGTTGATGCCGCATCAGCGACGTGCGTATCGCTGGGCGCGTCCACGTGCAAACATTCCGTTATTCATGGACTTGCGATTGGGGAAAACCCTTGTCGCGATCCGCTGGGCTGAGCGTTTCTCCGGCCGCGTGCTGATCGTTTGCCCGCTCTCGGTCGCGTGGGTTTGGCGCGAATCACTTCTAGAACAAGGACACCGATCGACAATTCTTCACGCTTCAAGCCGGGAAAAACGGGACGAGCTATTGAGACGTCTGCCCGCTTCCCGGCGCTGGTGCATCGTCAATTGGGAAGGACTAACCCACCGTGGAAAGGGAACGCGCAAGGCGCAGCCATCGCCCGTGGCAATGGACGACTGGGAGACGGTCATTCTCGACGAGTCGTACCGTATCCATAATCCCAAAGCGAATGTAACGCGCGTCGTAAATTCTCACCTTCGGAACACGGCAAAGCATCGCGCGATTCTTACCGGACTTCCTGATCCAGAGAGTGAGCTAGATTATTTTGAGCAGTTTCGGTTTGTCTACGGATCGTTTCTCGGATGCACGTCGTTTTGGACTTTCAGACATCGCTATTTTCAACAATACGGTTTTCAGTGGATACCGCGTCGGGGTGTAACAGAGCAGATTTCGTCAAGTGTAAAAGACTTGTCCTACAGGCTGCAATGGGATGAGGTATTCGGAAAAAAGAAACGATCCGATCGTGACATTGAATTAGTTCGACATATTGAACTGCCTGCGCCTGCGCGTAAAGCATACCGCGAAACCGAAACGATGTTTGCTTGCGCAGGTATGGAAACTAAATGGTCAGTTGTGGTCGATGGCTGGCTACGTCAAATAACCGGAGGGCGGCCAAAGCAAGACAGTTTACCTAATCACGACGCTAAATTGCGGGAGTTGGTATCGTTGTTGACTGGTGAATTGCGAAACGTGCCTACGATTGTTTGGTTCCAATTCACTAACGAAGGTCGCGCAATCGAGAATGCAATCTATGAGGCTGGTATAACGACCCGACGAATATCGGGAGCAACACCACGACGGTTAAGAGAGAACTATTGTTTTCGTTTTGACAGGGGAGAAATTCAAAACTTATGCTTGCAGACCGCAACTTCACGATATGGCCTAGACTATTCTCATGCAAATGTGATGATCTACTACTCTGAGCCCGTGTCAAACGATCAGTACACACAATCTCGTCAGCGCATGAGGCACCCCAAGAAAAAAACGCAACTAACTGTTATCACGCTTGTTTGTCGTGACACGGTGGACGAGCACATTCATACGTCGTTATTGAAAAAAAGAATTCGCTCGGCGTTTGTGTTAGACGATGTAGCGCGAAAACTCCGTCAGGAATGGGACAAGAAATATGCCGCCTAATGAATCCAGTTTTATATCGATCGATCCTGGAGAAAACGTCGGTTGGGCACTATGGCGGGTTCGCAGAAAAGGTTTTCAATTGGTGGACGTGGGAGTTTGCAGACCGGATAGTATGAGCCGTGGTTGCCGTAACATTGACGGCTGGCAACGCAAGATAAAGTCGTCGCACAGAAAATTCGCAGATGTCGCTAAATTATTGGAATCTCGCGTGGGGAACAATTATGTTAATGGCGCAGTCATAGAGCTACCCGAATTTTGGAGCGGATCGCAAGTAGGTCAAGCAGCCGCTAGACGCGGAGACCTAGTCAAGCTGACGGTGTCCGTAGGTTTCATGGAGTACCGTTTTAGAAAACTTTTTTAGCTACGGTGGTGTTGTAAGGTTCGTCACGCCGACACAATGGAAAGGTCAGCTAAAAAAATCTGTCGTGATCCATAGAGTAAAGAACGTGCTACGACGGAATAGTCGGTCTGGGGATTGCTTCGACTTTGACCGTATAAAGACGCACGCATGGGATGCAGTTGGTATCGGCTTACACGACTTGGACAAGTTTTGATGAAAGTAGCAAAGGTAGCAAAGAGACGCTGGTTAGCGCACTCGCTAGAATGGAGTGAGTGTACGGCGTGTCCGCTACATGAATTCGCATTCCGTCACGTGTTGTTCCGTGGCGTGTTACCGTGCGAAGTGCTGCTAATCGGAGAGGGTCCAGGCAAGACAGAGGACAACATCGGTGCGCCGTTTGTTGGTCGGGCGGGGAAACTACTTGACCAGTGGTTAGATTATATCGACGCACATAGGTCCGTAAACGTTCGTTGGGGGCTGACTAACGTCGTAGCGTGTCGTCCGACTGGAGAACTAGGGGGAGAAAACAGGGAACCATTACCCGCAGAACTAGCGGAATGCTCACCGCGCGTTTCCGAGATTATTCAAATCGCAGAGCCACGAATAATAGTTTGCGTAGGTCGTGTCGCTGAGCGCGTTTTTAGACGGTACCAGCGAGTCAATGTTCCGTCGTTCTATCTTATTCATCCGGCAGCAGTGCTACGCGCAGGCGGCGCCGGATCAGAACTAAATACAAGCGTGCTTACCGGCTTCCGATCATACATTGACGGATGCTTACCATGAGGACAAAAAAGACTGACCTATTTCGCGGTACCGAAAAATCGGTCTGGAGGTTCTGGAGAGACGGGGTTTCGTCCTCTCTCTTGGCGGTGTTTCTCGCGTGTCGTGAACAAGCAAGACTACAGCTAGTCGAAGGCTTGCGATCGAGTTCGGAAAAAATCTATCTCGGATTCGGTACATGCGGACACTGGCTACTCCACAATATGTACGACCGACAAAAACCGTCGGGACCAATACGCATAAGTCGTTGGATCAGAGAGTATAGCGAAGCGTGGACAGACGAAGTACCGCGCGCCACGCGAACCATGCGCGATCAGCAAGATCATATCTACGGATTGCATGGAGTATTGATGCCGCGATATGCTAAGCGATGGGCGGGCGATTGGCGCGGCTCCAAGTATCCCCTACCAAACGTGACCGTAAGACCGCGTCGGTGGCTCCAGCTAGAACACGAGTTTAGAACGTGGTGGGTTTTCGGGGACGGAAGAAAGGTTCCGATTCGCGGAATGTGGGATGGGGTGTTTGTCGATCGTTACGGGCTCGTTTGGATATTCGATACTAAGTGTCTGTCGGTAATCATACCGGAAGATTTAGAAGAAACGATGTCTCTCAATCTTCAATTCATGTTGTATCTGTGGGCGTACAGGAATCTACACGGTACCACACCGCGCGGTTTCTTATTGAACATTTGTCGTCGTCCGGGTCATAGGTTTAAGAAGAACGAGAGCAAAGTGGATTTCTACGACAGGGTTAGGGGCGAGATAAAGCTCAGGCCCGATCATTTCTTCCAGAGGTACGAACTAACTGTAAAGCCGTCGGACATTCGTAGATGGGAATCACTTGTACTAGCACCCTTGATGGACGACATACGCGGCTGGTGGGAAGGTAGACGGTCGCACTACCTTAACCCGAACGCGCTAATTAGCAAGTACGGGCGATGCGAAATGTTCCACGCGATAGTCTCCGGGAACCGATCAGGAACGTACGTTGTTGACGATGTTTATGGATACCGATCGTCGTTATTTGGTGGGTAACTATTCACTGCTAGGAGGACGAAAAATGTCAAGGGTTCGGACAACACGCGGCTCCGCAGACGATCAACCTAGAACACGTCGACGGAAAAACAAGGCAGCTAGTGTGTCTAGTTATCGGCTACCTACCGAATATACAGAACCCATCGACGACTTTAATCAGATTTCTACGCTGATACACGGCGGGAAAAAAATAGGAAAAACAACATTAGCCCAGCAGTGTGAAGGAAAGGTGTTGTTGATACAATTCGACCGTGAACAAAAGTCTTATCGAAGGCTTGAAGAACCCATTTCTACGTGGCAGCAATTCAGAATAGTTTTGAAGGCGCTGGAGAGAGCAGCGGAAAATCCAGAGACCTTCCCGTATACCCGAGTGGTAGTTGACGGGGCAGACGTTTGGTATTCGCAGTGTCAGGAATGGGTTTGTGAAAAGTTCGCTATAGAACATCCTTCGGAAGAAAGCTGGGGTAAGGCGTGGACTAAACTAACTGACACGTTCACTGATGCTGTTCTTAGAATGGAGAAACTACCTTGCGGTCGTTGGTACATTTGCCATAGCGAATGGGTGGAACACACAAACCACGACGGGGACAAAGTGCAACGACTAGAACCTAAACTTCCGTCTCGCGCGGAAGAGATTCTAAACGGCCGTGTAGACTTGTGGATGGCCTATGACTACGTTAAGGATCGTCGCGTGCTATTCGTTGCGGGTTCCGAACAAATCGGCGCGGGCCATTCGCTCGACGACGATACGTCAGGGTCGTACCATTTCCGAACACCTGATGGTAAAAAACTAAAACTAATCCGCGCAGGTAATTCGGCGGATACCGCGTATAAGCGTTTGACACAAGCGTATGATAACGAGTATGTACCGCCGGAAAAGGACGGCAAAGGCAAAAAGACGTAGTTAAACTGGTTCAGTGGTTTCTAGAATACGAAAGGACACGAAACAAATGGCAACGCGGTCTAAAACAAAAGATAAGGACTACGCTGACCGACTGAAGAAACTAAACAAGCCGTTTCGGAAAGCAAAGAAAGGTGGATTCACGGAGGTTCCGAACGGTGCGTATATCTGTCGTCTAGTCGCTTGTAGTATGAATGATAACAACGACGATAACGAGTTACGCCTTTTCACGTCATGGAACATCGTCAAGGGTGACTACATGGGCGATATGCTCGGGATCAATCAGGGACTCGAAAATCCCGAACGTCTCGGGTTCACTAAGTCGTTCTTGGCTGCGCTCAACATCGACGTTGACAAGCTCAACATGGAAGATTTAGAGGACGTCATGGGCAGTCTGGTAAAGGAACGCATCACGGCCCGTCTGACAACGAAAATGAAGGACGGTTACTGTAACGCGCGCCTGAACCGACTCGTCGACATCGATGACGACGATGACTCCGACGACGACAACGACACCGAACCGGATGATTCCGACGACGACGATGACGACGATTCGGATTCAGATTCCGATGCCGACGATGACGATTCAGACGATGACTCTGACTCGGACGACGACGATGACGATCGAGGCGGTTTAGCAATCGGTCAAGCGGTCGACGTTGTCTATGAGGGTGAGCCCTGGCGCGGTGAGATCACGCGAATCAGTAAAAAGGACAACACGTGCCGCGTGAAGTTTGAGGACGGCACCGAGACCGTTGAATGGCAGGACATCGAGATTGTTGCCAAGGACAGCGACGACGATTCAGACGATGACTCTGACTCGGACGGCGACGATTCAGACGATGACTCAAACGACGACGCGACGGAAAAGGTACACATTTGGGCAAAGGGCGATTGTGTGTCCGTGGACTACGGAGAGGACACATACCTCGGAGAGATTCAATCGGTCAAAATGGCCGATAGAACCGCAAAGGTTGTGTTTGATGACGCCGTAGAGACGTGCAGCTTCGATGAGTTGACGCTGGACACGAGTGGAGACGCGGCCGACGGCGAGACCTACCGTAACCCCAGAAAGGGTGACAAGGTCGCGTTCACAGTGAACGGGACGGAAAGGCGCGGAACGGTTGTCAAGGTTTTCGAGGATAAGCAAAGAGTCAAGGTCAAGTCGAAGAAAAAAGAGTTCAAATTAGACTTCGACGACGTTGAGATTTTGGTCGACCAAAAAGAAAGTTGATCCATGCGGGCGACGTACGGAGCGCGGTGTCAAGGATGGCGCCGCGCTCCGCTCCGGTGGATTATGGATACATCGAATAAAAGACGGAATGTCCGAGTGAGCCTAACGTCGCTTACAGACGGGCTCGCTCGGCTGACACGGTCCGCAAGAGACTCTCGTAACCTATTGGTTAGGGCGTCGCAAGAGAGAGCCATGCAAGTACACAATCGCGCAGCGCGGCGCGGTTACGGTACGACACTGCAACTATTGATTATCGAAAACCTTATACTATTTGTCGAAAATGTTCAGCAAAGGAATCATAGCCTACGATACTGAGACCACGGGATTGAATCCGTGGCATGGGGACGCGCCGTTTCTGTTCGCGTTCTGTGACACCGATTTGCGCGCATCTTGCATAGAGGTTGACGTCGATCCTTACACGAGAATACCGGCATTAACGTCGCGAGCACTTAGAGAAACGCATCGCCGACTTTCCGCGGCGCGTACCGTGGTCATGCACAACGCGAAATTTGACGTAAGGATGACGGACCTACATGGATCGTTTTCCTTTCTTGGAAAGCCAATACACGACACGATGTTTATGGCACACTGCGCAAATTCTCTCGAACCATCGATAGGATTGAAACCTCTGAGTAAGAGACTACTTAGTATACCCGACGACGACGAGCAAGAACTTTTAGAAGCTGTACGGTCTTGTAGACGTATCGCGTCTAAACTTGGATGGAACGTTAGCTATCGACGATCTGAAAAGGCTGACGGCACGATCGAGAAGAAAGCGCAAGTCCAAGCTGATTATTGGTTGCCGCGCGCCATCTACAAACACAACAACACTTTAGTTCCCAAACGGTGGGCGAGACTTTGCAGCATATATGCGTTAAAGGATGCTCGACGCACAATGGAGTTGTTCTTGTTCTTGGACCGTGCGCTAGACGACTTGCCCGGAGCGAGACAAGCATACGTCGACGAAATGGCTACGTGGTGGACGGTCTATCGCATGGAGTCTCGCGGAGTGCGAGTACATCCCAGAGAAACCGCGAAGCAAATCTGTAGATTGAAACGCATACGATCGGAAAAACTACGGTCATTGCGCCAAAGCTTTCGGAGACATTGTCCGTCGATTAAATCACCTAATCTAGAATCAAACAGGCATATCGCTAGGCTCGTAGAGTCGTTGGACATCAGGATAGAGAAGCGCACGAAAACAGGTCTAGCTTGTGTGGACGCTGAATCGCTACAGGGGTACAGAGACAATGACTCAATAGCTGACCTACTCAACTTCAAGTCGGCGTGTAAGGGGCTGGCATCCTTCCTACTACGTTTCAAAGAGTGGAGCGTACCGGATGACATTGACGACACTGTGCGATGTATCAAGCCGCAATTTCGCCAAGTAGGCCCAGCAACACGTCGGTTTGCTTGCGCTAGTCCCAATTTACAGAACGTGGCCGATGACAAAAAAACTAGGTCAACTGGTCTAGTACAAGCTCGCTCATCGTTCGGACCGCGTCCGGGACACGTTTGGCTTTGTTACGATTACGAACAACTAGAGTCTAGGATATTTGCATCAGTAGCCGACGAACAGTTTATGTTAGAAGCTTTCGCTAAAGGTAGAGACCTACACGCGGAAACAGCGAATAGGCTGTGGGGCGGACGAGACAGCATGAAGGCTCTAACTGTAGCAAACGACTTGCTAAAGATCGGGAATTATGACCGAAGATCAAAAGCTAGTAACGAACTGTTAGTCATTTGGAAAAAATTAGGGATCACGCACGACAACAGACAGACATTAACGAGACTACAACGGGTGAGACTCGCTAACCGATGGCTAGAATTGAATGACTACAGAGTCAGCGATTGCGAGAAGTGTCTCGGATTATCAAATCTACGTGTAAGAGCGAAGGGTATGTTCTTTGGTAAGCTGTTCGGAATGGGAATACCCGCAACTATGACTTATTTACACGTATCGCGTCAGGAAGCCATAGACGTGTTAGATGAGTATGACGACGCATTCCCGCGCATTGGCGAATACATGAACGAATGTTCCGCGCGAGCCGAACAAGAGGGATACATAATTGACGCTTACGGCCATAGGATAAACGTACATCCTGATTACGGGTATCGCTCAGTAAACTACCGGGTACAGGGTTCGGCGGCTTCACACTTGAAACGTGCGATGAGACGCTGCGACTTGATGCTACGATCGAGGCGCATCGACGGACACATAGTTTTGTGTATACATGACGAGATTATTTTCGAGATAGAACGTAGTCAAGTAACGCGCGGCCTGATGCTACGACTAAAGGCAATTATGGAGGACGACAGGGGAGTATTTCCGGGCGTCGATACCCCCGTATCCGTTGACGTATGCTATCACCGTTGGGACAAAAAGGAAAAGCTAAGCCTGTGAATGTTCCCAAGATATTAGACCCTATGTGCGCGTGGGGCTTTGAACCGATTGGCGAGTCTGGTTCGGAGCTATACGGCAACTGCGTATTTTGCGACAACACGAAACACTTCTATGCCAACACAAGTACCGGACAATTCCAGTGCAAAAAATGCAACGTATCCGGTAACGTGGTGTCGTTTCTTACACGAGTCGCAAAGCAATCAACCGTAGATGTTCGTTACAAGAAATTGGCAAAGTCGAGGTCAATAGCCCGTCGCGCGTTCCGTCCGTGGTGTGTGGGATACGACGGTGTTTTTTGGCTACTGCCATGTTTCAATCAAAACGGACAAGCGCACGATATACGAAAATGGAGAACGGGGAAGAACATCCTATCTACAAAGGGGTGCAAAACACAACTGTTTGGGCTACACCTATGGGAACCGGGGACACGCTCTGACGTTTGGTTGTGTGAGGGTGAGTGGGACGCGATCGCGCTCAGACATCTACTACAGTGTACGGGTCGGACGTCGGACGTTGTGTTGTCTGTCCCCGGCGCGGGAATCTTCAAACGTAATTGGTCCGAGTATTTTGAAGGTCGAAACGTTCGGATCGTTTACGACAACGACGAAGCTGGAGACAAGGGATCGTCTCGCGCTGGATCGATGTTACAGGGCGTGGCTAAGAACGTGCAGTACATACACTGGCCGGAGTCACGCCCGGACGGCTTCGACATCAGAGACTTTTGCATCGCGGCAGAGTCAGCGGGAGTAAGGCCGAAACGTGCTGTTAATCAACTGCTGAAACTGATTCAGAGTAAGCACAGACGCGACGGCGAGACAGAACAACACGTAGCGGGTAAACAAACGGAAATGCCCCCGTTACCGGAAATCATAGTTTTACCTCGCAGAGAGCGGCCGACATTCCCGGAGGTACTAAAAGTTTTCGGCAGACATCTAGAAATGGACGACGAAATGGTCGGCTGTTTGCGGATGATCTTGTCGGTTATAGTCTCTAATCAAATGCCGGGTCCGCCACTATGGACATATATTTGTGGACCGCCATCTTCTGGAAAAACGCAACTGATCCAGGCGGCGCAGCTATCCGATCAAGTTATCTATCGTTCGTCTGTTGGCCCGGCTTCTTTGGTTTCCGGTTTCCAGGGAGCTAAAGACCCGTCACTACTTGCGATCGTTCACGGTTTGTGTTTGATGTTCAAGGACGGAACGGAATTGTTCACGCTTCCCGGATTCAAACTCGACGAAGTGATGGGGATATTTAGGGGGGCGTACGACGGACATACCGTTCGTACATACGGAAACGGGGTAGAGCGTGAATACCGCGCACATTTCACCCTTATCATCGGCGTTACTGGCGTCGTGGACAAGTACCGCGGCGCATCACTAGGGGAGAGGTTCGTTCGGTACAGGTTACGACGTACAACCGTAGCCAACGAAACCGCACGATTAAAAGCCGCGATCTTTGCTACAGCCCACGAGACCGAAATGGAGAGAGAGCTGCGCGACGTAGTGCGGAAGTTTCTTGCGTTTCGTATTCCAGAGATACAGAAACCCCCACCGTGGTACGTCGAGAGACTCATTCCGCTCTGTCAGCTAATCTCTTTGTTGCGTGCAAACGTCGACAGGAACGACTACACGGGAGACTTACCGTATCGGCCCGAGCCCGAGTATGGGACACGTCTAGCCAAGCAATTTACTAAGCTGGCGCATGCCGTGTCGATAGTTAATGGCACGGGTATAGACCGCGCGGTATACGAATTCGTTAAGAGAATCGCGGTTGACACGTGTAACGCTTTTCACCTGGACATTGTGTTGTGTATGATGCACGTTCGGCACGCGCTAACGCATACCGAGATTTCGGAACTAACGGGGATACCCTCGACCACGTTGACACGTCGGATTGACGATTTGATCGACCTTGGAATCTTGAGACGTCGGCCGATGTTGCAGCGGGATCAAGAACGAGTGATGAAAAGCTCGCGCGCCGGGCGCGCAGGGATGCGACCACGATTCGGGTACGTCGTGACTCAGCGGGTCCGGCTGTACGTCGGTCGGGCAGGTTTGGCTCCGAATCAGGGAAACGGAAAAAATGCGTAGGAAAGCAAAACAACGGCACGGATCGGCGTCTCTCAATAGCACGCTTCACGATGGCGCGACGGGACGGCAGGCGTCCTACGTTCTCTCAGAGCGCACGCAAAGGATGCGCCTCGGGCGACCGGCCCGAGAGGACACAAAGACGCGGATCGTCCCGAAATGCGATCGCTGTAAAGCCGAGCTTGAAACGACCGCTAAAAAGTGGTGCCCAAGGTGCGCCGCGGAGGCGTTGCGAACGCTCGATACGAAAAACCGGCGAATTGTTTTCGGCCATGGGGGTTGTGAATCGTGCGGTAAATATGGTACCTATACAAGTGGTTCGGTCAAGGATCAGTTTCGCTGTTCGCATTGCGGACACGAGTTGTTCACGTACTAAACAATCGAGGCTGACCGATGGGCAGGTTGTCCCCAATCGACGATGACGACGCGCTGGAAATGAAAATTCCGTTCGGCAAGCACAAGCGTAAGTCGTTGGGGTGGATTGCGGATAACGACGTGCTGTACCTGGACTACTTGAACGGTCTGACGATCAACAACGCGACGTTACGCAAAGCAATCTCGGACGTATGTGAGGAATATCATAGGGAAATTGAACAAGCTATGGGAGATTAGATCGAATGGAAACCAACATCGACCGCGCCTACTGCTATACGCCGTGTTGTACCCGGCAAATGGTTAAACGGGCAGAGGAAAGTCCCGAACGCTTCCTAGATCGTGTCCGTGAAGCGGGATGGCAACGTAGCTCTAACGGGCATTGGTTCTGTCCCGAACACGTCGTACTAATGGAAAGCGCGCCTGCACAAACCGCAATGACTTGTAGTGGTGGCGGTCACGATGGATGTAACCGTTTGTTTCTCGCGGACCATAATCAGGGCAGGGCAGAGTTCTATTACTTAGCGGTAAAAGCGGGTTGGCGCGTCAATGAAAGCGAACACTGTAGTTGGGTGTGCCCAGGGCATAGACAGTCTAACGATAAGGCGTCTGAGCCTTACGGCGTCCAATGCAATGACGTGTCATGCGGCGCGTATTTTATTCTTGATCCGGCTGGGAGTCATTTTTCAGTAGCGATGATTGCGGTAGGTTGGCAACGTAGGGACGGACACTGGTATTGTAAACTGCACGCTCAACCGACGATACAACCGACACAATGCCACGGAACAATGTGTAGCGCCGAAGGATGTACGGTACAGCACAGCACGACCGTTACTATGGACGACCTTGCGTATGATCGATTGCTCGTTGAGGATAGTTGGACAAGATCATCGGATACTACTTGGGTTTGTCCGATGCACGGTGTAGACGGGCATCCGTTAGCTGATAGTTGTGTGCAGTGTGACATCCGCGAATGCGGTAGAGTAGTTATAAGCGCTTGGGCTGCGGTAAAGGCTGGATGGGAAATACGCGGAGACTTTGAAGATACGTGGCGTTGTAAGGTACACGCCTACAAACAAGAACGGAGGGAGCACGAGCGTCTCGCGGTGACACTATCTCTGTGGTGTTGCAAACCGGGTTGTGGAGAGCATGAAGTACCGGGGATGGGTGAGACATACGACTCGTTTACACGCAATGCGATTAGATCGGGGTGGAGACCGAACAACGCCGATCGTGGGTGGCTTTGCCCACAGCATACGTCAATAAATCCTCTCATTCCGTCGTGGGTTGCTGACGCTGCTAGTTGTGGAAATTCGTTCAGGCGTAAGTCTTGGGAGCCGAGTACAAGAGTTAGACACGTTGTCAATACAGGATTCGTTATACTCGTCGGATTCGAGGTACCGAAGGAATGGAAACTCTCGGGTGACGACGCGATAGCCGACGACTGGGAGATTTACAAAGAACAGATTTCTCCAGAGGATGCTAGGAAAGCCTCGGACTCTGTACAGGATATGTGGACGCGGCGTCGGACCCAATGGGTAGTAGACGAGCTAAACGCTCTACCTGATGAGGAACGTACGAAAGTTAGGAAGGCGTTTGACGCCTTACGTCATCGCGCGGATACCATCACCGTTACTGATCTAGCGTCGGGTGGTTCCGACAGAATAGATGCAGCTATTAGGCGAGCCCAAGAGAGAAGAACAGACAGGGTAAGTACCGATATTAGGGAAGGTCGAAAAGACGCCGAAGAAACGGTACCACGCTGCTGTAGATGCAGCCAAGAACTAAACAACACGAATTCCGCGTTCGGTCAAGGAATATGCACGGACTGTATTATGATTGATGGCGCCACGGATGCCGAACACGTTGCACAAGAGCGACGTGTAGAGGATAGAAAACAAGCAAACGCGCCAACAATCTTCACCGCGTTTGATCCTACGGAGCATGTAGTAGGGATGACACCACAAGCCATGGGCGTTGTGCGAAATAAGCGTGCTGGTGACAAGTCGATCTGTCCACGTTGCGAAAAGTCGTACAACGTTCACGAAGAACAGGCAGTGCGTATACACGGCTGGTGCCGAAAATGTGAAGATGAGTTTCACCGCACAAGAAACCACGGTCAGTAGAAAGGGCAACCGATGGGACTGTACAAACAGGTAGACACTGTAGGGGAGTGTGGGATTGCCGGAGGGGATAAGTTCCAGATACGGTGTGATCGGCCGCAATGCGACAACGTTACACGGTGGGTTAGTTCGGTCGCTCGCGCCGTGGATTCGTGGTGGAAACACTACGGTTTTGAACAAACTGCGGCAGACCGGCACATTTGCGGTAAGTGCGTAGCTATACGCGACGAGAACATGAGACGCACCGGCGCTGAGCTATCGTCTACAGCGATGACAGCACAAGCAAATTTCAAGGAAACTCAGGCACAAAAAGGCGATACCTTCGGTAGAAAACTACCATGAATGAACATCTTGTAGCGCTTATCGAATTGGAACAGGGTCGGCAGCGCGACCTACATGGTGATCGGGATCACGCCGACCTAGTTTGGTTCGGTATTCTATCCGAAGAGGTAGGCGAGGTTTCCAAGTCAATCATAGACAGGCTATTTTTGTTAATTCGCGAGTCGCCCCCTGTCGCGAATCCTACATTGGTTGACGTGAAAGAACTTATTGAAGTCATGGCCGTTTGTACGTCATGGATGGAAGCGATCAGTCATCGTAATCATCTATTGCCCCCGTCGCAAATAGCTGGAGCGCCACCGGCTACGATTCCAGAGGAACGGGTGGATAAATTGTCGGATGTTCTTTTCCCGTTTAAGGTGCATCGCAAGGAGCAACCGAATACGTCTCAGATAGACTTCGGGGACTTGCAACCTGTTGATGATCCAAAGTGTCCAGGCTGTGGCGGCCCGATGCCGACGAAACGTATAGAGGGAATGTGTGTTGAGTGTCAATTTGCGACACCCACAACACGTGAGATAGAGCAAAGCGTAGCGAAGCTTCACGATTGCGTGCGCTGCGGGATCGCGGTTCAAGAACCCGGCGGAAAATGCTATCGGTGCAGCGAGAATCAAAACGGGAGCTGAGAATATGCCCAAAGACCCCAAGGAATGCGTACTATGCCCGAATCTCGTTCTTGTGTTCGGGAATCGGCTTTGTCCAGAGTGCAAAGCGAGCGAGGATTCGGAGTTTGCGTGCCAAAAAATCGGAGATTGGCCGTTACAACTCGGCCCGAACCGAGAAAAGTGTACGGATAAGACCCCCTAAAATGTACACTTTTGACGATTCTGCGACACGGAAAATCGAAACGTTTCCGTCCCGCGTTTCTCGGTTGCGGTTTGCGCATCGGTCGAATATCATGGGGGCGTGTTGTGGAACAGATTCACTGGCGACCGTTAAACGACGATTTCGAGGTAATCCACCCCACGATCGACACCCCAATACATGGGCAGGAAGCATGGGGGTATTTCGTGGGATAGATTGGCATTCATCTTGTTTTAATCGGATGGAATTTGCTTTGTTTTTTTTGAAGGAATAGAACACGTAGTATAAGGGAGTGAACCGTGGGAGAGATTACTTGGGTCAAAACAGATTGGATCGCGGCGTTTATTGCGATTGTTTGTGTTTGTTGGGCGTATCGTTCACGACGTAAAAAGGGACGCGCCGAACCTGTAGTAGAATATCCGAGACTGTTCTCAAACGTTGTGCCGGGGACGGATACGAGTCATCGCGTAGCGGGCGGTAGAACAGGACGCTATGAAATCAAACGAAGGGGAGAACCCGCGCTAGTCCACGAATACGACGTAGCAATTATCGAAACATTCTTCCTTGTTTTGAAACTGAGAGGCACCGTTGTGTATTCGATTCTACACACTGATGTTGAGCTAAAAACGATTCAGCCATTATAGGAGACTGGGCAAAGGAAAACGAACCGACACTCTAGGAGAAAAAAATCGTGGGATGGATAATTCTTGCTCTTGTTCTTGGATTCATTTTTGAGCGCATAGCGCGAGGGAGGTAACGATGAGACGAATAGGACACACAACACCGGGGGACGATTTAAGAGCACTAGAAAATTCTCCGGGTGCGTCGCCACGCGACGTATCACAATCGGGCGGCGCAGAACCTAGTCCGACGGTCAAGCTGAAAAACGGCACAGTAGAGGCGAAAGGATTAGTAGTCGCCGTCATACTAAAACTACAACACTTGCGTGCCGAACTACCGACGGCACTTTACGATCTTGTTATGAAGTGTCGTTGCGAACAAGCGTCGGTGCCGTGCAATCCATTGTACCCGAATTCTGTAACGAGACTCATGGCAGACGGTCTTATAGACTCAAGGTGTAGCATCGACGAACCTACTCGAAATGTTATTCTAAATTGTACAGAGGGTCTCTATCACGATTTGAGATTGTGTAATCCATGGGCGTGAGACCAGAGCTTGAAACGGGTAACGTAGGTGAGCAACGCCCACCGTGGTACGTCGTACAGTTTCGCGTACGCGGTGAGTCAAAGGTGTGGAAAACCGTACGATCGATAACCAATGGTCCGCCACATATATGGCTGACTCGTGACGTCGCGGAGGGCTACGCGAAGAAGCTTGACAAACAATTGGAGACACGGATACTAGAGCTAGGTATCGACTATCCAACGAAACCCTTAACACGTAGACCAGAATCCAAGGAAGTGTTCGTACATCTACCGGCAGACGTTCACGGTCGTGCGATTACATGGCAATGCGAAGGGACACAACCGGGAGCAACCGGACCGATTCCATGTTCCACAAACGCGACTGTCAAGGACGAAAAAGGGCTACAGTGGTGTGATAGGTGTAGACGATGAAACCTAGCTACAAGGATGTACAAGTAGCGATAGAGCATAGCATCGGATCAGACTGGAATCCGCCGTGGTACGTCGTACAGACGATGGCGTATTTTGGGGACGACTGGGAGACCGAACGCATGTTAGGCGGATACTTCACCGAAGGCCCGCCAAGAGTATGGCTCGCCAAAAGGTCGGCTGATGATCGCGCAGCGTTTCTGAAAAGAGGCACGAATAAATTCAAGAACTGCTACGATACCCGTGTCGTCGAAATTTTCTCAGTAGTCGAGAGCGAAACCGCTAAATGGTTGAATTACATCCATCCGAAACGACACGACCAAACTTCGCAAACCGTGTATACGTCTGTAGATGCGCGCGTAGAACATACGAACGGACGACGTGACAGATTCTACAAACCTCCGTGGTATGTGGTGCAGTGTCATCCTAAAATAAACGGAGGCAATTGGCAGACACAACGCCTAGCGGTTTACGGAGGGCCGCCAAGAGTTTGGTTGAGTAGGGAGCGTGCGCTAATCCGAGCGTGGAGATTGAAACGTTCAACGTCTTATTTGGTACGGGTGACGGCATTTGGGAGCGAATAGTATGATTTGGTTGAAAATTCTCGGAGCTTTGGTTGTGGCGTGGGTATTGCTAATCGTGGTGCTTGGGGCAATTCTCATCTATCAACGCTACAAGACCCGAGGGGAACGTTACGACCTTGAACATGGAATAATTCGTTGCGACACGTGCAAGAGACCGATAGAGGTAAACGTCGATCGTCAAGTTATTCGCGATATGCGACAGCGAAACGTCAAGACGATTTGTCCGCAATGCCAAGGAGGGGTCGGGCTATGACGTTTTGGGATTGGTTCATTTTGTTTGGTCTGTGGTGGCTCATGGTCGGAATACGTGATTTCTTCCGAGACCATTGGAGAGGATAAACATCATGCCAGAAGCCGAACCGATTACCGTGTTGCTGTGGCTCATTGGAGGGGCTTTCCTCGCTTGTGGCGCTCTGTTCATTCTCGTTTGGTGGATTTGGCCGGACGAGTCGCGATCCTCGCGTGACCGAGCCGTATTGCGTTGTAACGAATGCGGACGGCCCATGACGGACGAAAATATGACGTCCGTTTTGTCTAGTACGGGTTGGAAACTCGTTTGTTGGTCGTGTGTGCTATGAACAACGCAAAAGAAATTACTAGGCTAACATGTAGTTGGAAGCTGAGAAAAAAACGTAGGAAGAAAAAGAGCACGAGAAAAGGTACGAAGATTCAGCAGCGACCCAAACGGAGAAAACGAAGATGACTGGTAAACGAAAAACGTTTTCGATCAGCATTTGGAAACTCCGTGGTGATCGTTGGGCGTGGAATCTCTATCGTGGCCCCGAAGTTCTCTTAGACGGATCGACGAGTCAACTGACACTGACGATCCAGGCAGCGCTTGTAGCATTGCAACGGCACGAGAGGAAACAGCGATGAAAAGAAAACGAACAACGCGACTGATTACATTGGGTACAGTTGAGATAGCTACAGAGCCAAACTCAAAAGTTTTATTCGGGCCGTGGTGGGCTGTCAAATGGAATTTGAGAATATCCGACAATTCTTGGGAAGGCTACGATTACGAGAGAGTTGTAGCCGAAGGTCCGCCGAAACTGTGGCTGACACGTAAGGAAGCGGAGAAGCGTGTAAGAGAATTGAAATATCAGCACGGGAAAAATTTATGGGCGCGAGTCGTCAAAATCGTACCTGAACAAGAGGGAAAACTATGAAGAAAAAGAAACGGTCAACAGCAGCTACGCGGATTCAGCAGTATGGACAATTTGCCGGAATACCGATAGAAACGGGTAACGGCTGGATAACTGCGGGATTGAGAGCACAAAAAGAACCGTGGTACGCAATTCGAGTGAGGTACCGACGGGGGCCATGGTCTTACGTTACGGACGTTACAGGTGGACCGCCCCATCTTTGGCTGACTCGTGCCGAAGCGGAAAAAAAGAGGACTCAGATTCAAGACGCCACTAACAATTCGGACGATGACATTGATGACGACGACGAGCCGGATAACAACGAACCGGGATCAGTAACGGTCGAGCAAGCAATGTGTAGAAACGAAAAAAGCTTCTCGCAGGTTGTTCGGATAGTGGTGGGCCAAAAATAAAAAGTGACAGAACTATGAGGGTCGGAGGACAAGGAACGGTCGCCGGAGCGTGCAGATTTTGGACCACGGTTCACCAATTGCGAGTGATGACAGGGCTCTGTCACAGCACGATTCGATGGGTATTGAACATTGAAAACCGATATGAGAAACGAGCCAATCCGGGCAAGCGTAAACAGTTCCGGCTTAGGCAGTAGAGTGTCAGACGTTGTCACACGATTTGCTGTGATGTTCGTCGTGTTGATTCTGACGTGGGCGACGTGGCGTGGACGATGATCGACGCACGTCGACCGATGGAACGATCCGTGAGCAGTGACGACGTGGTGTCATTCGTTCAAGCTGGCGGGTTCCGGCGTGTTTGGCTCTCGCATGAGCCGGGGGACACGTCCTACCTTTCGGGTCTCGTCGGTTGTTTGATAATCGGGCAATTGACCGTGCGCGCGGAACCTTGGACCGTCAAGCCCCTACCGTTCTTCGATTTGGTGATCTATTTCGACTCCAGAAACGGACGTAAAGCCTTACTACACGGTGGGTTACATAACGAGCACGTCGTAGCAATTCGGTTAGTTTCCTGAAAAACCCCATGGCTCCGTACAATTTCGTCGGCAGGTGCATAGGGTAATTCCTGCCCGACAGGATTGTAAAGTGCCTAAACAATGGCTGACAAACGACTGGTTCGTTCGAGAGAGACGTTTATCCGACGCCTACTCGCAAGGGGTCTGTTCGTCCATGAGATTATCGCTCTCTGTCAATCGTCCGATTTGTTCGACGACGTGCGGTCCGCCGGATCCCCGAACCACATTCGGTTTAGGCTCTTATCTACTAAGACGATTCGCAGATACATCTATCGCGTGCAACGGTATCACCGTGAGCAAGTGTTCGACACGGGCGGTGAGATTGCGGCCGCGCACGATCGTTTGTTGTTGGTCATCCGTGACGCCTTCGCAACCGGAGACCGCAACGCGATCATTCAAGCACAGCGAGTGCTTAACAAGATGCTCGGTCTCCGAAGGCAGCAAGAACCCGAGACGATTGACGTCGAAGACCTGCAAGCGCAGGTCGCAGCTATGGATGTCTCGATCGGCTTACCGGAGTGACAGCTAATGGCATCGAACGACGAGTTGATACGATCGGCTTGCGATCAAATGCCGCGCGTCGGCGATGAGGGGCAACGCTACGAAGTGCGATGTAAGAACGAAGATGGAGAGGACGTAGGTGTTGGCTGGACGGACAAAGAGGATGGCGGTGGACTCGTCGAGTCAATCAACATGCACCCGTCGTGGCATGATCCCTACGTGATCGATCGGCAGAGTGATGGCTGAATCGGAATACTCGGAAACGAACGAAGGGCAACGTTTCGAGGTTCGGTGCAACGATGAAAACTGGGAAGATGTTTCCGTGGGTTACACTACTCATGCTGATGGCGGCGCTCTCATATTTGGCGCACTGTTGCAGCCAGATTTTTACCTTCCCTACGTGGTAGATCATGGACACGTTGTAAGAACGGCGGGAGTAGGTGTGCGGTGTTGCTCGTGATTTTCAAAACTCTTTTCATCCTACGACGACTTGTCTGTAAATGTTTGGAGCACGCCGGACAGTTTGCACGAGTCGTGGCGGGTCGCCGTAGGATCAAGAGAGTTTTGACGGGCCAGTTTGGCTACGCCGTTTGCCTACGTTATTGGGCGCGGGCGGTGATTCGATCGGCGCGTATAGACTCTCGGTCGCGCGCGTCGGTCGGATTACCTGGATTAGAATTTGATGCAACCGGGCACGTAGTCACGCACGGTTGGTAGTGATCCGTCAGTATTGAGGATGTTGATTCATGGCGGTACGCGACATAGTTCTGTTGGACAGCCACGTTACGGGAGCGCCTCCGTTTTGGATGCGAATCAGAGAGCCCAACGGGTCGGTTACAAAACATACGTGGTTCACAATGGATCAATTTCGCGCGTGGTATGAGAATGTTTCAGTTCTCGCGCGTATCGATCCGAACATCGTCCTTAAAGAGATTATCACTTTCCAGCGCGCGAACGGCGGAATGGCTCGATTGAACGAACGACATAATCATACTTTCAGACTCACCGGTCGCGCGTTGGCCGATCAAGGAATTGTGTAGATGGCGTACGAGATTAGCCGATTTCCGCAACTCTCATCCGACTTGGGAAACCTGGATTCGGGCGCTACGTCCGTTGTCTCCAAGTCTTTGAACGGAACTTTCCTGTTGAGCAGTACAGGTCCGTCGGTCATGGTCCGTTTCACGGCTCCAGTTGATAACACTGGAGACCTTGTCGTTTACTGGTTCGTTGACGGTAAGACCGGCACACCCAATGCTTTTGGCGCGGGAGTTTATCCAGAGCACGCAACGGATGCTGATCGTAGGGCAACAGATACCAACGAAGTTAGCGATTTGATGACCGGTCAAGATTGGTCCGCTGGCGGGGACTTGTCGTGGCAATCCATCACGATAACGAATTGCGTTTTGACTGCTGGGGATTCCTACTGGATCGGGATATATAACCTTCACGCGACCGCTGTATCGAACTATTTCGACATCTTTACGCGCGGCTCATTCGATTGCGCTTTGGGGGGACAGAGTTATTTCTTGATGCAGTCTCTTGAAGATGAGGACGGTTGGCCCGCAACCGCCGATCCTCTCAGTCGTACATGGGTGCTTCCCGTCTGCATGAAGTTTGACGACGGTTCCGTGATGGGTAATCCGTTTGTTGTAGGAGCGGCTCCAGCGTCCAGCACCAATTGGCGCGGGCAACGAATCAAGGTTTTTGCGAACAGCGTAGTATCAGGGTTTGAATGGGGGGGAGCTCTAACATCCGCTTTGAATTCTGGATTGATGGCTATTTATCCGTCAGATAGCGGTACCGCATTGGTGTCGGCAACTATAGGCTTGAGTGCCGGACAGCAGACTTCCCATAGACGGTTTGCTCCCGTGACTCTACTTGCGAACAGTTTGTACGACCTAGTTATCAAACCGGCTAGTGCCCATACAGTTTGGCCGTATGCGGGTATGGGAACGTCTCCCCCGGCCGACGTAGCGGCTTGTCAGCGCGAGGGCTGGGGAACCGTAAACGGCGCGACTCCCGGATCGTTCACATTCAACGCCGAACGCATTCGAGAATTCGGCCTAGTGTTCGATCGTTGTGAGAGTATCTATCGGCCGATACAAAGGACGTAGGTAAATGGCAAACGTATACAGAAACCTTGCCGGACAAAAGATCGCAGTCAGGGCGTGGAATCTGAAAACTGGCGCGCCTGTCACTGGTGATGCTGCCAACATCACCGCGCAGATTTCCAAAGACGGAGGTACAGCGGCAGCTACCAATGATGTCAACCCGACCGAGATTGACGCAACAGACCATAAGGGTTTGTACATTTTCGATTTGTCTCTTGCAGAATCCCAAGCTGATTTGATTTCCATAACCCCAGTGTCGGCGACTGCTGACATTGTTCTCGACCCGGTTGATTTCCATACGTTACCGGGTGCGTTTCAGGAAATGTACAAGCTCGTCATAACACAAGGAAACATTTCGGATGTTTCTCCGACTACGACAGAGTTTGACACTAACCTTTCCGAAGCGACCAACGGACACTATGAAAAGATGTTTTTGATGTTCACGGGCGGACCGATGGTTGGAGCGGGCGCAAAGATTTCGGTGTATGTCGGCACGAATGGACACATAACTCTCGGAACGGCGATGGTCACCACGCCAACAAACGGAAATTCGTTTATGATTCTAGGACGATCAGAATAACGGGAGCGCGATATGTCTCAAGCAAGCGACTTTCTAGAAAACGCATTGGCGGACCACGTGACCTCAAAAACCGCCTACACCAAACCCACGAACGTTTTCATTGCTCTATGTACGGCTGCTGTGGCCGACAACGACACGGGTACAACGATTACGGAAGCGGCGTATGGAGGATATGCGCGTCAGTCTACAGCGGGTGCGGATTGGAACGCGGCAGCGGCGGGTCTGGCAAACAATGCCAACGTTATCACGTTCCCGGAAGCTACGTCGGGATCGGAGACGGAAACAGACGTAGCGGCTTGTGATGCGTCCAGCGCCGGTAATCTTCTATGGTTCGATGTATTGACAACCGCGCTGCCCGTCGTGACTGGTACGCAACCGAAATTCAACGCGACGGATTTGTCTGTCGCGGTAGCATGATGGACGAGACGAGTACACAAAGCGACATTCGGTTTACGTTGGCGTTTCCCACGCCGGACGATGACGGGACGATTTCGGTTGATTTGGGTCTAGCGACGTGGAGTGACGACAACGTAAAAACTTCCCCGGAGCAAGGGGATACCTGCTGTGACGTTCTGTGGAATCTTGATTGAAGGAAGATGATATTTTGGTGGTTTCAGAAACCGACAGTAGGCGGCGCGACTCCAATCGAGGCAGCGGCGTCAATCGCTCTGACATCTTCGGGGAATCTACGCGCTACGGGAGCGATGGTTGCAGCGTCCAGTATTTCCATCACTGCGAGTGCAACACTCACGGCGACGTCGAAATTAGAGGGGAATTCTGCCATTGTAGTGTCGTCCACCGCCACGCTACGTTCAACCGCGACAATGTCGGGTGCGTCAGTGGTGGCGGTGTCGTCGTCCGGGAAGCTAAGAGCATCAGCGAAGGCGCAAGGCGCATCTTCGATTGTGTTGACAGTGGTATCCGATTTAGCGTCGGGAAATCCAATCGAGGCAGCGGCGTCAATCTCTGTATCAGCGATAGGACAGTTGCGCGCATCTGCTGGAGGATCGGGCGCATCTATCGTCAGCTTATCCGCATCTTCCACGATACGCGCTACGTCGACCACTTCGGGCGCCGCCGTGGTGTCCGTTTCCGTGGGATCGACCGCGAGAGCAGCGGCGTCGGTAGCGGGCTCGTCAAACGTAACCATAACTACGTCGGGCGTGCTACGCGCCGGCGCGGCTATTCTCGCGTCCGCGAACATCGTGCTCGTGGTTTCGAGCAACGTAACGTCCGAGCAAATAGTCGATGTTGTAGCAATCAATGTATACACCGATCGAGAGCGACCCATCGACGTGTTCAATACTCGCGTGCTAGAAAAGAGGGTCTACAACGATCGCGTGCCCGAGTTTGTCGTGGAGTTTTGACCGATGCCAAGACGTGAAGAAATACACAAGGACGACATCGGTACTGTTTTGAAGTTGACCGTTAAGGATGACACTGTTGTGGTAGACATTAGCACAGCCACAACCAAACAGTTTGTTTTTGAGAAGCCGGGTGGATCGACGTTGACTGTCACCGCAGAGTTTGATTCTGACGGTGTCGATGGTATTTTGGTATATACGACAGTGTCCGGCAACTTGGACGAAATCGGTAACTGGAAAGTACAGGCGCGTGTAGTTCTTCCGGGGAGCGAGTTTAGATCGTCGATCGCTCCATTCCGTGTATTTGCGAATCTGTAGGAAAGGTTGGGATCATGCACATAGCTAGCGCGTTTTCGTTAGGTGACACGGTAATTGCTACTGTCAAAGAAGATTACCGTCGTCAAAAGTACACCGCGATCGACCCACTTACAGGTCGGCAGAGCGTATGGACGATTTTCGGAACGATTTTTTTCGAGGGTCAAGTTCGGCATATTGCGAAAGCGCCTGACATTGAAGTAGCTGTGCCTCCAGAGTTGAACGAGTCTGGGGAAGTTGTCACGGAAGCTGCCACCCGTCGTCAAAAATCTTCGCTCAATCATTGGTTCGCTGAGAGCGAGATTCGGCACACCGAAGGGCACGACGATGGAACGTGTACGCACGCGGTCAAGTTCGATATGGATGATCTTGTCTACATTCATCTACCCGTTACGAACAAGGGCGTTGTTACGGGATACGACAAGACCGAGTGTGCGCGATGCGGGGTCTGTAAGATCGTAGGCGTACGAATCGAGCGGGACAAGACGTTGTATCGCGTGGAGAATGCCGACCCCGATTTGTTCAGTGGGTGGCGCAGTGAGGATCAGTTAGTTTTGTACGACAGCTAGAAACATGGTCAGAGCTACTGCAAAACTTGAACAAGACAAAGCTCGATCAACTTCGGCGATACGGAGAAGTCTGCGCCAAACTAAGAGAACGCCTTTAACGGATGCGTGGTCTAGGTTGCATCACCACGCTATTCAACGGGCGCTCTGGCTTTGCAAGAAAAGGTTCGTTTCGGTACCGGCCGGGCGTGGGTCGGGCAAGACGGAGTTACTCAAGCGGCGATTGGTTCGTTGCTTACCGATTCCGAAACCGTGGGGGACGCCGAGATACTTCTATGGAGCGCCTACTGAGGCGCAGGCTAAGCGTATTGCCTGGAATCATTTCCTACAGCTAATCCCCAAGAACTGGATTCATGCGATCAAGACGGCGGAACTGAAAATTGAAACGGTGTTCGGTTCCGAGTTGTACGTCACCGGGATGGATAAACCGCAGAGGGCGGAAGGTATACAGTGGGACGGCTGCGGATTGGACGAGTCGTGCGATCTAAAGCCAAAGGTATTCGAGCTTGTTGTGCTGCCGATGCTCGCGCATCGTCTTGGGTGGTGCTGGCGCATCGGCGTACCTAAACGATTCGGGCCGTCTGCTACTGAGTTTCGCAAGTTCCATGAAGGAGCCTGTTCGGGACAGATACCCGACGCTGCGGGGTTTACGTGGGCGTCTGACGACATACTATCCGACGAGCAGCTAGAGTACGCGCGTCGCATGATGGCGACGCTAGACTACCGGGAACAATTCGGTGGAGTGTTTGTCGACGCTGGTGGTGGTGTGTTCCATGCGTTTTCAGAATCGTATAACGTTCGTCGCGTAGAGTACCATCACGATCAAGCGATAGTTGTAGGTTCGGATTTCAACGTCAACCCGATGGCGTGGGTTCTCGGGCATCGTTACAAGAACCGAATGGAGTGGTTCGACGAGATTTACATGGAACACACTAACACGCCCGCGACTCTGAGAGTTCTTTACGAACGATATAAGAGCCACGTCGGAGGTTTTGAATTCTACGGGGACGCTACTGGGCAGCAGAACAAAAGTTCCGCCGAGCAGTCTGACTACAACCATATAGCGTCGGACAAACGTTTTCACGAGTTAGGGTGCTCGGTTCACTATCCGAGTATCAATCCTCCAGTTTCGGACCGTTTCGCAGCATGTAACGCAATGTTCTGTAACGTCGACGACGACTGTAGAATGTTTGTCGACCCGTCGTGCGCGCACCTAATAGACGACTTGCGAACGCGAGCATACAAACCCGGAACTAAAGAGGCTGACGATAAGCAAGGTAGAGTAAGAAAAATAGGTCATATGACCGACGCGATGGGCTATCCGGTTTTTCGTTTGTTTCCTGTTGACGTAGAACTACGTGGCGCAGGCACGCAAGAGATTACTATTTCCGTGCCGGGGACCAATTAGATGCCCGATGAACCAACGAAACCTAACGAAGAACTGACAAAGTCTCAGACGATTGTAATGATGATAGGGGACAAGCTGCCCCCGTCGTTGCCCAAGACTTTCAAGACATACAGAACTATCAGAGCGCAACCGACTGTTTGGCTTGCTCGTCAGCTAATGTCTGCCGCTATCTCGTCTGGATCATGGACCGTAGAAAAGCGGGATGACGACGTTGACGATGATTGGGTAGATTTTATCGATGGGATGTTTTTACCGTTGCGCGAGGTATTGTACACGGATGCCCTGAACAATGGGACCGACTTTGGTTGGGCTGGATTCGAGAAAGTGTTTCGTCTAGAGCAGACCAAAGCTGGACAGCGGGTGGTGTTGGCGAAATTAAAATCGTTACTTGT